>OGYF01003155.1_pt1 | contig 11556 bp, 10 predicted proteins | sample 1576451 | NCBI WGS metagenome assembly OGYF01 (sample SAMEA3541505, study PRJEB24748) | human gut metagenome | biome: human gut; feature: human-associated habitat; material: faeces | place: China | collected 2012 | reverse complement strand
GGTGCGCGTGCTCGAGCCGGTTGGGGTAGACCCAGTGGTCCAAGTCATTCGCCGCGCCCGTGGTCTTGCGCCGGCACCGATCAAGCTGCCTGCTCAAGTGCACGAGCTCGGCGAAGAATCTCCTGAGCTGCTGGCAGTTGGCTCCGAACTCAAGAACACTTTCACGATCACGCGCGGTGAAGAGGCGTTCGTTTCGCAACATCTGGGCGATATGGAGCATGTTGCCTCGTTCGACAACTGGCTCGAAACGAAAGATCTCTACGAGAAGCTCTTCCACTTGAAGCCCACCAAGCTTGCGTGCGATCTGCATCCTGAATACGTGCTCAGCAAATGGGCACGCGCGCAAGCAAGCGAACGCGATCTCCCGCTTTGCGAGGTGCAACATCATCATGCACATGTGGTTGCGGCCATGGCGGAGAACGAGCTCGAAGGTCCGGTCTGCGGTATCGCGTTCGACGGCACGGGCTACGGTGTTGATGGCGCGATCTGGGGCGGCGAAGTGCTGCTCTCGAATCTCACCACGTTCGAGCGCTTCATCAACGTTGCGTACTTCCCGTTGCCGGGTGGTACGCAGGCGATCCATCACACCGATCGCTGTGCCTATGGCGTGTTGTGGGCGTTCGATCTGCTTGAGCACCCCTTCGCGCAGGCTTTCTTCGCCGATCAGGAACAAGAGACCGAGCTCATGACTAAGATGATCGAGGGCGGCATCAACACCCCCTTCACTTCTTCGATGGGACGCCTCTTCGATGCAGCCTCAGCGCTTTTGGGTATCTGCAACGAGCCGCGCTACGAAGGCGAAGGTGCGATCCTGCTCGAGGCCGAGATCGCGAAGGGTTTCGGCACAGACGCAGCCGCTGAACTGAAAACGCTCCTTGCTGAAGCTGAGAAAACGACCTCATCGCTTGCGCAGGAAGCGGCGGATCCAACGGCCGAGCTTGATGCGGTTGAGCGTTACCAGTTCGGCCTCATAAAGAACACTGCCACCGAGCAGAGCACCGCGCAAGACACGTCCGTGTTGCTGCTCGATCCTGCCCCTGTGTTCGAAGCACTGCTCGATGATCTGCAGGCAGGAGTCGATAAGGCTCTCATCGCGCGCCGCTTCCACGAAGCGGTGGTGCGTGCCATCCTCACGGCAGCAGAGACCGTGCGCGCGCTCTACGACATCAATATCGTCACGCTTTCGGGTGGAGTTTTCATGAACCGCTACCTGACCGAACGTGCCCTTTCAGACCTGCAGGCTGCAGGTTTCACCATCGCCCTCAATCGCGAGCTGCCGCCTAACGATGCTTCGGTCTCCTACGGCCAGGCTGTGATAGGATTGCACTCAAATGAGGGAGGTCAGTAATCATGTGTTTAGCGATTCCAGCCCAAGTCAAAGAGATCGATGAAGGCAATCTTGCCACGGTCGATATCCTCGGCGTAACGCGCGAGATTTCCCTCGACCTCACGCCCCAAGCGGAAGTAGGCAGCTATGTGCTCGTGCACGCGGGTTTCGCCATCGAAGTGGTCGATGAACAGTTCGCCCAAGAAACGCTCGATCTGGTGAAGAGCTTCCCCGAACTCGCCGATCTTGAAGGGGTCTAGTTCATGGACCTCTCTGTCTTCAAAGATCCCGCGCTTGCCAAAGGGCTCATCCACTCGATCGATTCATGGGCGCCTGAACAGGCAACGCTCATGGAAGTATGTGGAACGCATACGGTTGCCATCGCGCGCAATGGCCTGCGTGATCTGATGCCGAACGACACGAAGCTCGTTTCCGGTCCAGGGTGCCCGGTTTGCGTAACCTCCAACGAAGACATCGATACCGTTATCGCGCTCGCGCGCATCCCGAACGTGATGATCGCCACGTTCGGCGATATGACGCGCGTTCCGGGTTCTACCTCAAGCCTCCTCAAGGAACAGGCCGAAGGTCGCTCGATCAACATCGTCTATTCGCCGCTCGATGCGCTCAAGCTTGCTCAAGAGCACCCCGATAAAGAGATCGTGTTCGTAGGCGTTGGCTTCGAGACCACCACACCCCTTGTTGCTATGGCTATCAAGCGCGCCCAAGCGCTCGGCCTGAAGAACTTCTCAGTGTTCGTCGCGCACAAGAATATGCCCAATGCTCTTGAAGTGATCGTTTCCGATCCGGAACTGAAGATCGATGCGCTCATCCTGCCCGGTCATGTTTCCACGATCATCGGCACGAAGCCCTATGAATTCCTCGCAGAAAAATATGGCATCCCTGGCGTGATCACCGGTTTCGAGCCCGTTGATGTGCTGCAAGGTATCGCCATGATCATGCGCCAGCTTCACGAAGGGCGCGCCGAAATCGAGATCGCGTATTCACGCGGAGTCATGCGTGAAGGCAACCCGGTCGCGCTCGCTGCGATCGACGAAGTGTTCGACACGGTCGATGCTACCTGGCGCGGGCTGGGCGTGATCCCTGGTTCAGGCTATGCGATCCGCGAAGAGTTCGAAGACTTCGATGCGGTCAAACGCTTCCATCCCGAAGTGGAGCCCACGCAGAATCCAAAGGGCTGCCGCTGTGGAGATGTGCTTCGTGGCATCATGGCGCCAGACGAATGCCCGCTCTTCCGCAAAGTCTGCACGCCAGAGAATCCGGTCGGTCCGTGCATGGTCTCTTCGGAAGGCTCGTGCGCTGCCTATTATCGTTACTATTAAGAGCAGCTTCTTGAAGGGCAGTTGCGCACCACGCGCTTGCTCGGTCTATCCCTATCCGTTTCACTCGTTTGTAGCTCCACAGTTCTGTGCCAAGCCCGTATTTCTTGAACGCTTGTGCTTTCGCCCCAGTGCTTCTTAAAAGATGCTTACACTTTCCTGGTGCAGGCCATCCCTGCCGTTATAATCGGAAGAACGAATCGCACGCGAAGGCAAACGGAGATATTCATGGAAGAAACCCAAAAGCAAAAGCTCGACCCGCGCATCAAGAATGTATGGCGCGTAAGCGACACGATCGCTCTCACGCTCATTTTCTTGTGTGTTTTCGCAGTTGGTGGGATCGCACTTCTTGTCGATGAGAGCACGTCTTGGTGGGCGGGTCCGTATTGCCTCATATCGTTCGTCTGCTTCGTTGCCTTGCTCATCCTGTTTTGGGTGGTCATCACGCCGCTGCGCTACATTCGTTGGAGCTATGCCCTTTCGAAGGAATTCCTCGATATCATGCGTGGCATCATCGTGCGCAAGCACACCGTAGTGCCGTTCATTCGCGTGCAGAACACCGACACGCGCCAAGGTCCGCTTCTGCGCATGATGGGGCTTGCGTCGGTCACGATCTCGACCGCAGCTGGATCGATGGAGATCCCCGGGCTTCCCGCTGCTGAGGCTGAAACGCTGCGCGATCAAGCTGCCGAATTCGCTCGCCTTGCCAAAGAGGATGTGTAGCGCGTGGAATCTCCCAACACTCCTCCATCGAAACACCCAAGCCGCCCGCACCTACGGGCGCGCCGGTGGCCATGCCTGCTCCTGAACCTGCATCTGCGCCCGCGTCTGCTGCAGCACCAGTGAAGCATAAGCTCAATCACAGCTACGTTTGGCTCGGTGCTCTGCGCATCGTACCCTTTGTGTTCGTGGTGGCTATTGCCTCAGCAGGCGATGCACTCTTCGAATTGATCGACATCTATACAACGGGTGGTTCCATCCTTATCGTATTGCTAGCATTGATCGCTATCGTTCTTGTGGCCACCGGCATCGCGATGCTGGTGCGATTCATCAGCTACAACTACATCTGGTACGAGTATTCCAACGAAGAATTCAGCTTCTATTCGGGCATCATCTCGAAGAAACGCGCTCACGTTCCCTATCAGCGCATCCAATCGATCAATCAGAAAGCAACGCTGTTCCAGCGCATTGCGGGAGTTTGCACCGTGAGCATCGAAACAGCAGGTGGAGCATCGAACACTGCGATCACGCTTCCTTATATTGAGAAGTCGGCAGCTGAAGCGTTGCGCAAGGAACTCTTCGCGCGCAAGCAGTTCGCGCAGATGAAAGCTGCTGGCGTCGAGATTCCTGCGGGCATGACTACTGAACACGCAGCTGAAACGCTCGGCGCGGGCGCTTCGCAGAGCGCTACAACCACAACGCTCCCTGCTCCCACAGGCGCGCCAGCCACCACTATTCCTGCACCAGCGATTGCACCAACCATTCCAGGTGCGGATGAATACAATGCGCTCGACACACCTGCTCATCTGGTGAACGATTTTCGCGGGGTGTTCGGAGGCGATGCTATCGACACGGGTACCACCACCTATGAATATGGGCTTTCCAATAAGCAACTGGTGCTTACCGGCATGACCGGCAAGACTTCGGTAGTCGTGGTCTTCCTCTCAATATTCGCCACACTGAGTTCTGCCCTGTCGGGCATCGGCTATATGTTCCACACCTCTGAAGACGAAATGATCAGCACGGTCACGGGTTTGATCGACCTCATCCCAACCTCATGGATGGTCGGCGTTATCGTGAGCATCGTGGGTTCCTTCATTGCCATCATGCTCGTGGTCTGGCTCATCACCGTGGGCGGAGCTTGCCTTTCTTATGGCGGATTCCGTGCTCGCAGGCGCGGCGCACGCATCGAGACCGAATATGGCATCATCAACCACAACTTCAATGGCATCGATATCGATCGCATTCAATCGGTCGAGGTCAGCCAATCATTCTTTCAGCGTTTACTCAAATCCTGCACGCTTTCGCTCGCGCGTGTTTCAAGTGCTGCCCAAGACTCTTCGGAGTCGTCTACGAAGAGCCAGGCGCGTCTGGTTATCCATCCGTTCGTCAAGCTCGATAAGGTCGACGAGATCCTTGCAGGGCTTTTGCCGGAGTGGCAAGATCTGCCCGCACCAGACAAGAAGCTTCCTGCGCGTGCGCGCCGTCGCGCCATCACGCGCCGCGCTATCCTGCAGGGCGGAGGCTTCTGGCTGGCCGTCTTCACCTTCATCACCATGTTCCTACTGGCGCTACCTCTGAACTTCGATCTCCTGTCGTATTCAGAGCTCAGCGATTATCTCATCTTCTACACCATGGCCGATGTCTTCGCGCGCGTGCTCTATGGCGTGGCGCTCTTGCTCTTCATCGTGGATATCGTGGGCGCTATCCTTTGGCATAAAGGCTCGGGCTTTGGTTACGACAGCACCTACGTGACGATCGAGAACAGCGGCATCAGCACCAACCGCACCATCACGCCGCGTACGAAGGTGCAGATGGCTTCTTTGCAAACGAATCCGCTTCAGCGCAACAAGCAGCTTACGACCATCATCGCTTTCACTGCGGCAGGCGTGGGTGCTTCCACGCTCAAGCTCATCGATGCTGAACAAGATGATGCATCGGCCTGGTTCTCCTGGTGCCATCCTGGCGGCAACAAAACGCAGACAGCTACCGAATCTTCTGTATCCTCGATGCAGTAGAATAGTGAAATGAGCCTGCAGTTGGAAGGGCGGCTCGGCACCATACGTGCTCAAAGCCTATTCAACCAAGATGCTAGATCCTAGAAGGAGCAGCAATGTCAAGCGCTATCGCACCATCGATGAAGACCAAGCCTCAGAAAGACTACACCCTAGGTGAAGAGATCTTCAATGCGGTCACGCATGGGGTAGGAGTCTTGCTTGCCATCGCAGCTATTCCGCTGTGCCTGGTGCAGGCGGTTACTCATGGTGGGGGATTGTTGCTCGCGGCGGCGCTCATCTATTCGATCACGATGGTAGTCGAATATCTCATGTCTACGCTCTATCATGCGATCGCAGTGCCGGCTGCCAAGCGAGTGTTCAAAGTGCTCGATCATTGCGGCATCTACTTATATATAGCTGGCTGTTATGCACCGTATTGCTTGGTCACGCTCATCAACAATAATGGCATCCCGCTCTGCATCTTCGTATGGGTCGTTGCGCTTGCTGGTATCGTTGCCGAAGCGTTCTGGGTGAATCGTCCGCGCTGGATCTCGGCCCTGCTCTATCTCATGCAAGGATGGGCAGTGGTTGTGTGCATCCCGGCGCTCTGGACGCTGCTCGACCCCATTGGATTCTGGCTGCTCGTGGTAGGCGGCATCTGCTATACGATCGGTGCCGTGTTCTATACCTGCACGAAAAAGAAGAAGTACATGCACTCGGTCTTTCACCTGTGGGTGCTCGCTGGCTCTATCTTCCAGTTCTTTTCGATCTACTTGTTCGTGCTTGCCTAAGGAAGTGCGCATGAACTACGGAGAACTTGCTATAGGCTTCACCGCGCACGATTCGCTCATAAGGCGTTGATCTGCCGTTGTCAAAGGAACGCTCGATAAAGAATTGGTACCGCGATCCGCAAAATGCGGTGATCGGCGGGGTATGCGCCGGAATCGCAGAAAGCGCGAGCATCGATACGCTTCTTGTGCGGGTAACGGCCATTGCATTGTGCTTCGTGACGTTTGGTCTTGCGATCGTTCTCTATTTGGTGCTCTTTGCCATCTTGCCCATCAAGCCTTCAAGTGGATCGTTCATCGATCTCGAACCGAGCCGTGTCCAATCGGAGCGCTACCGCAGAGTGGTGAACCTGAGCAAGGATCATGTGCTGTCGGGCAAACCAGAGGTAAGGGGGTATGAGCAGAAGGCACCTACGCCTGCTGTCTTGCATAGCGAAGAGCCAAGCACTCCTTCATACCGCCTTCCCTTGGTATTCTTTGGTCTTGCGTTTCTCATCACGACGGTTGTGATCGTGGTGGCAACGCTTGCAGAAGAAGGTAGATCGTTCGTGAGCTTTCTTCCGCTTTATTTCATCCCAGCAGGCGTGTTCTTCCTGGTGTCTCCGAGCGCTCGTCGTACGATTCCTATACGTATCTGCATATTCTTGCTTTTCTGTGAGGCTTGCTGCGTAGCCCTGCCGTTCACCGTAGGACTGTACGATTTCCGGATTTTTTTCGTTCAGGCACCCACCTTCTTTGTATGGGTTGCTGCGCTAGCGCTATTGTCCGCCGCCATCATATTCGAGAACACGACTTGTTATGTTGGAGCAATTTTGCTTATCTTAGTGGCAAGTATCATTACTTTCTATGAGTTCGGTGTTTTGACGCTGCCTTCCTATGTCACGTTCGAGAATTTTAAATCGTTTATTGCGCTGGGCTTACTGTGATAAGCCCTGAAGAACGCTTTTGGATAAGTCCTATAGGAACTACCGTTCACCTCTATTCCCGATTTGTTCTCACTCTCGACTCACGCTATAATCGTTTCACGCTCTTAAGCATTACATGCAGTAATCGCGCTCCAATCCCAATCAACTGCATATCGTAAACAGGTTTCTTGCTCGTGTTCGCACGTGCAGGCTCAGGACTTGTTGTGTTTATTGGAGGCTTTTTGGCAGCAGCCAAAGTACATAGAAGAAGCGGGAATTTCCTTTCTCGGTTCGTGCTCTTCGGTTTGATAATGCTCGCAGTTGCCGGCATTATTTCTTTCTTTGCAGCAACGCAGGCGCAAGGCTATGGCGAAGTTGATTCCTCGACCATTGGAATTGGTGCATCCCAATCATCAAACGCCACTGCTATCGATTCGCAAACACGACTAGGTGTTTCCTCGAATAACGAGAACCAAGATAACGCCGTGAGTGAAGCTCTTGATCCGTCCGATGGTGCTCAGCGCTCCATCACGGTGAAAGACCCCGACCCGGTCATAGCAGCAGTCGCTGTTGACTATGCGAATCCGCAGGCAGTGGAAAAGGGAAATGCAGTTTGTACCCTCAACCCCTTGCCCACCGCCCCGCGGATCACGCCCGACTTTTCCGATGGTACCTGGTCAAGCGGTATTGCCTCGGCTTATAACGTTTCCACGAACGATAACGGTGCAGGCAAGTTCGGCGTTTCCACCACGGCTTCTGGTCGTCCGCTCGATGAAGGTAGTGTTACGGTCGCTGTGCCAGCCAGCCAGTCTTACCTGCTCGGTCGCGTGGTCGAGATCTGTTATCAAGACAAAGTCGTCATCGCAACGGTTACCGATACGGGCGGATTTGGCAAGTACGGTCGTTGCCTCGACTTAGCTCCTGGCGTTTATCATGCGCTCGGTGCAGATTCACCGAGCGACTGGGGAACACGATCCACTACCGCTTCCTCTAAGGAGCGTGCAGTATTTCGATCGTGTAGGGTCTTACTGATCGGGTGCACGATCGTGTCCCAAGCGAAATTATCACAAGCGTCCACCTCGGGCGCTTTTTTGTTGAAGCACGGTGCAGCGGATGTTGTATGATTCTGATACTGAATAAATCGTGCAGGAAAGGAGCCAACAGGCCATGAGCAACATCATCGTGGTAGGTTGTGGTCGTGTGGGTTCTCGTCTTGCCCTCATGCTTTCCAATTATGAGAACAATGTTTGTGTGATCGACCGCGATCCGCGCGCCTTTGCTTCGCTCGGGCGCGATTTCAATGGCGCTACGTTCGCTGGTGTCGGCTACGACGAAGACGTGCTCATGAAAGCAGGCATCGATGAGTGTGATTTTCTTGCCGCGGTCACTCAAAGCGACAACGTGAACTTGATGGTGGTCGAAATCGCTCGTCGCCTCTACGATGTGCCGCATGCGGTCGCACGCCTTTACAATACGGGTCACGAACGTGCCTATTTGCAACTCGGTATAGACTACGTCTGTGGAACAGCGCTCGTTGCCGAAGAGATATTCTCGAAGATCTCTTCGGGATTGGGCGATCATATCACCACGCTGGGCGATTGCGAGGTCGTGCAGTTTGCGCTCGATCTCTCTCAAACGCGCTCCGACTATATCAAGGTAAGCGATCTTGAATCGCGTCATAAGATACGCGTCTGCGCCTTTGAGCGCGCTGATGGAGAGATCAGTTCGATCCCCACGCCAAGCAGCGTTCTCTACCATGGGGATACCGTGCTCGTTGCGCTGCGTCATGGCATGATCCCTGAAATAGCGAAGTATATGCAGAACTAGGAGCCTTCAATGTATTGCGTGATCGTTGGTGGAGGAATGGTTGGTGAATACCTTGCGCGTACGTTGCTCGCTGAAGGCGATCAAGTTGCGCTCATTGAGGGCGACCCTCAAGTTGCCACGCACCTTTCCGAAACGCTCGAAGGTCCTGTGCTCGTTATTCAAGGCGATGGGTGTGAGGTTGCACGCCAAGAGGATGCGGGTGTTCCTCATGCCGACATCTTCGTTGCTACCACTGGTCACGACGAAGACAATCTGGCTTCCTGCGAGATCGCCAATCGTGTGTTCGGCATCTCACGCGCACTTGCACGCGTGAACGATCCCAAGAATCTGCGCATCTTCCGTCGTCTAGGTATCGAGAGCATTTCATCCACAGCGCTTATCGCACGCATGATTCAAGAAGAAGCTGCTCTCGGATCGATGTCGGTTGCGTTCACGCTCACGAACGACCAAGTGGGGCTTATCGAGATCAAAGTGCCCACCATGCGTAACCATGATAACGAGGAGGGCGTGGCAGCCTTCGATCTCGACTTCCAAGATGGCATCCGTTTAGTAGCCACTTCTCACAACGATGATATTCAGGTCGTGCGTCCCTCAACGCGCATCTATCCTGGCGATCAAGTGATCGTTGCAGCCGATACCGACCTGCTCGATGAAGCGCGCCGGGTTATTCGGTCGCTCTAACTATAGGCATCAGGTAGAATTAACCCTATCCGTCAAAGCTGCTCGCTCGCGACAGTGCGCACGAAAGGACATCCGATGATTGGTCGTTACACCCGCCCCGACATGGGAAAGATCTGGGAGCTTGAAAACAAGTTCGCCATTTGGAAAGAGATCGAGGTGCTTGCGTGCGAAGCGCAGGCTGAGCTGGGAAAATCCGGCATCACCAAAGAAGAAGCACAGTGGATTCGCGATCATGCCGATTTCACGGTCGAGCGCATCGACGAGATCGAGAAGGTCACCAATCACGATGTGATCGCTTTCACCACCTGCATGGCTGAATACATCGATGCCGATGTTCCCGAAGGGCAAGAACCGCCTTCACGCTGGGTGCACTACGGCATGACCTCTTCCGATTTGGGTGATACCGCCTTGTCGTATCAGATCACGCAGGCATGCGACATCATCATCGAAGACATCAAACAGCTCGGCGAAACGTGCAAGCGCCGCGCTTTCGAATTCCAGAACACACTCTGCGTTGGTCGTACGCACGGTATCCACGCTGAGCCCATGACGTTTGGCATGAAGTTTGGCAGCTGGGCCTGGGCGCTCAAGCGCGCGCTTGTGCGCATGGAGCAGGCTCGCGAAGTGGCAGCTACGGGCGCTATTTCAGGTGCGGTAGGTACCTATTCGAGCATCGACCCCTATGTTGAGGAGTACGTCTGCGAAAAGCTCGGCCTCACGCCTGATCCGCTTTCAACGCAGGTGCTCGCGCGCGATCGTCACGCTCAGGTTATGTCGGCGCTCGCGGTTACCGCTTCTACGCTCGAATCGATCGCGATGCAGGTGCGCCTGCTTCAGCAATCCGATGTGATCGAAGCGGAAGAGCCTTTCACCAAGGGCCAGAAAGGTTCTTCGGCCATGCCGCACAAACGCAACCCTATCACTGCCGAGCGCGTTTGCGGATTGGCGCGTGTGGTGAAGGCGAACGCTCAAGTTGCCTATGACGATGTGGCGCTTTGGTATGAACGTGACATCTCACATTCGGGTGCGGAGCGCGTCGCACTGGCAGACAGCTTTATTGCACTCGACTATATGTTCTCCAAGATGCAATGGATGCTCGATGGATTGCAAACCTATCCTGCGAAGATGGAGCACAACCTTTGGCGCACGAAGGGTCTTATCTTCTCGTCGAAGGTGCTGCTCGCCCTCGTGGATACAGGTATTTCGCGCGAGGACGCTTATGTGATCGTGCAGCGTAATGCCATGAAAGTTTGGGAAGACATTCAGAATGCCGTTGATGGGCCTAGTTACCGTGAGCGTCTTGAGGCTGATCCCGATGCGCATCTCTCCAAAGAGGTGCTCGACGAGATCTTCGATCCATGGGATTTCTTGACGCGCAAAGACATCGTCTTCGAACGCCTCGAAGAGCTGACGTTCTAGGCGCTTGGTGCACCATAAAAGGGCACTTTCCAAAACGCCCCGTTTCGCTGTTCAAAGAGCTGGCAAATGCCAGCTCTTTTCATGCGCTCACTCCTGTGACGGTTTTATTGAATTGATTTTTGCAACACAGAGGGTTTTGAAAAGTACCCTTCTTTATGGCGCACCAAGCTCCAGAGATCACCGCTAGCTTTTCACGGCTTAAAACTACGATATCTTTGCGCATCTTTTGAATAATATAACGGGGCGTTTTGAGCACCCCTCCCGTCTACGCTGCGTTCGATATGCAAGAGAATGCTCGCTGGCACGTCTGCGCTGCGCTATATACGAGTAGTTGCTCAGAGTCATTTGCGTTTAAGCGCTGAAGGCATCGCCAGGCTCTTTTGCCTTAGGCGTAAAGATGCGCATGAGTGCGTGATCGTGTTCTCCTTCAACGGTTGTGGTGATCTGGCTGAGCCCCACGATCGTTTTGCACGTACCTGCTGAAACAAGGTATTCCCCATAGGTGTCGGTGTTGTTGGGGATGTCGATCATGAAGAATGTCCGGCTGGCGAAATG
>OGYF01003153.1_pt1 | contig 11556 bp, 9 predicted proteins | sample 1576451 | NCBI WGS metagenome assembly OGYF01 (sample SAMEA3541505, study PRJEB24748) | human gut metagenome | biome: human gut; feature: human-associated habitat; material: faeces | place: China | collected 2012 | reverse complement strand
GGTGGGCGCGCGCCCAACCAGGCGCTGACGGACACCGCCCGGCGGCTGCTCCTCACCGTGACCGACGAGGGAGACGTGGTGCTGTACTATATCAATGAGGATACCGGCCTGTACTATGCCTGTGAAACTACCCGGGATCTGGCGGAACGGCTGTCCCAGCTCGTGGAGGGCATCTCCCCCAACGGGGCGGCCTTTGCCTTTGAGAGTGGAGGGCCCTATGCGATCTTGGACCCATATACGCTGCTGGAGGGAGGGGCCACACCCCAGCCCGGCAGATATGCCTCCTCCAATCCGGTTCCGCTCCCGGCGGACACCGGTGGCAGCTACGGCGCGGCTTTTGACGCCTTGGTCCAGAGCCTGTCCTTCCACGCCCAATCCATGTCCTATCCCTACCGGAACGCCGTGGCCGTCCAGGAGGGAGCCGAGCGGCTGCATATCTTTAAAAACGGCCTGGTCACTTATGAGGCCGCCGACTTGGAGGATCCCCGCTTCCCGGTCCAGGGGGAGGGCGAGAACCTTACCCATTGGGAGATCGTAGGCAGCGCCTGGGCTTTCGTGGAGCGCACGCTCTCGCCCCTGTGCGGAGAGGCCCGGCTCTATCTCATCGGCACCGAGGAGGGCGAGGCAGGCGGCACGGCGGTGCTGATCGGCTACCAACTGGACGGCGCCCCCGTCTTGGTGGGCCGGGACGGCTACGCGGCCCGGGTGGAGATCTCCGGCGGCGCCATCACCGCCTTCCGCCTCCAGCTCCGGACCTACACCTATCTGGAGGAGGGGCCCCAGGTCCTGCCGGAGCTCCAGGCCACCGCGGCCCTGGAGGCCCAGGGGGATCTCCGAGATCTCGTCCAGGAAGATGGTGCCGTTGTGGGCGATCTCGAACAGGCCGGGCTTACCGCCCTTGGCGGCACCGGTGAAGGCACCTTCCACATAGCCGAACAGCTCGCTCTCCAGCAGATTTTCCGGCAGGGCCGCGCAGTTCAGAGCCACGAAATTGTTCTCGGCCCGGTGGCTGAAGGCATGGATGCTCTGGCTGATGAGCTCCTTGCCGGTGCCCGTCTCGCCCACCACCACGATGTTGGAATCCGTCAGGGCGTAGGCCTTGGCCTCCTGAATACACTCCAGCATCCGGGGGCTGCGGGTGATCAGGTGGTCAAAGGAGTATTTTGCCTGATGCCCCTTGTAGTGGAGCTTCTTCCGCAGCTGATCCTCCGTGGTCTGGATCTGGGCGGCATTCAGCAGAGAGACGACCCGGCCCACGGGAGCGCCGTGCATGGTCAGGCTGCGGGTCTTGACGGACAGGTGGGTGTTTTTGTATTCGATGATCTCATCCGTGTTCTCCGCCGCAGAAACGATCCGATTCAGCGTGGGTGTGGAGAACACGGTGGAGGCCGGCTTGCCCAGGTACTGCTCCCGCTGGGAGAGCTGGAGGATCTGGATGGCCGCCATATTCAAAAAGGAGATCTGCCGGTTGCGGTCGATGGCCACCAGCCCCTCATAGGCGTTGTCCAGCATGGTCTGAAGGCTCAGGGCCTTCTCCCGCTCCACGATGCTGATCTTGGCCTGCTGTTTGGCCTCGGAGATGGCGTTCCAGAAGGCCTCCCGCCCGGAGGAGATCAGCATGGAGGTCAGGCCCATCTCCTCTGCCAGACGGCAGCCAGTACTTCCGCCGATGACGACTTTCTTGCCGTCCCGGGCGGCCTGCTCCACGCATTTGCGGATCTCCGGCACGGAGTTTTCCGGGAAGCAGTAGGGCGTCACATCCACATTCAGCTGCCGGGCCAGCTTTTCCACGCCCAGGATCATGTTCTGGGTGCCCAGGACAGCCGCCGGCACCGAGCCGTATTTCTGCCGCAGCTGCAGCAGCATGTTCACGATGTCCGTGCCGTTGATGATCAATTCGATCACCGGGACGGAGAGTGCGTTCCGGCACAGATCCAGATAGGTGGCGCCCCGGACGATCATGGCGTCGCAGTCCGGCATCTGAGGCAGCAGCTCCTGGGTGGTGGGCGCCACGATGATCTCCAGAGAGTAGTCTGTGGAGTCCCGCTGCTGCAGCCGCATCTGAGCGGTGTGCTCCTGAAACACCTCCTGTGCCAACGACGCCATGCTGGCATATGGAATGACGATGGCGATCCGAACCATAACACCCCTCCTGTTTCTGACTGTTCTATAGAACGATCATAACAAACACATTTTTGGCCGTCAAGAGGGAAAAATCGCTGTGTATAAAACAATATTAAACGGGTTAAACGATATTTTAAACACTTGAAACAATATTTGACGAAACCGCCAAAAACATTGACTGGAATTTGACGATACTTTCGGCGAACATTCAAAAACACTTTCCCTAAATTTAAGCAATATGAAAAAAGAATTTTAAAATATGCCGGATCGCCTGGATTGGCACGAAAGTTGCTCTATAGACGGGCAAACAGACAGAGAGGATGTGACCACATGGAACAGAAGGTCCTGATCCCTTCGGACATTTCCCAGCCGGGAAAGGACTATCTGCGGGAACGCGGGTACGTCATCAAAATGGGCCGGGGGATCGATGAACAGACCATTATGGAAGACGCTGCAGACTGCGATGCGCTGCTGGCCCGGAACGAGCATATCACACGTGGGATCATGGAGGCGGCGCCTCATCTGAAGGTCATCAGCAAGCACGGCGTCGGCCTGGACAAGATCGATCTGGACGCGGCGAGAGACCTGAACATCTGGGTGACCAACGGCCCCCTGTCCAATACGGTGGCGGTGGCGGAGCACACCATGATGCTGATCCTGGCCTGCGCCAAAAAGCTGGTCCTTTTTGACAAGACCATTCGGAACGGGGATTACGAGATCCGCAACCGGGTCAAGGGCATGGATCTGGAGGGCAAGACCCTGGGCCTGCTGGGCCTGGGCAAGATTGGCCACATGGTGGCAAAGAAGGCCATCAACGGCTTCGGCATGAAGGTGCTGGGATATGACCCCTTCCTGCCGGCGGACCGGTGGGACCCGGAGGTCCGGCGCTGTGAGACCATGGAGGAGATCTTCTCCGGCAGCGATATCGTGTCCATCCACATGCCCTCCACACCGGAGACCCGCAACAGCGTGGACGCACGGCTGATCGGCATGATGAAGCCCACGGCCTATCTCATCAATGCGGCCCGGGGCGACCTGATCCGGGAGGAGGACCTGATCGAGGCACTGAAGAACAACGCCATCGCCGGCGCGGGGCTGGACGTGTATCCCGCCGAGCCCCCCAGTCCGGAGGACCCGCTGTTCCAGCTGCCCAACGTGGTGGTGACGCCTCACAACGCGGCGCTGACCATTGAGACCACGGACCGCATGGGCCTGCACGCTGCCATGGGCATCGATGAGGTACTCTCCGGCAAGCAGCCCACCTGGCCGGTGGTGGTGCCCAAGGAGCCGAGGAAGTGATACGATTTTGGAGGTGAGAACGGATGAAAAAGCTCATGCAAAACAAAGAACTTTTGGTGGGAGTCATTTTCCTGGTGGTCGGCATCGCGTATTTCGCGCTGGCTTTCACGATCCCAAGCTATGACGCCTACGGCGGATCCTCTGTAGTGGATTCCTCCTTTGTCCCTAAAGTGGTCGGCATCCTGATGATCGTACTGAGTGTGATGCAACTGCTCATCGCATCTAAAAGTAGCAAGAATGCGCCTACGGTGGAAGCCTCCGCAAAGCCTGAGGAGACTGCCGAAGAGGGCGGTGAGTTCAAAGTAGAGGACTGGGATGATGATGCCGCCAACCGTAACGCGGATACCAAGGCGCTGGTAGCAATCTTCCTGATTTTAATCGTCTATATGGCGCTGATGTCCGTGCTTGGCTTCATGATTTCCTCAGCCTTGTTCCTGTTCGCAACCATGATGTTGCTGACTCCGAAGCAAAAACGGAAGCTGCCGATCATCATTATCCTCTCTGTTGTGGTGGCTGTCGGCGTCTATTACCTGTTCGTGTACGGCCTGGATATGGTCCTGCCGACCGGTATGATCGGATAAAGGAGGACGTGACAAATGGAACTATTTATTAACGGTCTGGCAGCGATTGCATCGCCGGAAACCCTGGCGCTGATGATTTTGGGAACGATTGTCGGCATCATCTTTGGCTCCGTTCCCGGACTGACTGCTGTGACGGGCATCGCACTGTTTCTGCCAGTCACCTACAGCTTGGGACCCATCAAGGGCATGGCGTTGCTGATCGCTATTTATATCGGTGCGGTGTCCGGTGGTCTCATCGCCGCCATTTTGATCAACATCCCCGGAACACCGGCCTCAGTGGCCACCTGCTTTGATGGTAGTCCCCTGGCAAAAAAGGGACAGGCGTACAAAGCATTGGGAGTTGGCACGGTGTTCTCTTTCCTAGGCACCATTTTCGGCATCCTGGTGCTGGTCTTTGTCTCTCCAATCATCGCGGAATTTGCCCTGAAGTTCGGACCTGCAGAGTATTTTGCCGTGGCGATTTTCTCTCTGACTCTGATTTCCAGTCTGTCTGGCAAGTCCCTGGTTAAAGGCTTGATTTCTGCCGCTCTGGGCATCGTGTTTGTCACTGTCGGCGCAGCTCCCATCGATGCAGTGGACCGCTATACCTTTGGATTCTCTGGCATGCGGGGCGGATTCGACATCCTGACAGTGCTTGTGGGACTGTATGCCATTTCCGAGATTCTGAGCACTGCGGCCAATAAGAAGCAGCTGATCGCCGGCTCTGGTCAGGTAATGCAGTTCAAGGGGAAGGGCTTCGGCTTCACCCTGAAGGAATTCCTGAGCCAGAAGGTCAACTTCCTCATCGCGGCCCTGATCGGCGTGGGCATCGGCATCCTGCCCGGCATCGGCGGCGCCACCTCCAACATCCTGGCCTACTCTGTCATCAAGAACAAGTCCAAGTATCCCGAGAAGTTCGGCACCGGCATCATCGACGGCGTCGTGGCCTCCGAGACTGCCAACAACGCCACCATCGGCGGCGCCATGGTCCCCCTGCTGACCCTGGGCATCCCCGGCGACGCAGCCACCGCCATGCTGCTGGGCGGCCTGATCGTCCACGGTGTGCAGCCTGGTCCGCTGCTGTTTACCACCCACCCCGATGTGGTCTACAGCGTGTTTGCCTCCATGTGCGTGGCCACGATCATGATGATTGTCATCCAGATGTTCGGCCTGCGGCTGTTCGCCAAAGTCCTGAAGGTGCCCAAGTACTACCTGATGCCTATCATCATCGTGCTGTGCATCATCGGCGCGTTCGCCCTGAATAACCGGATGTTTGACTGCTGGTCCATCATCTTCTTTGGCCTGGTGGGCTATGCCATGGGCAAACTGGATATCCCGCTGCCTCCCATGATCATGAGCTTCGTCCTGGGCGAGACGGTGGAGACCAATCTGCGGCGTGCTTTGATGTACTCCAACAATGATCCCAGCATCTTCATTACTTCTCCAATTTCCTGCGTGTTCCTGGTGATGGCCGCCATCTCCATCGTACTGACGGTCCGCAAGCAGCTGAAGGATCGCAAGGCCGCCGCCAATTCCTGATTTGGATACACGGCAGATGCTGTTCAAACATGAAAAGAAAGGAAGTCTCGAAATGAAAAACTGGAAGAAATTGTTTGCCCTTCTCTCTGCCATAGCAATGATGTGCACGCTCCTGGCGGGCTGCAATGGCGGCTCTGACACGACGGATGACGGCGGTGCCTCCACGGACGAGGGCGGCACCGACTGGCCCACCAAGTCCATCAATATGATCGTGCCCATGGGCGCCGGCGGCGACACGGACTTCAATGCTCGTACGTATGCAATGTATCTGGAGGATGTGTTGGGAGAGACCGTAGCAGTTACCAATATTACCGGCAACGGCGGCGCGCTTGGATCTGAGGAAGTCAAAAACGCCTCCCCCGATGGCTATACCTGCTTGTTCTACCATACCTGCCTGAACATCAACCAGGCAACAGGCATCGCTGATTATGGCTCTGAGGCGTTCGACGTCGTCGCTGTGGTAGGTGAAAGTTCCGGCGAGGCTGTTGTAGTCCGGGCGGATGCCCCCTATGACACCATGGAAGAGCTGATCGCGTACTCCCAGGCCAATCCCCAGACTGTAAAGATCGCCGCCAACACCGGCGCCACCTCTCACTGGGCCTCCGTCGTGCTGAACGTGGAGGAGGATGCCCAGCTGAACATCGTCAACGCCTCTTCCTCCGCCGAGCGCGTCGCCTCTCTGCTGGGCGGCCATGTGGATGTTATCATCAACCCCATCGGCACCGTTCAGGACTATGTGACCTCCGGCGACTTCAAGTATCTGGGCGTCACCACCTCCGAGCGGCTGGACTATCTGCCCGACGTTCCCACCTGCCTGGAGCAGGGCGTGAATATGTCCTATGACCTGACCTATTATGTGCTGTTCCCGAAGGGCGTGGATCCTGCAATCACTGAGAAGTTTGCGGAAGCCTTCAAGACGGTTTCTGAGATGCCTGAATATGCAGAGGCTATCAAGACCGCCTATAACCAGACTCCGCTCTTCATGAACACGGAGGATTCCATCGCCTACATCCAGGAAGAGAACGAGAAGATGATGGCCTACGCCGACTACTTCAAGTAAGATACTCTGACCAGCTTTCCCCTCGGCGGCAGGTCCGGCCGAAAACCGGCCGGGCCTGCCGTTCTTCTACCCCTATATCGTTCAACAAGGAGGAATTTCCATGTATAACGCACACAAGATCACTGACAAGGTAGCCGCCGGCAAGCTGGCGCTGGGTTCCCATGTGGGCTTCGACAGCCCCTTCGTCACGGAGATGATCGCCGGCTGCGGCTTTGACTTTATCTGGATCGACGGCGAGCACAGCGCCATCGACCGCAAGGACATCCAGAACCACCTGATGGCCTGCCGGGCTGCTGGTGCCGCCGGCATCGTCCGGGTGCCCTGGAACGACCCCGTCATCATCAAGGCCATCCTGGACATGGGCGCAGACGGCATCGTGGTGCCCATGGTCTGCTCCCTGGAAGAGGCCAAGCAGGCTGCCGCCGCCACCCACTATCCCCCCGCCGGCATCCGGGGCATGGGCACCCGCCGGGCGGTCAACTACGGCATCTGGGACAAGAACGAGTACGTGGCCGACACGGACAAGTACATCCTCACCATCGTCCAGATCGAGCATATCGATGTGGTGAAGGACCTGCCGGAGATCGCCAAGCTGCCCGGCATCAGCGGCTTCGTGGTGGGCCCCAACGACTTCACCATGAGCATGAACACCCCGGAGCGCACCTACACCGTTAACGCCCCGGAGGTGCAGGAGCAATTTGACAAGATCGGCCAGGCCCTGGCCGGCACCGGCAAGCTCTTCGGCGTGTCCGGCGCCTGCAGCGAAAAGTTCATCAAGGACTGGGTCCGCCGGGGCGTCAACTTCATGTGCATGAACTTCGACTTCAACTACATCGTCAGCGGCGCCAAGAACGTGATGCAGACCTCCCACGCCGTGCTGGACCAGCTGGGAAGGGCGTACTGAGATGGCGTTTCTGACACAGGAACAGCTGGACGCCCTGGCCCAGTTTGACACCCCCACCATCTGCAACGCCATCGAGGGCTTTGGTGTCCGGGGCCGGACCGAGGGCTTCACCCGGCCGGAGCTTCGGATGCGCGCCGCCATGAGCGACAAACCCATGGTGGGCTATGCCCGCACCGGCGTCATCTCCGCCCGGCATCCGGCCGCGCCGGTCCACAGCGCCGTGATGGAGGCGTATTACCGCCAGTATGAGGACTTTGACCTGCCCATGGTGGCGGCCATCCAGGATCTGGACCGGGTGCCGGTGGGCTCCTTCTGGGGCGACGTGCAGGCCACGGTCCACCGGGCCCTTGGCTGCATCGGTGTCATCACCGACGGCGGCGTCCGGGACATCGAGGAAGTAAAGAGGGTCGGGTTCTACCTGTTCTCCAAGGAGGTGCTGATCTCCCACGCCTACATCCACATGGTGGAGGCCGGCACGGCGGTGGACATCTGCGGCATGACCGTCCGCCCCGGGGATCTGATCCACGCGGACGCCCATGGGGCCATCGTCATCCCCCAGGAGATCGCCGGACAGCTGGCGGAGGCCTGCGTCCGGGCCATGGACGCCGAGGAAGCTTTGAAGGGGCCCTGTCAAGCCGCTATCGCCCGGGGTGAGAGGGTCACCGCTAAAGAGATCATGGCCTGGCGGGGCGAGATGCAGCGCCGCCGGGCGGCCATCGCACCCCAGAGATAAACCAAACGCAGATTGAAGGAGGTCTTTCCCATGAAATACACAGTCGAATCCCTGCGGCAGTTCGGCATTCAGGTGGCGGAGAAGGCAGGTATGTCCCACCAGGACGCCGAGACGCTGCTGAAGAACCTGCTGTTCAGCGACATGCGGGGCGTCCGCTCCCACGGCATGACCCGCCTGAGCGGTTATGTGACCCGCATCGAGCGGGGGTGCACCTCCGCCACCGCCCAGCCCACCATCACCATGGACAGCGGTGCCGTGTTCTCTATGGACGGAAACAACGGCATGGGCTCCACCATCGGCACTGCCGCCATGCAGGCGTGCATCCGGCGAGCCAAGGAATACGGTGTCAGCTTTTGCACCGTAAATCATGCCTCTCACTACGGCTTCGGCGGCTTCTACGCCATGCAGGCCGCGGCGGAGGGCATGATCGGCTTCAACATCTGCAACTCCCCCGCCCTGGTGGCTCCCTTTGGCGGTGCCACCGCCATGTTGGGCACCAATCCCCTGACGGTGGCGGTGCCCTCCGGCAAGTACCCGGATCTGGTGCTGGACATGGCCACCAGCACCGTGGCCAAGGGCAAGATCGCCCTGGCCATGAAAGAGGGCAAGTCCATTCCCGACAACTGGGCCCTGGCTCCGGACGGCAGCCCCACCACGGATCCCGTCGTGGCCAACAAGGGCGCCCTGACCCCGCTGGGCGGCGCCAAGGGCTACGCCCTGGCCCTGATCATCGACGTGATCTGCTGCTGCCTCTGCGGCGGCAACAACAGCCGGCAGATCCCCCGGATGTTCGAGGACCCCAAGGAGCCCTCCGGCGTGGGCTACTTCATGGGCGCCATCGACATCGGCCGCTTTGTGGATCTGGAGACCTTCAAGGCCCGGACTGACGCCATGTACGATGAGCTGAAGGCCGCCCCGGCGGCCCCGGGGTTCCAGGAGATCATGATCCCCGGCGAGATCGAGTACCGCTCTACCCAGAAGGCGGAGGCAGAGGGCATCGATATCAGCCCCGCCATCGAGAAGGAGTTCCAGGAACTGGCCGGAAAGTACGGCGTCTCCATGGATCTGCTGCAGAAGTGCTGAGACAGAGACCCACACCGTCCCCCGGCCCTATACGGCCGGGGGACAACCAAGTTAGGAGGAACAACCCATGAAGATCGTGATTTTGGACGGCTATACAGAGAACCCCGGGGACCTGAGCTGGGGCGAGCTGGAGAAGCTGGGCGAGCTGACGGTGTATGACCGCACCAGCCTGACGGACGAGGAGGAGATCATCGCCCGCATCGCCGACGCGGAGGTGGTCCTCACCAACAAGACCCCCATCTCCCGCCGGACCATCGACGCCTGCCCCTCCATGCGCTTCATCGCCATGCTGGCCACCGGCTACAACGTGGTGGACGTGGCCTACGCAAAGGAAAAGGGCATCCCCGTTTCCAACGTGCCGGTGTACGGCACCCAGTCTGTCAGCCAGTTCGCCATCGCCCTGCTGCTGGAGATCTGCCACCACATCGGCCACCACGACGAGACGGTGAAGGCCGGCAAGTGGGAGCGCTGCGCCGACTGGTGCTACTGGGACTATCCGCTGATCGAGCTGGCGGGCAAGACCTACGGTCTGCTGGGATGCGGGAACATCGGCGTCCACACGGCTGCCATCGCGTCGGCCCTGGGGATGCATGTCATCGCCTACGACACCCGGCAGCGGGAGGAGGCCCTGGCGCTGGGAGTGGAGTACGTGGAGCTGGACGACCTGTTCGCCCGGTCCGACGTGCTGGGGCTCCAGATGCCGCTGTTCCCCTTCAACACGGGGATCATCAACAAGGAGAACATCGCCAAGATGAAGGACGGGGTCATCATCATCAACAACAGCCGGGGGCAGATGGTGGTGGAGCAGGACCTGGCGGACGCCCTGAACAGCGGCAAGGTGGCTGCGGCGGGTCTGGATGTGGTGTCCACGGAGCCCATCCGCGGGGACAACCCCCTGCTGAAGGCCAAGAACTGCATCCTCACGCCCCACATCTCCTGGGCGCCTAAGGAGAGCCGTCAGCGGATCATGGACTGCACGGTGGACAACGTGCGGGCGTATCTGGCCGGCCAGCCCATCAATGTGGTGAACCCGTGAGGGGGACCGCTGCCGGCGGACTGAAAACATGCGGCTCCGGCCGCGGGGAGGGAACAAACCCATGCAAGAGAAGATCGGTATTTACGGGACCGGGACCATCGGCAGCGGCCAGGCGACGCTGACCATTGGAAACGGCTGTGAAACGGTGGTCATCGGCCACTCCAAAGGCGGGCAGGAGCGGTGCCGCCAGGCGGTGGCCCGGAACTGGGACGACCTGATCGCCGCCGGTCTGGCCACGGAGGCCGCCAAGACGGCGGCGCTGGAGCGGATGACCATTACAGATGACCCGGCGGCGCTGGCGGGGTGCACCTTTGTGTTTGAGGCGGTCTCCGAGGACCTGGCGGTCAAGCGGCAGGTATATCAGACCATCCGGACCCACGGCGGCAGGGACGTGATCATCGCCTCCTGCACATCGTCCCTGGGGGCGGAGGAGCTGGGGGACCTGTGCGGAGACCCCGAACACTTTCTGGTGGCCCACCCCTTCCAGCCGGTGCATCTGCAGCCGCTGGTGGAGGTGGTGCCCTGCGGCGCCACTACGGAGGACACCATGGCCCGGGCGAAAGCCCTGCTGGAGCGCCTGGGCCGGCAGGTGGTCACACTGAAGAAAAGTGTGCCGGGCTTCCTGGTGAACCGCTTTGCCCAGGCGTTGTTCCGGGAGTCCCTGGATCTGCTGGAAAAGGACGTAGCTACGCCGGCGGACATTGACCGGGCGGTGAAATACGCCGTGGGGATGCGGTACGCCTCCATCGGCCTGCTGGAGTATTTTGACGCCGTGGGCTTTGAGCTGGAGCGGGCCATCGCCGAAAATGTCTACCCCACTCTCTGCAACACGGACAAGATCCAGAAAATCGTCTCCGACGGCATCCGGGACGGCCGCACCGGCCAGAAGGCCGGGGAGGGGCTGTACCGGTGGGACGAGGATTCCCTGGCGGACTTCCGGGTCCGGCTGCAGGAGCCCTTTTTGAAGAGCGTGGAAAACTGGACCGCCCGCAAGTGAAAAAACCGGCCCCGCCGGACAGCGCTTTCTGCCTGCCCGGCGGGGTTTTTCTGTCCGGGGCGGGATTTTGGTTGCGTCTTTCGCCGGCGGTTGCTATACTGATATACGATTTGGAAACCGACGGAGAGAGGGGATCTCACAATGCATGAACTGCTGCTGGTGGAGGATGACGACGCCCTGGGCCGGGGCATCCGTCTGGCGCTGGAGGGCGGCGGCCTGCG
>OGYF01003133.1_pt1 | contig 11608 bp, 8 predicted proteins | sample 1576451 | NCBI WGS metagenome assembly OGYF01 (sample SAMEA3541505, study PRJEB24748) | human gut metagenome | biome: human gut; feature: human-associated habitat; material: faeces | place: China | collected 2012 | reverse complement strand
CTCCGGCAAAGCCGCCTCCGGCGCGGCGCAGGCGCAGAGCAGCGCCAGCAGGAAAAAGCAGGCAAGCAGGCAGGAAATACGCATTTGGGATCCCTCTTCGTTTCGTTTTTTGTCAGTTTACCATGATTTTTCAGGCAAAACAAGTCCGGGGAGCAGTTTTTCTTGACGGCAGTGCCGCTTCTGACTATAATAATGTATATTCCAAAAAGGAGACGGCGCTTCGTCATGCTTCTATCGTTTTTTCAGCGGCTCGGAAGGCCGTTTCGCACCATGCGCCCGGGACGGCTGATCGTTCTGGTGTTCCTCTTCATCATCCTGCTCGGCGCGGGCCTTCTGTGCCTGCCCGCCGCATCGCGCTCCGGCGAACCCACGCCGTTTCTGACGAGCCTGTTCACCGCGACCTCTGCGACCTGCGTGACGGGCCTTATCCGCGTCGACACCGGGACGCACTGGGCTATGTTCGGCCAGGTCGTCATTCTCCTGCTCATTCAGATCGGCGGTCTCGGCTTTATGACCATCGCGTGTCTGTTTTTCTTCGCGCTCCGCCGCAAGATCGGCCTGCGGGAGCGCATGGTGCTGGCACAGGCCCTCGGCAGCGACAGCTACAGCGGCATCGTGAGCCTTGTGCGCAATATCCTGCGCGGCACAGCCGCAGTCGAGGGGTCGGGGGCGCTCATTCTGTTTTTCCGCTTCCTGCCGGAGTTCGGCTTCGGAAAGGCTCTGTGGTACGGCGTGTTCCACTCGATCTCCGCGTTCTGCAACGCGGGCTTTGACGTGCTTGCGGATACAGACGCAGGCGGGAGCCTCTGCCGCTACGCGACAGACCCGGTCGTGAATTTCACCATCATGGCGCTCATCATCATCGGCGGCCTTGGCTTCGCCGTCTGGGGCGACATCCGGCACAACCGCCGCTTTTCCCGCATGAGCGTCTATACGAGACTGGTCATTCTCATCACAACAGTCCTGATCTTCGGCGGCGCGGGAATTTTCGCCGCGCTGGAATGGAACAATCCCGGCACGCTTGGCGGCCTGACCCCGTCGCAGAAGCTGATGGCGGCGCTGTTCCAGTCGGTCACGCTCCGCACGGCGGGCTTTGCGACCTTCGACCAGAACGCGCTGTCAGACATATCAAAGGCTGTGGCAGATTTTCTGATGCTTGTCGGCGGCTCGTCCGGCTCGACGGCGGGCGGCGTGAAGACCGTGACGGTCGGCGTGATTCTGCTTGCCGCGTGGTCGACCGCGCGCGGCAGGACAAGCGTGCAGATCATGAAGCGCCGGATCCCGCAGCAGGCCGTTGCGAACGCGTCCGCGCTGTTCATTCTGGTGCTGCTGCTGTCCGGCCTCGGCGCGGCGTTTTTGAGCATCGCGGATCATGTCAGTCTGGAAAACGCGCTGTATGAGACGATTTCTGCGCTGTGCACCGTCGGTCTGACGACCGGCATCACGAGTTCACTGTGCGCCGCATCGCAGATCGTTCTGATCATTTTTATGTTCTTCGGGCGGCTTGGGATCATGACCATCAGCGTCGGCTTCATGGCCGCCGACCGCGCCGAAGAACGCGTCAGCTACGCGGAAACAAAAATCATGATCGGGTGAGCGGATAAGGCGTCAGAATATACCGATTTTACGGTAATCTTCGGCAAATTCGCAGCTTTCCAACGGGCCGATGTGTGCATCGGCCCCTACACTCCAATGGGTGAGTGCGTCCGATTTTTTTGAAATTCCACCTGAACGACCGGCGGTTATACGCAGACAAAGGGAGTAAAACCATGAAAAAAACATATATTGTAATTGGACTTGGACGCTTCGGCTGTGCGGTCGCACAGCGGCTGTATGAGCTTGGGAGCGAGGTACTGGCGATTGATCTTCGGCCTGAGCTTGTGCAGCGGATGGAGAGCAAAGTCACCTGCGCCGCCGTGTGCGACGTGCGGGATGAGGACGCACTGCGCACGCTCGGCGTGCGCAATTACGACTGCGCTGTCATCGCCATCGGCGGCGATCTGGCTACGAGCGTCGTTGCGACGCTGAACCTCAAGGAGCTGGGCGTGCAGAGCGTCGTGTGCAAGGCCACCGACGAAACACAGCGCCGGGCGCTGGAAAAGATCGGGGCAGATCATGTCGTCGTGCCGGAACGTGAATCCGGCATCAAGCTGGCGCAGTCTTTGACCTCGTCGAGCATTCTGGACTTTATCGAGCTTTCGCCGGACTGCGGCATTGCCGAGCTGCAGACGCCGAGCGAATGGTGCGGCAAGAGCATCCGGGAGCTGGATATCCGCGCAAAATACGGCGTGAACGTCATCGCCGTGCGGGAAAACGGAAAGGTACACGTCACGCTGGACGCGAACCGCCCGCTGAACGAGCATATCACGCTTGTCCTGCTCGGCGAGAACGACCGGCTCGCGAGGGTGAAGCCGTGATGGAGGAAACAATCACAAGCCGCCGGAACCCGCTTCTGACGCACACGAAAAAGCTGCTCACCTCGCGCGCCTACCGCGAAAAATCCGGCGAATTCGCCGCCGACGGCGTGAAGCTGCTGGCGGAGGCTGCGCGTTGGTACCCGGGGCTGCATACTGTGATTGCGGAGGAACACGTAGAATTATGTAAACTATCAGATACCGTGCGCGTTGTCCGTGTACCCAGGGATGTGATGCAGTCCGTCTCTCTGATGGACGCGCCGCAGGGCGCGATCTTCCTCTGTCGCCTGCCGGAGCGGAAGCCCGGCACGATCCTGCCGGGGACGCTTCTGCTGGACGGCATTCAGGACCCCGGCAATCTCGGCACGATTCTCCGCACGGCGGACGCGCTGGAGGTTCCGGTCGTGCTGCTGGACGGCTGCGCCGACACGTATAACCCCAAGACGGTCCGCGCCTCCATGGGCGCGGTGTTCCGCACCCAGCCTGTCAGCATGACGAGGCAGCAGGCCATCGCCGCCTGCCGGGAAACGCATATCCCGCTGCTGGCGACCGCCATGTCTGCCGACGCTGTTGATCTGCGGCAGGCAGATTTGTGCAATGCGGCGGTCGTGATCGGCAGCGAGGGACAGGGGATCTACCCGGAGCTGTTCGCAGCGGCAGAGCAGAAGATCATCATCCCCATGTCCCCGCGCTGTGAGTCTTTGAACGCGGCAGTCGCCGCGACGATTGTTCTGTGGCAGATGAAGCGGTGAGGCACCGATGATGCGCTCACGCGGCTTGCCGTAGGGGCGGACGACTCTGTCCGCCCGACAGAATGCACCATTTTTTCGTTAAATCACGGCACATTCGAAACATTTTCCGAGCAGACAGAGTGCTACACGGATTTACAGCTTCTCGCCGGGCGGAGCAAAGCCCCGCCCCAACTGCATACTATTTCTATTCGCAAACTATAAAAAATCCGAGAAAGACAGAGGGATTTTTATGCTGGAATACTGGTTGTGGCTGACCGGTCGCAGGGGCGTGGGACTGCGCGGGCTGCGTGCGCTGCTAGAGCAGTTCGGAACGCCCGAGGCGGTCTACTGCGCGGCAGAGCAGGATTACCCGCAGGCGCTGCGCCCGGAGGGGCGCGCTTCGCTTGCCGATAAGGAGCTTGCGCCTGCGCGGCAGATCCTGCAGCAGTGCTACCGGAAGAACATCCATGTTCTGACGTTTCAGGACGCCGCTTATCCGAACCGGCTCAAAAATCTTGACGATGCGCCTCTGGTATTGTATTATCAAGGCGTTTTCCCGGATTTTGACGCGGAACCGGTCATCGCCATGGTCGGCACGCGCAAGGCCTCCGCGTATGGGCTTCTTCAGGCGAAGCGCCTCGGCTATGAGCTTGGCCGCTACGGCGCAATTATTGTATCCGGCGGCGCTGCCGGAATTGACACCATGGCACTGCGCGGGGCCATATCCTCCGGAACAGCGCCGGTGGCTGTGTTTGCCTGCGGCGTGGATATCGACTATCCGGCAAACAACCGGAGTCTGTTTGAGGATATTCGCGCCCACGGCTGCGTCATCAGTGAGCTTCCGCCCGGAACGCCGCCGCTGGCGGAGCATTTTCCGCCCCGCAACCGCATTCTGAGCGGTCTTGCGCTCGGCTCCGTGGTCGTGGAAGCGCCCAGAAAGAGCGGCGCGCTCATCACCGCCCGCCACGCGCTCGAACAGGGCCGGGATGTGTTCACGCTGCCCGGAAATCTCGGAAATCCGACCTGCGAGGGCAATATCCAGCTGCTCAAGGAGGGCGCGATCCTGATCTCCGAGGGCTGGGACGTTTTACAGGAATATACCTATCTCTACCCGGATCTGCCCCTGCGCCAGAGGCCGCTCGGCCCCATGACGCTCGGCCCGCAGGAGACGAAGGACAACCTTGTTGTGGCGGAAACTTCGTCCAACCCGGAAAAAACTGACACAAAAGCCGTTGACAAGCAGGAAAACAGGGCTTATATTGACGTACAGGAAATTTTGCCGCGCGTATCTGCCGACGAAGCCGCCGTTCTGCGGCAGCTGGAGGGCGGAAAGCAGCCGGTCGACCGGATGATTGACGAAACGCAGCTGCCCGCCGGGCGCGTACTGTCCGCGCTGACGCTGCTGGAGGTCAAGGGCTTTGTCAAGCGGCTGCCGGCCCGGTATTATGAGCTGGCAAAAAAATAACATGGAGGCGTCTATGCCGAACGCAAAACAGAATCTGGTCATCGTGGAGTCTCCCTCGAAGGCCAAAACCATCGGAAAATATCTTGGCCCCGACTATCAGGTCAAGGCCAGCATGGGCCATCTGCGCGATCTGCCGAAGAGCACGCTGAGCGTCGATATCGAGCACGATTTTGAGCCGGAGTACCAGCCGCTCAAGGGAAAGGAAGACATCATCGCAGACCTGCGCAAGGCCGCGAAGGGCTCCGGCCGCATCTATCTCGCGACTGACCCGGACCGCGAGGGCGAAGCCATCTCGTGGCATTTGAAATATCTGCTGAACATTCCGGATAACGAGACATACCGCGTGACCTTCAACGAGATCACACGCAACGTCGTGCAGGAATCCATCCAGCACCCGCGTCCCATCGACCAGAATCTCGTCGACGCGCAGCAGGCGCGCCGCGTGCTCGACCGCATTGTCGGCTATCAGCTCAGCCCCCTGCTCTGGAAAAAGATCCGCAAGGGCCTGTCCGCCGGACGCGTGCAGTCTGTCGCGACCCGTCTGGTCGTCGACCGCGAGAACGAGATCCGGGCCTTTGTCCCGCAGGAATACTGGACGCTGGATGTAAATCTGAACCGCGCCGGCAAGCCCGGCAGCTTCACCGCGCACTACTACGGCGACCCGCAGAAGCGCGAGCTGACGAGCGAGCAGGATGTGCAGTCCGTTCTGGACGCGCTGGAGGGCCAGCCGTTTTCCGTGACCGGCGTGAAGAAATCGGAGAAAAAGCGCACCCCCGCGCCGCCCTTTATCACCTCGACACTCCAGCAGGAGGCGTCCCGCAAGCTCAACATGACCCCGCGCCGCACGATGATGATCGCACAGCAGCTCTATGAGGGCGTGGAGATCTCCGGCGAGGGCTCTGTCGGCTTGATCACTTACATGCGTACCGATTCCCTGCGTATCTCCGAGGAGGCGCTGGCCGCTGCAGGCGAGGTAATTCGCAGCCGCTACGGCACGGCATATTATGCTGAGCCTCGCCGCTACAAGCCGAAGTCCGGCGCGCAGGACGCGCACGAGGCCATCCGCCCGTCAAATGTCGCGCTCTATCCCGAGGCGGTCGAGCACGATCTGACCAAGGAGCAGTACCGGCTCTATAAGCTCATCTGGAGCCGCTTCATCGCGTCGCAGATGACAAACGCCCTGTATGACGTGACGGCGATTGAGGCCGCCTGCGGCAGCCATGTCTTCCGCGCGACCCACCAGAGCATGAAATTCTCCGGCTTTACCGCCATTTATGAGGAAGGCCGCGACGACGAGCAGGAAAAGCTCGATTCCCCGCTGCCCGACCTTGCCCCCGGCGAGGCGCTCACGGCCTCCGGCTTTGACAAGCAGCAGCACTTCACTCAGCCGCCCGCACGCTATACGGAGGCGTCTTTAGTGCGCGCGATGGAGGAAAAGGGCGTCGGCCGTCCGTCGACCTACGCGGCGATCATCGCCACGATCCAGGATCGCGAATACGTCATCAAGACCGACAAAAAGCTCTCGCCGACGAAGCTCGGCGAGGTGGTCAACGGGCTGATGATGGACCGCTTCCCCAATATCATCAGCGTCGAATTCACCGCCGACATGGAAAAGCAGCTCGACCAGGTCGAGGCCGGACAGCGCCGCTGGAAGAGCGTGCTGGAGGAGTTCTACACCGGCTTCCATCAGGAAATGGTCGATGCGGAGGAGGCGCTGAAGGACACCCGCCTCAAGGTGCCGGATGAGGTCTCAGATGAAAAATGCGAGATCTGCGGCCGGAACCTTGTCGTGAAAACGAGCCGCTTCGGCAAATTCCTCGCCTGCCCCGGCTACCCGGAGTGCAAGTTTACAAAGCCGATTACGGAAAAAATGCCGGGCCGCTGTCCGAAGTGCGGCAGCGCGATTTTAAAGCGCAAGAGCAAGCGCGGCTACGCCTATTACGCGTGTGAGCGCGGCGCGGCCTGCGGCTTTATGACGTGGGACGTGCCGACGGATCAGGATTGCCCGGTCTGCGGCCAGACGATGTTCAAGCGCTCCGGCAAGGGTGCAATGAAGCCGTTCTGCGCGAATCCCGAGTGCTCGAACTTCCTGCCGGAGGACAAGCGCGGCTACCGCCGCAAGTCCACTGCGACCGGCGAGGCCGCGACTGCGGAATCCAATGCAGAGGCCGCTGCTGAAGCTGCGCAGAAGCAGGCGGAGGAGAAAAAGGCCGCGAAAAAAACGGCGGCCAAAAAGCCCGCCGAAAAGGCAGCTGCAAAGAAGCCTGCCGCGAAGAAGGCAGCGGCAAAAAAGCCTGCGGCCAAGAAGCCGGCTGCGAAAAAGGCCGCCAAAAAGACCGAGCCGGAAGACGATCTTCCGTTCTGATACAGAGATAGAAAGGACGCCCCAATATGCTGGAAGTGAAAGTGATCGGCGCGGGTCTTGCGGGCTGCGAGGCCGCGTGGCAGCTGGCCGAGCGCGGCATTCATGTGACATTGACCGAGATGAAGCCGCAGAAAATGACGCCTGCGCACCACTGCGCGGACTTTGCGGAGCTTGTCTGCTCCAACTCCCTGCGCGGCGACCGGCTGGAAAACGCCGTCGGCCTTTTGAAAGAAGAGCTGCGGCGGCTGCACAGCCTGATCCTGACCTGCGCGGAGGCAAACCGCGTCGAGGCGGGCGGCGCATTGGCCGTCGACCGCTACGGCTTTTCCGGCATGGTGACGGAAAAAATCAAGTCGCACCCCAACATCACCGTCGTGGAGGCGGAGGAAACCGAGGTCCCGGCTGGCCCGGTCATCATTGCGACCGGTCCCCTGACCTCCGACGCGATGAGCGCTGCGATCCAGCGCTATTTCGGCGGGCAGGAGTATATGAGCTTCTTTGACGCCGCCGCGCCGCTCGTGACCTTCTCGTCCATCGACATGGACAAGGCGTGGTTCGCGTCCCGGTACGACCGGGGCGATGCAGATTATGTCAACTGTGCAATGGATAAGGATGAATACCTTGCCTTTGTCGACGCGCTCAGCTCGGCGGAGGAAGCGCCGGTGCACGGCTTTGAGGACAAGCACGTATTCGAGGGCTGTATGCCCGTCGAGGTCATGGCCCGGCGCGGCATCGATACCCTGCGCTACGGCCCGTTGAAGCCCGTGGGCCTCAAGGACCCGAAGACGGGGCATGAGCCGTATGCCGTCGTGCAGCTGCGCAGGGATAATGCCGCAGGCTCCGTCTATAATATCGTCGGCTTCCAGACCCACCTGAAATTCCCGGAGCAGAAGCGCGTGTTTTCCATGATCCCCGCGCTGCACGACGCGGAATTCGTCCGCTACGGCGTGATGCACCGCAACACCTTCCTCGATTCCCCTCGCCTGCTTGACCGGTACTATGCCGATAGGCAGAACCCGCTGGTCGCGTTTGCAGGTCAGATGACGGGCGTGGAGGGCTATGTCGAATCGACGGCCTCCGGTTATCTTGCGGGTGTCAGCATGGCGGCAAAGCTCAAGGGCGAGCCGCTTCCCGATTTCCCGCGCGAAACAGCCATCGGCGCGCTGGCGGCGTACATTTCGGATACGAGCGTCGGCTCGTTCCAGCCGATGAACGTGAATTTCGGCATTCTGACGCCGCTTGACCGCCGCGTCAAGGGAAAGGCCAATAAAAATCTCGCCATCGCGCAGCGGTCGCTTGCGCTTATCGATCAAATGACAGGGCAGGAGGAAGCAACATGAGAATTCTGGTAGACGCCATGGGCGGCGACAACGCCCCTGACCAGATCGCGCTGGGCGCGATCCAGGCGGCAAAGGACTTCGGCTGCGAGGTTGTGCTGGTCGGACGCGGCGAGGCGATCCTGCGTGCGCTGAAGGATCAGGGCATCGAAACGCTTCCCAAGGGCGTGGAGATCGCCAACGCGGACGACGTCGTGGATATGCACGACGATCCGGCGACGGTCGTAAAAAAGAAAAAGGATTCCAGCATGGTCGTGGGCCTGAATATGCTGAAGGAGGGCGGCGGAGACGCGTTCGTCTCCGCAGGCTCGACCGGCGCGCTGCTCTCCGCCGCCCCAGGCTGGGAAGGGGGAAAGGACGTTCCCCGTCTCTCCCTGTCCGTCCAGGTGGAGGCAGACAGCGTGGTCCTCACCCGACCGGAGACCGGAGAGCAATGGAGCGGCACCCTCGCCCCCGGCGAGGCCCTCTCCGACGGCACTACCGCCTACCCCCTGTCCTTCCCCGGCGCCGAGGCAGGCTGGGCGGTGTATGGTATCACAGAGCACACCGATGGCAGCCGGGAGGCCGCCCTCTATCTCACTGCCGGGGGCGTGACGGTCTACTGTACCGCCCCACTTTCTGACTAAAAAGAGACCGCCCCGCCGCCGTCCACATAGAATGGACTGCGGGGGGTGGTCTTTTTTGTCCCATATGTTTTCCCGAAATTCCTACATCCTTCTGGCGGCGGCCGTCCTGCTGGCCGTCCTCCTGGCCTGGGAGGCCGACGTGGACGAGCGGGGCCGCATGGCCGCCTTCTTCACTGTGCTGGGGGACGCCCTGGCTCTGCTGGCCCTCCAGCCCAGCTGTCCAGCTGCGGAGGACGAGGTCACGCCCTGTCCGGCGTGAGGAAAGCCCGGATCTCGTCCATTCGGTCCACCGCCTGCTGATACCCATCTCCCCACAGCATCCTCAGCTTTTTGGTATCCCGCTCGATGCGGGATACCTTGTGGGTGGACACCGGGGCCAGCACCAGTACCCTGCCCTCCCGCTCCAGCTGGAACAGGCGCTCCCGGCAGGTGTTGTACTGCTCTGCCCGCCGCGCCATAGCCCGGCAGAAGTTGGGATATTCCCGGTAGGTCCGCTCAATCACCGGCTGGAGCTTCTCCGGCCGGCGCACATAGCTCCGGGTCTTGCTCAGCACCACCACCACCCGGTCGCACCCCTGCTGGAAAGCCCGTTCATAGGGGATAGAGTCGGCCACGCCGCCATCCAGATAGGGCTGTCCATTCAGATGGTAGATGGGGAACATCAGAGGCAGGGCGCAGGTGGCCTGGAGCAGCAGGAATTTGTCATCCTCCCGCGGGACTGGCATATACTCCGCCTCCCCCGTGTTCAGGTTGGTCACCACCGCCTCCACCTGACCGGGATAGGCGGCAAAGGTCTGGTAATCAAAGGGGACAAGCTCGTTGGGGATGGTGTCATAGACGAACTCCAGGCCGAAGTAGCTCCTGTTGTGCCGGTCCGCCAGGTTGTTCATCCCCATATACCGCCGGTCCCCGGCGTACCGGGTCACGATCTCCAGGTTGCGGCGGGGCTGGCGGGAGATATAGCTCACCCCATAGGCGATCCCGGCGGACACCCCGATCACGTAGTCCACCATCACGCCGCCGTCCAGCAGGGCGTCGCACACCCCGCTGGAAAAAATCGTCCGGAGAGCTCCGCCCTCCAGCACCAATCCAGTCTTCATGATGAAACTTCCTTTCCAGGCCGGTGCCGCGCCCCCGGCGGCATCCCGTGGACATCCATAGTTTTTTTCATTGTATCCCCTTTGCCGCCCCCCGTCAAGGCACCTGTCATTATCTTCCCTCTTTCGGGTGGTTTTGACCGCTGAGCCCGGCGCGGCGCGCCAGGTCTTGCCGTCTCACACAGGGGCGTGTCCCATACACGCCCGATCCCGGCGATTTGTTCTGATGGAAGAACATCCCCCTCATTCATCACGGCAGCACTTCGTTCTGCCCGTTCTGTATCTAAATAAGATGATGTGGAGGATCTGCCTCAAAGCTCCTTTTGCACTTCCTTTTGCTGGTTCTCAATATCTTCCATGGGCTTTTCCGGCATGTGGGCCCGCATATTTTTCCTGTTAGCACAGAAAATAAGGGCACATCAACAAAGTAAGGAGGTCATTCCTTTGAATCATTCCCCAGCTTTCCGCAGGATGCTCGCCCCGGTGCTGGCGTTGGCGCTGGTCTGTACCCTGTCCCTGCCCGCCTCCGCCTTCTTCTGGAACAAGAAAACTGATGTCCCCAGCGTTTCCGATTTCTCCAAAAACGGCATGGTGGGGCAGGTCATTTCCTTTTCTGCCGAGGACTTCCCTGTCTCCGGCGGCAGCGGTGGGACCGCGCTGGCCGCCATTACGCTGAAAACTCTGCCCGATATCGGCACAGGGATGCTCACCGTAGGAGGACAGCCCCTGACCGAGGGCGCCCTGGTGGACGCCTCCGCCCTGAGCGGGCTCCAGTTCCAAGCTCTGCCCACCCCCTCTGTCAACGAGACTGCCTTCACCTTCCTTCCCTCCTTTACCACCGGAGAGACCGGTGAGGAGGTGACCGTCACCCTATATCTGCTCACCGAGGCCAACGAGGCCCCCATCGCCCGGAATATGGACCTGTCCACCTATAAAAATGTGGCTATCACCGGCTGGTTCGACGCGGAGGACGGCGAAGGGGACTCCCTCACCTTCCAGCTCACCTCCACCCCCGCCCGGGGGGCCGTGACTGTGGCGGAGGACGGCTCCAGCCAGTTCGTCTATACCCCCTATGAGAACAAGACGGGGAAGGACTCCTTCACCTATGTGGCAGAGGATGGGGAAGGGAATGTTTCCCAGCCCGCGGTGGTTTCGATCAAGATTCAGAAGCCGGATACCAAGGTCACGTATTCCGACATGGCCGGCAACCCCGCCCACAAGGCGGCCATTGCCCTGGCGGAGCGGGATATTTTTGTGGGGGAACAGATGGGGGAGACCTGGTTCTTCCGGCCGGAGGCCCCTGTGACCCGGGAGGAGTTTTTGGCCATGGCCATGGACGTGGTGGAGCTGGAGACCCTTCCTGAGGCCACCATGACCGGCTTTGCCGACGACGATAGTATTTCCGTCTGGGCCAAGCCCTATGTGGCCTCAGCCCTTCGGGCCGGGATGGTCCAGGGAAGCGGCGGGGACGACGACGGGGCGGAATTCGCTCCTGACCGGGTGATTACCCAGACGGAGGCGGCGGTGATGCTCAACCGCCTGCTCCAGGTCTCTGACGTGGCGGCCACGGGGG
>OGYF01003132.1_pt1 | contig 11611 bp, 10 predicted proteins | sample 1576451 | NCBI WGS metagenome assembly OGYF01 (sample SAMEA3541505, study PRJEB24748) | human gut metagenome | biome: human gut; feature: human-associated habitat; material: faeces | place: China | collected 2012 | reverse complement strand
CGGTATGGGCGAAGACCGTAACAGTATGTCCAGCAAACTGGGACTGAATTTCAACTTCAACCTGGGAGAAAACAAGGCATGGACATTGGCTGTGAAACCGGCTTTGGTGTATGATATGAACGCTATGGGTACAGAAGCCGTGCGTTTCCATGCCAACCGTGCAGCCTGGGAAATCAGCGCCGGGCTGACTTACCATTTCGGATGCAGCAACGGCCGCCATTACTTCACCGAAGTAAGGCCTTACGACCAGGCGGAAGTCAACCAACTGAACGCCCAAATCAACCGTCTCCGTGCCGAGGCCGACAATACCGCCAAAGTATTGCAGGATGCCAACCGGAAAGTTTCCGATTTGGAAAGTGAACTGGCAGCTTGCCGGAACCGGAAACCGGAAGTGGTGAAGGATACTATCGACAACAGCAAGAAGCTGTTGGAATCGGTGATTACGTTCCGCCAGGGCAGAATCGGCATCGATAATTCACAGTTGCCCAATGTGGAGCGCATCGCCACTTATCTGAGAAATCATAAGGAAGCGGGAGTCGTTATCAAAGGGTATGCCTCTCCCGAAGGCAGTGCGGAGGTGAACGAACGCATCGCCCGCCAGCGTGCCGAGGCCGTGCGCAATATGCTGGTCAATAGATATAGAATCGCCAAAGACCGGATTGTTGCCGAAGGTCAGGGAGTGGGTTATATGTTTGAAGAACCGGACTGGAACCGGGTGAGCATCTGTACCATAAATACCCGGCCGGATGCTGCGGAAGGAAAGTAGTGAACCAGTTATGTAGATTTTAGATATAAAAAGGGTTGTGTAAAGTAAAGAGACCGCATGCGGCAGCAAGCCGTTGCGGTCTCTTTTTTGTTGTGTGCCGTTCTTGTCTTTTACTTCTTGAAAAGCTCTTTCAGGCTTACCGTCTTGTTGTTAATCAGCGGGTGCGCCCAGAAACCGATGAATGTGATGTAGCCTACAAACACGAGGATAATCAGCATTCCGGTACGCAGCGAAGTGGCATCGGCAAGCATGCTGATAATCATCGGGCCGCCTGCTCCGCCCACGATTGCCGAACACAGGATGCCGGCAAACGAACCGTGGTGTTGCGATGCCGAATTCAGCGCCAGCGAGAACACGATGGAGTACATCATGGAAATGCTGAAACCGATGGCAGGGAAGGCAATGATGGATGCTTCCTTGCTTCCGAAGAGTGCGGTGAGCAGTAGGATGATGGTGAGTCCGCCCGATAGCTGGAGCAGCCGTTTGCTGTCAATGAGCTTCAACAGTACCATGCCTACGAGGCAGCCGGCAGTCATCAGTCCCCAGAAGTAACTTACGGCCTTTGCGCCTTCCACCTGCGGGTTCACTCCGTGATACTGTTCGAGGAACGTACTCATAAAGATGGAAGTTCCCTGTTCCGTACTTACATAACAGAAGATGCCGAGGAAGAACAGCCATCTTTATGAGTACGTTCCTCGAACAGCGCCAGGTAGGAGTCTTTCGAACCGCCTTTCTCATCTTCTTTCAACTCGATTTTCGGGAAACGGGACAGTCCTACGGCAACCAGCATCACCAGCAACAGCAGCGTGAATACCCAGTAAAGCGATACCCAGGGCAGGTCGGGCGGGGTGATACCTGCCAGCAGGTCGATGAAAAAGTTCCTGCCTTCCGTGTATATGTCCGGATTGAGTTCGTGAATGAGGTACGTATATACCAGCGGGCTCAGGAACGAAGCGATGCCGAATACGAATTGGGCCACTTCCGCCACGAAAGCATAGTTTTCTTCGCCGCCTACAACGCGTTGCAACGGGTTTAGCACAGTTTGCAGCATAGCCATGCCCAAGCCGATGATGAACGATGAGGCAAGCAGCATGGGGTAGGTGTGTATGCAGGCAAACAGCGTAGTGCCGATGAACGGCATCAGGAAGCCCAGAAACAGCACCGGTTTCTCGCCGAAACGGTCGATCATCAGTCCGGCGGGAACCGACATGATGGCATAGGCGATGAAGAAAGAAGTCGGGATGAAGCCCGCCATCGCCAGGTCGCTCAGGTTAAAGTTATGGATAATGTCCGGAATGAGCGGTCCCAGGATATTGGTGATAAACGATATGGTGAACCAGAACGCCATAATCAGCGCCAGCATTCCTAAATTCTTTTTCATACTATTTCGTGTTTAGTGAGAAGACCAGTGACGCAGCGCCGATACTTCCTGCCTTGTTACCTAAAGATGCAGCCATGATTTGAGTGTTCACGGCACAGTCGGCTATGGCATAGCGGTGTGCCTTCTCGCTGACTTTCCGGATATAGAAGTCGCCGGCTTCGGACAGTCCGCCGCCTATTACGATGCGTTGCGGGCTGAAGATGTTGATGAATCCGGCGATGCCGTGTCCCAGGAAGTCGCAATGCTCGTCCAGGCACTCCGTTGCCAGCTTGTCTCCTTCTTTGTAGAGGCGTACGATAAGCTCTCCGTTGATTTCCTCGCCCGGAAACGAGATGCCTGCTTCTGCGGCACGCTTGCTGAAACGGCGCACCAGTGCGGAAGTGGAGGCGTAATGTTCCAGACAGCCCACAGAGCCGCATGCGCAGGGTTCGCCGTTGGCGATGAGGGGCACATGGCCCAGTTCGGTGCCGCGGTTGGCAAAGCCGTTGAACAGCTTGCCACCGATGACCACTGCGCCGCCGATGCCGGTTCCCACGGTCAGGAACACTACATTCTGTGCGCCTTGTCCGGCTCCGTACATCGTTTCTCCCAGTCCCATCAGGTTGGCATCGTTGCCCATCTGCACGGGCAGCCCCGTTTCCGCTTCGATGCGGTCGGCAAGATTCAGATTCTCCCAGCCTTTGATGTTCTCGGCTCCGCCCAGCACAATGCGGTTGGTTTCGTCCACAATGCCGGGAGTGCCTATACCTATTCCTTCCACCGCTACTCCGAGTTGCAGGGCTGAAGCCATTGCCTCTTTGCAGGCGGTTACCAACTGGCCGATTACCGCTTCCGCAGATACATCGGCTTTCGACGGCAGCTTCCCTTGAAAGTGAAATACGCCTTCATTGTCGATAAGGGCGTATTTCACGGAAGTACCGCCAAGGTCAATTCCTATAGCGTATTTTTTCATGATTGTCAAACTCTTTCAGCCCATATAGGAGAACTCCATGCCCATTGTCCGTCGCGCTGGCGCACGCGTACATAATAATAATCGGTGTCGCGCTGCGGCTCTTTGTCTTCCATGTAGTGCTCTACGGTGAAGCAGCTTTCGGGCATGGCGCGGTTAAAGAGAATGGCTTCGCTCAACCAGCCTATCATGAAGTGCGAACGTGAACCTTCGAGCAGTTCGCCCAGTGTGTGTTCGAACTTCTTGCCGTTGAAGTCTGCGGTGAGCACGCCGTCTTTCGGCATCTCCAGGTCGAGGATTACCGCCTGCATGGCTGCGGTGGTGGTATTCGGGTTCTTGCTGCTGTACAAGTCCAGTTCCGTTTCTTTCTCGCCTACGGAGAGGATGCGGTTGACATGTGTCTTGAATTCGGTTTCGCCCTCCTGGGGAGAGGTGAAGGCAGCGCCGCTTCAGGACCCAGGGCTCGGCCTACTACGAGACGCTCCAGCGCATCATCGACGGCAACACCAAGCGCATCGTCTCCGAGTGCCAGGCATACCTCGACCGCTACGAGCGCGAGGGAAGGCCCCGCTTTGCCGTCGACATCGACCGCATCGTGGGGCTGCTGGAGGGCGAGAAGTAGGGCACCTCGGCTCAGTCTCGAGCCATGCGGAATCGCTCCGCATTTTTGAACGCCGCGTGTGCGTCCCAAATACTTGAGAAACAAGCTGTGAAGTGCGGCGGCGCGCCCGTGTCCGTGCATAGCCATCGCCATCAGCGTCTGCGGTGCGCTACAACATCACGAGCAAGCCGCCCGGCAAGTCGGAAGCTGCCGCCAAGAAGAAGCTGGACTTCTCGGCAGTTGAGCTGCTGGGGGTCGACGAGGGCTTATGCGTTCAATGCATGCACGCCGGGCCTTACGACGACGAACCGGCGACCATAAGCGCCATGCGCGCATTTGCGGCGGAACAGGGATATGCGCCCGACTTCTCCGAATCCCGCCTCCATCACGAGATTTACCTCTCCGACCCGCGCAAGTGCGTGCCAGAGAAGCTCAAGACCGTGATCCGCCATCCCATCAAGTCTATTTAGCAAAACGAGCGGCGCCGCGTGTTCCAGGCTCCCGCAATTGCGGGCCGGCGACGATTGCGCAACCTGTCCAGCCTTCTGGCGCTTACCTGTGCAGACCGATGGCACATTGCCCTCTCGGTTTCGAAACTTCATAAAAATTCGAGTTTCGAAACCGAGAAGGAGCTGATGATGGCTTGGGTAGACCGCAATCGTACATGGAGCGGCTTTGGGCGCTCGAGGGTACCTGGGACATCAAGGTGATTACGGGGACGCGCCGCTCCGGCAAGTCCGAGCTCATGAAGGCGTTCTCCGCCTCCGTTGCTCGGAAGGGCCCTTCCTCTAACAACGTCTACATCGACCTGCTGGACCTCGACAACGAGCCGCTGCTCGAGTACCCCGCGCTGCATCGCGAAATCATAGAGCGGCACAAAGAGGGCGCCCGCAACCGCCTCTTCATCGACGAGGTGCAGCTGTTCGAGGGTTTCGAGAAGGCAGTTAACAGCATTCACGCGCGTGGCGGATGGGATGTCTACCTTGCGGGATCGAACGCGTTCCTCCCGAGTTCGGACCTGGCGACCCTGTTCACAGGGCGCCACAGGGAGGTTCACATCCCCCCTCAGCTTCGGCGAATACCGCTCCTACTTCGGCGAGCAGGGGACCGACGACTTCGACGGGTTCATCAGGCGCGGCGGGCTCGCCGGGTCCTACGATTACGATGGCATTTCGGAGTCGTACGGCTACATCCGCGACGTCTACAAGACCATCCTCACGCGCGACCTCGTCCAGAAGTTCTCGCTGCCCGACTCCGCCGTGTTGGAGAGGCTGGCCGAGTACATGATGGGCAATTCCGGCAACCTCAACTCGCCCAACAACATCGCCAACGTCCTCGACGCCAACAGGGTTCCCATCAACCACGTCACTGTCGGGCGCTACATCTCCTATCTCCGCGACGCCTTCGTTTTCTATGAGGCGAGGCGCTACGACATCAAGGGGAAGAAGCGCGTGGGCACGCAGGCGAAGCATTACGCATGCGACTCGGGAATGCGCTATGCGGTCCTGGGGACGCGCGACATGGACTGGGGCCGCATGTACGAGAACGCGGCCTTCCTCGAGCTGATGGGGCGAGGCTACGAGGCCTACGTCGGGAAGCTGTACCAAAAGGAGGTCGACTTCGTCGCGAAGAGGGGGTCGGAGCTCGTCTACATCCAGGTAAGTGACGACATCAGCTCCGAATCGACGCTCGAGAGGGAGCTCGTGCCGCTGCTGTCCGTCAGGGATGCGTTCCCGAAGGTTCTCGTCGCCCGTACGAGGCACGAGCCTTATGCCCGGGAGGGCGTGCTCGTATTGGACTTCACGAGGTGGCTGCTCGGCGAGCAGGGGTTCTGAGCGTCATACGGGGATATCGCTCGATAGGGCACGCAGGGCCGTTCGCGCCCGCACGGGAAACGCCGTCGCCGTATGGGCGGCCGAAAGCGACCGATTGGACTTTTGCTAAACAAGCTTATCGAGCGCGCGCGAAGCGATCGCGCCAACAACGAAGCTCCAACCTGCTCGCCAACTGGGGAGTGAGGGTTAAGAAACCAACTTTTGCAAAATCGAAAAAATAAGTGTCTTAACTGACGATTATGGGGGCATAAGCCAGCGGATTGGGAAGATGTGCCCTCATACCGGGACATATCCACGTCACGAGCAGACCGTCCTGCGCAGGTCGTTGACACCGGGCTCGGCGCTTGCAAAAATTGAATCTGATAACGCCCGCACGGTATGTATTTTACCTTCCGCGGGCGTCTTGCCCTTCTGCCTCCATTTGCCCGCATGCCTGCGGCTTGGCGTTGGGTGCCATCGAAATGCGCCCAGTTAGGAGCTCATGTGTCCTCGCAAGCACCGGGTGTCGAGTTTAGCCGCGTGATCAGCTTTCTCAAGCGCCGTTACCCCGGCTTCGCGGAGACGGCGTATCAGGAGTTCATCGCTCACGTCGAGCCTGATTTTGATGAGCTGTCATATGAGCATGCCGAGCGTCTCCATGAGCTGGCGTTGGAGTGGGCCATTTTTGACAAGCCTTTGGAGGGCGGGCTCTCGGGCATCGAGCTGTACTGCGAGGAGAATCCCGATCGGCGCGGAAACGGCTACTTGAGCCAGCTTCGCGAGGAAGTGAATAATCAATTCAGCGGTATGTTTTCCGTCGAGCATGTCGATATTGCCGCGCATCGTCTCGAGTTGCTGGATGTTTACACGGGCGAGATGTTTTGGGTGCGTGACTACTCGCTTTCTGAAGGGCTTTTCCGCGAGGGCGAGCAGGGGCCATGCGGGGTCATCGTGGCACGCCTTACAAAGTCGGGCGGCGCATGGTTCTTTCCGGGTAACGTGGTCGCCTTCTATCCGGTTGTTATGGCGGACCATATGAAAGAGGCTCTTAGGGAAGAAGGCGGCGAGCGCCCCTCGTCCCGGTGCTGGTGCGTCAGACGTACGGGCCTCGTGAGGGCGTGATGAGCGAATCGCTCGAGGCGCAGTTCCCCGACGTGGACTTCGAAGATCCAGAGCAGCTTGCCGATTTCCGCGTCCAGCTGGCGGATCGGTACCGCGAGCTCGCGGACCGTTTCGCCCTCAAGTCGACATGGGAGAGCGTTGTGTCCGATATCGCCCATGAGGATGGGAAGATCATGCCCACCGAGCTGATGAAGCGCTCCCTCGGGGATTTGGGGGAGACGCGCGTGAGTACGATGGAAGACCTCGACGAGATCCTGGGCGTCTGGATGGCCGCATGGAACGTCATGCCGCATAACGCGCTGGGCGGTCGCGCGCCGGCGGAGTCATGACGTCCCTGCGGCCATGCGGAGTTCGGTGGGTGCCTTGCGCTTGTCGGGAGTGCGGTTGGGGCCATAATGCAGCGCACCTTTGGCAAGCCCTCCGTCTGAGATGCCTGGCCACCAGGTTTTCGTGCGGATGGGGCAGTACGAGTGGACGAGCAAGAGCGCATCCTCAGCTTGAGGCAGATGGCGTAGGCGAAGCCGTCGTGCCAAAGAATCTGAGAGAGCTACTCGCAAGGGGAACCGTCGCTGCTCATGATGCGTTCGAAGACTAGGTCTTGCCCGCAGGAGAGATGGCAGGTCTTGCCGTCAATCCTGTCTGACATGGAAAGGGAGAACCCCGTGAAGGCCGCCCCTTTGCATCAAGGGCTGCCCATCGGGAGCCGTCCTTAGCGATACAGCTCCTCGATGCTGAATAGCCTCAGCTGCTTGCTCGAATCGACATCTCCGTCAAAGCCGGAACGCGAGAAGAACCCGTAGGCGTAGCAGTCGAGCCCCGTTGAACGGATCTGCTCGATCTCCTCGTCGATCATCTCCTGCGTGACGGGCGTATCTCGGAACTTCGCCTCATAGAATACGTAGCCATGCGGGTCGTGCGTCACCACGTCGAATTCGCCGTTCGTCTTGTTGGCGGGGTCGTCGTACCAATAGCGGCCAATATCGTCGAACAGTTCGGGCAGTTCTCCCGATCGATTCTTTCGGATGAGGAACTGCCGGCATACCTCCTCAAATGCATGCGGCGCGTAGTTCGTCTCAAAATCCTGAGAGATGTACCGGTCGTAAAAGACCTGTGGGTCGAGGAAGGTGCGCTGCGAGGCGTATCGAAAGACATAGCGGTAGTAGAACAGCGACAGCCCGTCGATGATCCGGTAGCTCGATTTCTTCTTGTTAAGCGGATCGTTGATGGGGGCTTGTTTTTGCACGAGTTCCATGCGGATGAGCCGGTCGAGGACATCGACCATGGTGGGCCCGCTGGATACGTGCGACTGGGAGAGGATATCCCGATACTTAGAGTATCCGTCGGCAAGCGCCCCGAAGACCTCGTTGGCGTTCATGATTTTCGAGATCTCCGAGTTGAGATACATCGAGACCTCGTTTTCCAGACGAGCCCCCGGTTCTGATATGAGCTCGATAATGTTCTCCCGTACAGAGAGCTTCGGGTTGATAAGGCGTGTGTAGTACGGGATGCCGCCGAACACGCTGTATAGACGCACTTTGTCTTCGGCGGAAAAATCGGGGTAGAAACGCGCCGCGTCGTAATAATCCATCGGCTTGAGGTCGATGGTGAGGTTGATTCGCCCATACAGAGGATTCTCGCGCTCAAGTAGCGATTTCATGACCTCGACGAACGATCCGCAGAGAATGAGCGTGAGGTGGGATGAATCGCGATGACGGTCCAGCAACGACTGCAGGATGCTGTCGAGCCCTTTGACCGTTTTGCGCAGGTACGGGTATTCATCGAGGACAAGCGTAAGGGGTTCCTTGACGGACAGAGTAAAGAGGTGGTTGAGAAGCGCCTCGAGATTGCCGAAGCCCAAGGGTGGGAGGTCGAAGACCTCGGATACGAGGGCGGAGAGGCTCTCGAGGTTGTTCTGCTTGGAGGTCTCCTTGCATTCGTAATAAATGCTGCGGCAGTTGGTTGTCGACAGCGACTGCTTGATGAGCTCGCTTTTGCCCACGCGTCGGCGTCCGTACACGAGTATGGCGCTCTGGCCGTCCGATTTGATTTCACGCTCAATGCGGGCGAGCTCACGCTCGCGACCAAAGAAATCCATACTCGGTCCTTTCCGACTCGGTTTCAACCGAGTAAAAGTTTAATGATATAGGGCGGCTATTTCAATAATCGGCCAGTCGGGTGGTCCGCTCTCTCGATTTCGCTGCCCCATGCCCTGCTGTGCCGCCGCTCCTGCGCGATGATGTGGTTCGCTCGCTCGCCCTCGTCGTTCTATCAGGGGTTATGGGGCCTCGTGTAAGTGAGTCGGGCTTCGCGTGGCAGCAGATTGCGTAGCTGCGCAAGTTCGCTTCGAGTGGGCTCGATGCGTCTGTTGGGAGGTTTGTCGGTCGTGATTCCCCAATCGCCTCTGCCGAGAAGCTTGGCGCCTAATCGAGCGCACCTGGCTCAAAGACCGTCTCCTCATATGTGACGGCATTCGGGGAGGCATTCCTGTTCTACCGCGCCGAACGCTACGATCTGCGCGGCAAGGCGCTTCTCAAGACGAACCCCAAAGAGTATATCGTCGACACCGGTTTCAGGACTTGGATGGCAGGATACAGAGTCACGGATATTGGTCGCCTGTTCGAGAATGCCGTATATTTCCAGCTACTCTACGAAGGATGGAGCGTGCATGTGGGCAAGCTCTACGGCAAGGGGGTCGACTTCGTCGCAACGAAAGATGGGCGCGCGCTCTACGTGCAGGCGACAGACGAGATGTTCGCCAGTGAGACCAGGGAACGCGAGATTGCCCCTCTGAAGGCGATACGGGACAATCATGAGAAGATTGCGGTCGTGAGACAGGGCTCCTATGATACTGACATTGACGGCATTCGCATTGTGAGTGCGAGGGACTTTTTCCTTTAGAGGGAGGAAAGCAGCTAAAACGGTATGGCCGCAGCTCCCGCGGAGGGATGCACGGGAGCTGCGGCTGGAGGTGTCGTCCCTAGTCGAACAGACTTGGCATGTCGTCATCCTTCATGAGGGCTCCGGCGCAAGGGAGGCTCTGGGCGGTGAACTTCTCCGCGGAGACGCCGGCACCCAGCACCTCCTCGGTGGTGCTCACGGTGGTGATGGCGCGGCCCTTCTTTGCCGTGAAGGCCTGGACGCCCTGGGTGTTTGTGGTCGTCTTGGTCTTGAGTAGCGACGTGTTGAAGTTCATCAGGCGATAGTCGCTCGAGACCAGCGCGATGTCACGGTCCTCTTTGAGCACCTGGGCGTACAGCAGCTTGGACCCGCCGTAGATGGCGTTCTTGAGGCGCTTGCGGTTGGTCTTAGTGACGTAGCCGGCAAGCGCGACGCGCACCGCGCGGCCGTTCTCGAAGATGAACAACGCGTCGGCCTTGTAATCCTCGGGATCGATGACCCAGATCACGCTCTCATCCGGATCCATCTCGAGGTCGGTTGCCAGATACGATCCCAGCTGGGCGGACTTGGTGTCCTCGAACGCCGCGACCTTGCATTTGTACACCTGGCTCTTGTTGGTGAAGACCAAGAGCTCGTGCGTGTTGGCGGACGGGAACTCGATAAAGGGCTCGTCTCCGTCCTTGTATTTGAGCTCCGCGGCCTTGCGCAGAACGCGGTCCGTCATCTTCTTGAGGTAGCCCTCGCGCGAGAGCATGATGGTGACCGGGTACTCCTCGACCTCGGGCTCCAGGCTTACCTCGATGACGTCGGAGGGCTCGATGCGGCCCGTGCGACGCGGCATGACGTATTTCTTGTTGACCGCCGCCAGCTCGTCGCTGATGACTTTCTTGATGTTCTCCTCGCTCGAGAGGATCTCCTCGAGTTCGTTAATCTCGCCCTCGAGCTTCGCGATGTCCTTGGTGCGGTTGAGGATGTACTCCTCGTTGATGTTGCGCAGCTTGAGCTCGGCGACGAACTCGGCCTGGGTCTCGTCGATATCAAATCCGCGCATTAGGTTGGGGACTACCTCGGCCTCGAGTTTGGTGCCGCGGATGATGGCGATGGCCTTGTCGATGTCGAGCAAGATCGCTTCGAGACCGTGCAACAGGTGCAGGCGCTCGGACTTCTTGCCCAGGTCGAAGTTCACGCGACGGCGCGTGGATTGGACGCGCCATGCGACCCACTCGTGCAGGATCTGGCGCACGCCCATCACGCGGGGGTACCCGTCGACCAGCACGTTGAAGTTGCACGAGAACGAATCCTGCAGCGTGGTGATGCGATAGAGCTTTGCCATGAGCTTCTCGGGATCGACGCCGCGCTTCAGGTCGATGGCGATGCGCAGGCCGGAGAGGTCGGTCTCGTCGCGGATGTCGGCGATCTCGCGCACCTTGCCCTCCTTGGAGAGCTTGACGATGCGGTCGATGATGACGTCGGTCTTGGTGGTATAGGGGATCTCGTAGACCTCGATGATGCGCTCTTCGGGGACCCAGCGCCAGCGCGAGCGGATCTGGAAGCTGCCCAGGCCCGTCTCGATGATGCGCTCCATCTCCTCGCGGCGGTAGATGATCTCGCCGCCGGTGGAGAAGTCGGGCATGGGTAAGTACTCGAGCAGGTCGCAGTCGGGGTCCTCGAGATAGTGCATGGTAGCGGTGCAGACCTCGTTGAGGTTGAAGCCGCAGATATCGGACGCCATGGCGACGCCGATGCCCTTATTGGCCGACACCAGGATGTTGGGGAACGTGGTGGGCAGCAGGCGCGGTTCCTTCATGGCGCCGTCGTAGCTGTCCACGAAGTCGACCGGGTCCTTGTCGATGTCCTTGAAGATCTCGGCGCAGATGGGGGAGAGTTTGGCCTCGGTGTAACGCGAGGCGGCGTAGGTCAGGTCGCCCGAGTAGTACTTGCCGAAGTTGCCCTTGGACTCCACGAACGGCGCGAGCAGCGCCTCGTTGCCCGTGGCGAGGCGGACCATCGTCTCGTAGATGGCGCCGTCGCCGTGCGGGTTGAGCTTCATGGTCTGGCCCACGATGTTGGCGCTCTTCTG
>OGYF01003126.1_pt1 | contig 11623 bp, 9 predicted proteins | sample 1576451 | NCBI WGS metagenome assembly OGYF01 (sample SAMEA3541505, study PRJEB24748) | human gut metagenome | biome: human gut; feature: human-associated habitat; material: faeces | place: China | collected 2012 | reverse complement strand
TTCGGCAGCCGCGTCGATCCCGAGGACGTGGGCCGCCGCGCCGCCAGACAAGCCGTGACCATGCTGCACGCCGAGCCCTGCCCGGCAGGGGTGATGTGCGCGGTCATCGACAAGGGCTTTGGCGGCGTCATCTTCCACGAGGCGTGCGGCCACGGGCTGGAGGCGACCAGCGTGGCCTTTGGCACGAGCGTATTTTGCGGAAAGCTGGGCGAGCAGATCGCCTCGCCCTGCGTGACCGCCGTGGACGACGGCACGCTGCCAAACGAATGGGGCAGCGAAAACGTGGACGACGAGGGCACGCCCGCCACGAAGCTGGTGCTGATTGAAAACGGCGTGCTCAAAAACTACATGATCGACCGCCTGAACGGCAGGCGCATGGGCATGCCGCCCACCGGCAGCGCCCGGCGCGAGAGTTACGCCTACGCGCCCACCTCGCGCATGCGCAACACCTACATCGCCGCCGGGAGCGACGATGAAAAGGAGATCATCTCCTCCATGGGCGACGGGCTGTACGCCGCCAAGATGGGCGGCGGGTCCGTCGATCCCGCCACGGGCGAATTCAACTTCGCCGTGCAGGAGGGGTATCTGGTAAGGGACGGAAAGATCACCACGCCCGTGCGCGGCGCGAGCCTGATTGGCAAGGGTGCGGAGATTCTGATGAAGATTGACCGCGTGGGGCGCGATATGCGTATGGCGCAGGGCATGTGCGGCAGCCTCAGCGGCAGCGTGCCCACCAACGTGGGCCAGCCGATGATTCGCGTATCGTCCATCACGGTGGGCGGGCGCGCGTAAGGGGGCGAAGCGGAATGCAGGATTTTGTCAAGCAGCTGATGGAGGCGGCCAGGGCCGCCGGCATCGAGGCGTGCGAGGCGTATGTGTCCTCGCGCGACAGCTTCAGGGCCATGACCACCGAGGGCGAGGTGGTGGAATACGAGAGCAACCTGACGCGCGGGCTGGGCTTCCGGGGCCTGTACAGGGGCCGCATGGGCTACGCCAGCACCGAGGCGTTTGACGAGGAGGCCGTGGGCCAGCTGGTCAGGGGCGTACTGGAAAGCGCCGAACTGTGCGAGGACGAGGACGAGGCCCCGCTCTACGACGGCGGCGGGCCCGTGCCGGACATGGACCTGCGAAGCCCCGCGCTTGCGCAGGTGACGCCGCAGGAGAAGATCGACCGCGTGCTGGCCATGGAAAAGCTGGTCAAGGAGAGCGACCCGCGCATCGACAAGACGGCGCACAACGTCATCAACACCGGCAGCTATACGGTGCGCATCGTCAACTCCCACGGCATGGACCGCAGCTACACCGAGGACGTATGCGCCCTCTACGGCCAGGCCACCGCCAGGGACGGCGACTTCGTATCCTCCGGCGGCTACGGCGTGGCCGCGCGCAGCTTTGACGGGCTGGACGCGCGGAAGGTGGGCGGCGAGGTAGCCCGCCGCACGCTTGACGGACTCAACGCCGCGCCCGTGCCGTCGGGCAAGTACCGGGTGGTGTTCTTCTCCGAGGCCATGTGCGACCTGCTGGGCGTGTTCAGCTCCATCTTTTCGGCGGAGACGGCGCAAAAGGGCATGTCGCTGCTCAAGGGGCGCGTGGGGGAGCGCATCGCCGCGCCGTGCGTGACGCTGGTGGACGATCCCCTGATGGAAGGCGGCATGGGCAGCCGGCCCTTTGACGACGAGGGCGTGCCCTCCGCCACGCACACGGTGGTGGAGGACGGCGTGTTCCGCACCTTCCTGCACAACCTGAAAACCGCGCGCAAGGACGGCGTGACCACCACCGGCAACGCCCGCAAGGTGGGATACGCTTCCTCCGTGCACGTGACGCCCACCAACTTCTATCTAAAGCCGGGCAAGCGCACGCTGGATGACATGCTCCGCGGAATTGGCGAGGGCATCGTGATCACCGAGGTCAGCGGCCTGCATGCGGGGGCCAACCCCATCAGCGGCGATTTCTCGCTGCTGGCCAAGGGCTATGCCTTCCGCGAGGGCCGGCGCGAAAAGTCGGTGGAGCAGATCACCGTGGCGGGCAACTTCTATGAGCTGCTAAGCGCCGTGCGCGAGTTGGCCAGCGACCTCACCTTCCCCATGGGCGGCATCGGCTGCCCCAGCGTGGATGTGGGCGAACTGTCCGTGAGCGGGACCTGAGGCCGGAAGGCGAAGCATCATAACAAAACAAGCCGCCGGGCGGGGGAGAAACCCAGCCCGGCGGCTGTTTGCATGCACGCCGCCCTTACTCGGTGAAATTCGTGTCCCTGCGCGGCATATAGCCGAACAGGTCGCCATAGCGCACGTGCAGCCATGTATCATCGATCACGCCCATGACCTCCACCGTTTCGCCCCGGACGACCATGATGCGCGCCTCGGTCTTGGTGTCGGGCACGTCATAAAACATGGTGCTCTCCGCGGTCACCTGGATCTGGGGTATCCCGATCCGGGTGCTGTTGGGCCCGTCGCCCTCCAGCGTGAGGTAGCGGCGCTGCATGTAGCCCTGACGGCCGTACACATCCACCCGCACCCACTCGCCGTCCTCCGAAAAACCCAGGACCGAGGCCACGGCCCCGTTGTAGTACTTGCCCAGGCTTTTGGCGCTCTTGCTGGGGGAGGCGCGCAGGTTCAGGCGGTCGTTTTCGTCGGGATTGGAAATGTGGGCAAGCTGGGGCACGCTGTCCCCATCCACCAGATAGAGGCCCGCTGCACCCGCGCGCACGAAGCACGAATACGTGCCGCTGTCCAGCGTGACCAACAGATGCCACCAGCTGTCCGAAAAGCCCATGAGGGAAAAGACCTGATTGGGTTCGATTTGCTCGCTGACCGAAAAATTCGACGGCTGCTGAAAGATGGTGATGGGTCCGGCGTTTCGGTACTGGGGCATGGCACTGGCGGGCGCGGCTCCGTCGGTGCTTAGCAGATAGGTCTTTTGCATCCAACCGACGAGCGAGGCGGGCGCAAGGCCGACCCGCACGCGCACCCAGCCCTTCCCGTTGTCCTCCAGGACGGTGATGGGCGCGCCGTTGTAGTATTTTCCGAGGCTTGGGGCCTGCGTGCTGGGATAGGAGCGCAGGTGGAGCCGGTCGGCGGGGTCGGGGTTGTTGATGTACACGCCCGCAAGGGCGCCGAGAGGCATGAGGGCGCACAGCGCCGCAAGCAGGATGGCCGCAAGACGCTTCATTCGCATGAGAAACCTTCCCCTTTTCGGTGAATTGTGTTACAATGCCTGTGATCATAGAACGCGCCGGGGGGCGGGAATTCTTCCCAGCACCGGCCAAATTTTTGAAACAAAGGGTGACGGCGCCGTTGGAGAAGCGGGAGATACTCAAGCGCGTGTTCGGCCACGAGGACTTTCGCGAGGGGCAAGAGCAGGTGGTGGACGAGCTGCTCGGCGGGCACGACGTGCTGGGCGTGATGCCCACAGGCGCGGGCAAATCGGTCTGCTACCAGCTTCCCGCGCTGATGCTGGAGGGCGTTACGCTGGTGATTTCGCCGCTCATCTCGCTGATGAAGGACCAGGTCATGGCCCTCAAGGCCTCTGGCGTGGCGGCGGCGTACATCAATAGCAGCCTCACTCCCGGCCAGCAGGCCGAGGCCATCCGCCGCGCGGCGGCCGGGGCGTACCGCATCATCTACGTGGCTCCTGAGCGGCTGGATATGCCGCAGTTCGTGGCTTTCGCCAAGCAGGCGCGCATCCCGCTGCTGGCCGTGGACGAGGCGCACTGCGTGTCCCAATGGGGACAGGATTTCCGCCCCAGCTACCTGCGCATCGCCGAATTTGTGCACAGGCTGCCGCGGCGGCCCGCGGTGGGGGCCTTCACGGCGACCGCGACCCGGCGCGTGCGCGACGACATCATCAAGATGCTGGATCTGGAGGAACCCCTCTGCGTCAGCACCGGCTACAACCGGCCCAACCTGCATTTTACCAGCATCAAGCCCACCAACAAATTCACCATGCTCTGCTCCTTTCTCGACACCATGCCGGGGGAGTGCGGCATCGTGTACTGCAACACGCGCCGCACCGTGGAGGAGGTCACGGGCAAGCTCACGCTCAACGGCTACAGCGCCACGCGCTATCATGCGGGCCTTTCCGACGCCGAGCGGCATGCCAATCAGGACGATTTCCAGTACGACCGGGCGCGCATCATGGTGGCCACCAACGCCTTCGGCATGGGCATTGACAAGTCCAACGTGCGCTTTGTGGTGCACTACAACATGCCCCGCGATCTGGAGAGCTACTATCAGGAGGCGGGCCGCGCGGGGCGTGACGGCGAGCCGGCCGAGTGCCTGCTGCTCTACAGCGGGCAGGACGTGATCACCGGTCGCTGGATGATCGAGCACAGCGACGAAAATCCCGAACTGACTCCGGCCCAGCGCGAGGAGCGGACGCGCCGCGATCTGGAAAGGCTTCGGCAGATGACCTTTTACGCAACCAGCCGGAGGTGCCTGCGTCATTTCATCCTGAACTATTTTGGCGAGACGGACGCGCAGGAAACCTGCGACAACTGCTCCGTGTGCCAGGGCGAGCCCTTTGAGGTGGACACGGGCAGCGCGCGCAGCCCCAAACCCGCGCAGGCGCGGGCTATCGCCCGCGAGGAGCGGCGCATGCGCAAGGCGGCGCGCAGCCCGGAGGCGGCGATGAGCGCCTGGGAGCGGGCCTTGCTGGACAGCCTCAAAACCCTGCGCACATTGCTGGCGGCCCGCACGCATGCGCCTGCCTATACGGTGTTTTCGGACGCGTCGCTCATCGACATGGTGAAAAAGCGTCCATCTACGATGGAAAGCTTTCTGGATGTGTCGGGCGTGGGGCAGGCCAAGCAGCAGAAGTATGGGCCGGTATTCCTCCGGGTGATCCGCGACGGGGTGGAACCCAACGAGGCGCTGGCGCAGGAGGCGGACGACGGGCCCGGCCGCCTCTGGACCGAGGAGGAGGAACAGGCCCTGCGCGGCGAGTTTCAGCGCGGGGAGACGCTTGAGGAAATGGCGCAGAAGCACCATCGCAGCACCGGCGGCATCCGCAAACGGCTGCGAACGCTGGGGCTGGGTCAGTAGGCCGCGCATGGACAGGGGAGGGAAAAGCGATGGAATACCGCTATGACGACCGCGCGCTGGACGCGGGAACCTTTCTGGCGCTGGTTCAGCAGGTGTGGCCGGGGGAATACGACGCGGAGAAAACGCGCGCCGCTCTGGCCAGAACCATCAATATCACGGCCTGGGACGGCGGCCATCTGGCAGGCTGCCTGCGCATCCTGACCGACGGCTGCTACTTTGGCACGATTACGGAATTGCTGGTGCTTCCCGCCTGCCAGCGGCAGGGAGTGGGCCGGGCGCTGATGGACCTGGCCCGCGCGCACGCGCCCACGCCGCTGTACTTCGGGGCCAAGCCCGGCGCGGAGGGCTTTTACGAGAAGATCGGCTGCGAGCGAAGCCTGCCTTCCTTCCTGATTCCCAGGGCGGAGGAAGCAAAACCATAAGCAGACGCCCCGGCGGGAAGCAATTCCCCGCCGGGGCGTTCTGCGTTGACATGGTTACTTGATGATATCGGTGCCCATGTAGGGACGGAGCGCTTCGGGCACGGTGACGGTGCCGTCCTCGTTCTGGTAGTTTTCCAGAATGGCGGCCACGGTGCGGCCCACGGCCACGCCGCTGCCGTTGAGGGTGTGAGCGAACTGGGGCTTGGCCTTGGGGGTTTCGCGGTAGCGGATGCCAGCGCGGCGGGCCTGGAAGTCCTCGCAGTTGGAGCAGCTGGAGATCTCCACATAGCGGCCGTAGCTGGGCATCCACACCTCGATGTCGTAGGTCTTGGCGGCGCTGAAGCCCATGTCGCCGGTGCACAGCGTGACCACGCGGTAGGGCAGGCCCAGCAGCTGAAGCACCTTTTCGGCCTCGGCGGTCATGCTTTCCAATTCATCGTAGCTCTGCTCGGGCTTGGCGATCTTGACCATTTCCACCTTGTTGAACTGGTGCTGGCGAATCAGGCCGCGCGTGTCGCGCCCGGCGCTGCCCGCCTCGGCGCGGAAGCACGTCGAATAGGCGCAGTGGCGGATGGGCAGCTGCGCGCCGTCGAGAATCATCTCGCGGTACATGTTCGTTACGGGCACCTCCGCCGTGGGAATGAGGAAGGTGTCCTTGTCCACCTTGTAGGCGTCGTCCTCAAATTTGGGCAGCTGGCCGGTGCCGGTCATGGTGGCGCGGGTCACCATGTAGGGGGGATAGACCTCGTCATAGCCGTTTTCCACGTGGGTGTTGAGGAAGAAGTTGATGATGGCGCGCTCCAGCCGCGCGCCCAGCCCGCGGTAGAAGGTAAAGCGCGCGCCGGATACCTTGGCCGCGGTGTCAAAGTCCAGAATGCCCAGGTCGGTGCCGATGTCCCAGTGCGCCTTGGGCGTCCAGCCGAATTCGCGCGGGGTGCCCCAGCGGCGCTTTTCGACGTTGTCGTGGTCGTCCCTGCCCAGCGGCACGCTTTCGTGGGGGAAGTTGGGCACCGTCATGAGAAACGCTTCCATCGCGGCGTCCAGCTCGGCGATATCCGCGTCGAAGGCGGCGATTTCGTCGCCTACCTTGCGCATTTCCTCCATGATGCCGGCCACTTCCTCATCGGAGCCGCCCCTCTTTTTGATCTCGCCGATCTTTTTGCTCTCGGCGTTGCGAAGCGCCTTCTTCTCCTCCACCTGCGCCATCAGGGCGCGGCGCTTCTCGTCCTGGGCGAGAAACTCGTCGATGGAAATATCCTTGTTGCGCGCCTTAAGCGCGTCGCGCAGCTCCTGGGGATTTTGCCGAATCCGTTTGATGTCCAGCATGGATGGGTTGCCTCCTTGTATGAATTCCTTCCGGTAAGAAAAACGCCCCTGACGGCTGCGCAATGCAGCCGCAGGGACGGAGGGGATGCGTTTCTCCGCGGTGCCACCCGGCTTAAGGCTTTCGCCTTCACTCTGATGCGCTGTATCGGGCGCGCCCGCACGGCTCCTCGCCGCATGGCTCGCATGACGGAACAGGCGGCTGCCGCCGCAGCCTTGCACCGGACGGCTGCTCTCTTGAGGCGGCGCGGCGGCCATGATCATGGTCCCTGCCATGGCGTGTATTATACGCGCATTTACACGCTTTGACAAGCCCCCAAAAATGCCGTCAGGAAAGGCTGTGCTTTACACGGTCATGCTCTTCGGCGCGCTTGGCGTTGTTGAAGCGGTCCAGCGTACCCACCAGATAGCCCGTGATGCGGCGGATGCGATGGAAGGGGCGCTCGCCCAGATCGTAATTCAGTTCCACTTCGTCGCCGCAGACGTTGATGTCGATATGACGCGGCTCCACACCGTATTTTTTGGTGGCGCGGGCGATGTAGGCGTCGATTTCCTTTTGATCAAGCGTGCCATTGGTCACGGTAACAGAACAAGCCATGGTATACCATCCTTTCAAAAGCTGGCAAATGAGCACCACATATTGTGCTGAATCTATTGTACCACGTTTTTTAGGAGTTGAAGCATAAATTTTTGATTCGTATAAAAAACGTCGGGCCGCGCCCGCTTGCAGGCGGCGGGGGCTTGTGGTATGCTTGGCTGCGTGAACGCTGCATATCCAATTCTTTGCAAGGAAGGGACGGCTGACCATGAGGCAAACCTTCACCACCACCATGCCCGACCGCGTGGGCGCTTTTTTGAAAGCAAGCCGCAGCATTGCGGGCGCGGGCGCGAACATTACGCGCGTGAGCTACAACAAGGCCGTGGATATGCACATTCTCTTCATCGAGGTGGAGGGCACAAAGGACCAGCTTTCCCGCGTGGAGCGGGAGCTTGGGGCCATGGGCTACCTGCCCGACGGGCAGCGCCCGGCCACGGTGATCCTTCTGGAATTTGAGCTTGAGGACCGGCCCGGCGAGGTGCTGCCCGTGCTGGAGCTGATCGACCGCTTTCATTTCAATATTTCCTACATCAGTTCGCAGGAAAACGGCGGGGCGTGCCAGCATTTCAGGATGGGCCTGCTGGTGGAGGATGAAGCTGCCGTGAGCCGCTTTATGCGCGAGGCTTCCACGCTGTGCCCCGTGCGGGTGATCCACTATGACCATGCGGAAAAAAACCTGGACAACACGGCATTTTACCTGAACTTTGCCGGTGAAGTGGGGCGCAGGGCGGGGCTTGACCAGCAGGACCGCCGGGAACTGATGGTCAACGCCAATCAGGTGATGCAGATGCTGGACGGCCGCGACGAGGCCCCCTACAAGACGTTTGAATACATCGGGAAATTTGCGGCGCAGCTGGACGCCTGCCGGGGCGACGCCTACGAAGTGCGCCTGACGGAGTGGCAGGGCTGCTGCGGGGCGCGCATGCGCGTGGCCGAGCCGCCCGCGGGCTGCAACGTGACCGTGATCGAGAAGGACGGCGAGGTGCTGTTCGTGGACGCGGGCTTTGCCTGCATGCGGCAGGAGACCGTGGCGGCGCTTTCCACGCTGGCCTTGTCCGATTGCACGGTTGCGCGCAGGGCGGCGGCCTCGGTGGCGGTTTTTTCGTAGGCGTCGCGGCTCACATAACCGCTGCCAACCAGTTTGCCGTAGCGGGCCATGTCGTCCAGTGCCTTGGCAAGCTGGGCCTGCGATTTGGCAAGCTGACCTTTCTTTTCGCGCAGGGCTGCCTCAAAGGGGCGCGGATCAATGGTGATCAGCGGGTCGCCTTCGCGCACGTCCTGCCCTTCGGTAAAGTGCACCTGCTGTATTTCACCCGTGACGCGCGGCTTTACGCCCACAGAGGATGAAGCGCGCACGTTGCCCACGGCATGCAGCAGGCGCGGCACATCGGCGCGCGCCACGCTTTCAACCCGCACTGGAGCGGGGGGTGTTGTATTTTTTTTGCTGTCGTCCTGTGAACAGCCCGCCAGAGCGAGCAGCAGAACCAGCGACGCCAGAATCAGCTGGACAAGCCGCGGCCCGGCAAGGCGCAGCGGCAGATGGGGCAGAGGGGTCTGGAATACGTTCATGGGCTCCCCACAATATATAGAAACAACCCTTGGCAGTTGCCGGGTGCAAGTGGAACGGTGAAGCAAGCTTGAATCTGCGTCAAGAAATTAGTTAGCTATGCATCTAACAATCTGCGTTTGCCCCCCTTTTTGCAACGATTGACATTCGGCACGGTCACGGCATAATTACGCCGCATTTTTCAGGCAATCATCCGTTGCCGTTTTTCTTGACGGCGGCAGCCTCAGCGGCCCGCATTCTGGGCTGAACCAACCATATATATGCGCCAGCGGCGCTACAGGGAGCATGAATTGGCAAAAAACCGCGCATTGCAGCAGTGGCGGGTGGAGGATTCCATCGAGCTTTACGGCATCCGTAATTGGGGTGCCGGGTATTTTGACGTGTCGGATGCGGGCGAGGTTGTGATTTGTCCGCAGGGGCCCAAGGGGCCGCAGGTTTCGATACCAGAGGTTATCGCCGGGCTTAAAGAGCGCGGCTACGATATGCCCGTGCTGTTGCGCGTGGAGAATATTCTGGATTCCCGTATTGCCAATATCCATGAGTCGTTTCGCAAGGCGATCAAAAGCCTGAACTACACCGGTTCGTACCGGGGTGTTTTCCCCATCAAGGTTAACCAGCAACAGCAGGTGGTGGAAAAAATAGCCCAGTTCGGCTCCACCTACCATCACGGGCTCGAGGTTGGCTCCAAGGCCGAGCTCATCGCTGCCGTGTCGCTCATGCGCGACCGTGAGGCCTGCATTGTCTGCAACGGTTACAAGGACGAAGAATTCATCGACCTTGGTCTTCAGGCTTTGCGCCTTGGTTTTAACGTGCTGTTTGTTCTTGAAATGCCCAGTGAACTGGAAGTTGTGCTCGAGCGCAGCAAGGCGCTGGGCGTACGCCCCAATATTGGCGTGCGCGCCAAGCTGGCCGTGAAGGCCAGCGGCCACTGGACCGATTCTGGCGGCGAGCGTTCGACCTTTGGTCTTTCACCCGCCCAGATCGTGGACGTGGTGGACACGCTCAAGGCCAACGACATGCTCGACTGCTTCAAGCTGCTGCACTACCACCTTGGCTCGCAGGTTTCCAATATTCGCGACATCCGTACTGGCGTAATGGAAGGCGCTCGCCTTTACGTGGGCCTGGTGCAGGAAGGCGCGCCCATGGGCTACCTTGACCTTGGCGGCGGTCTGGCCGTGGACTATGACGGCTCGCACACCAACTATGTTTCGTCGCGCAACTATACGCTCGACGAATACAGCGCCGATATTGTCGAAGCCATCATGAGCATTCTTGATGAGCAGAAGATCGCGCATCCCCATATCATTACGGAGTCTGGCCGCGCTACGGTGGCCTACTATTCCGTACTGCTCTTCAACGTGCTTGATGTAAGCATGGTGGAAGAAGTGCAGCTGCCCGACACCCTGCCCGAAGACACGCCGGAGCCAGTGCTGAACCTGCGCGAAACCCTTGCCAACATAACCCTGCGCAACCTGCAGGAATGTTACAACGACGCCATCTACTACCGCGACGAAATGCGCCAGCTCTTTTCGACTGGCCGTGTGAACCTTCGGCAGCGCACCCTGGCCGAGCGGTTTTTCTGGGCCATCATCATGCGCATTGCCCAGGAAAAAACGCGGCTCAAAACGATACCCCGCGACCTTGCGGATATCGACGTGAGCCTTGCCGACATTTATTACGGCAACTTCAGCGTGTTCCAGTCGCTGCCCGACTCGTGGGCCATCGACCAGCTGTTCCCGGTTATGCCCGTGCACCGGCTCAAGGAATTTCCTGCGCGGCAGGGCATTATTTCTGACATTACCTGCGATTCTGATGGCCGTATTGACCATTTTATCGACCCGCAGGGCATGAAGCCCACCCTTGATCTGCACCCGCTGCGCGACGGCGAGGAATATTATCTTGGCGTGTTCCTGGTGGGTGCGTATCAGGAGACTCTGGGCGATCTGCACAATCTTATGGGCGACACCAACGTGGTTTCCATACGTGTGCGGGATGACGGCAATTATGAGTATGTGCGTGAAATCAGGGGCGACTCTGTGGCTGATATTCTGAGCTATGTGGAATATGAGCCGCGCCGCATTCTTGAAGATCTGCGCAGCACGGCAGAGCAGGCTGTGAGGCAGGGGCGGATTTCGCCCAGTGACCGCTTTGCCATCATGCAGGTGTTTGAAGACGGCCTGCGCGGGTATACCTATTTTGAACGGTAGGGCTGTGTAGCGAGGCTGCATGGTTTAGATACTGTATAGGGGAAGGGGAGATGTTTTGCGATGATGGGGGTAAGAGCCTGTCAGCCGCATTTACACAAAACCGACTTTTCCGCCCTGAATGCGTCAGCGCCGGGATTTTGATGCTCACGTACTTGAGTACGCTACGCTCAAAATCCCGGCGCTTCCTTTTCAGGCCGAAAAACGCGTATTTTGTAAATTCGCCCAACACCAGCCATCGCCTGTGCTTCGCTGCGGCGAGTTTAAGAAAGGCGACGCGACAGCCTGCTTTTGATGGCGGGTGTGAAAGGCAGGAAAGGCAATATGTGCGGTGCGAAAATGGTGTGATCTGTGGCGGGGAAATGCACAATGGTAAAGAGAGTTTGATGGAAGGGATTACGGATGCGCGAAGCTTTTTGAGTAGCAATTTTGCCATGATTGTTGGCTGAAAGGGCCTTTGCCCAAAGCAG
>OGYF01003125.1_pt1 | contig 11625 bp, 5 predicted proteins | sample 1576451 | NCBI WGS metagenome assembly OGYF01 (sample SAMEA3541505, study PRJEB24748) | human gut metagenome | biome: human gut; feature: human-associated habitat; material: faeces | place: China | collected 2012 | reverse complement strand
GTTGCTCAGGTACTTAAAAAAAATATTTTATAATAGTGTTGCGGAATTAAGGTTAGCAAAAGTGACACTATTCCAGGTACGATTCCAAAAACGCTGCATGGCGTTTTCATCACCCCCTCCTTTCATTCCTGAGGTCGGAGTAATTTTATTGGCAAAATCATCCTGCATATCACCTGCATCAGTTTTTGCATACAAGCCTAAATCAGTCATGAAATAAAGAGAAGCCATGGGAAGCACATTCCCATTACCATCCATCAACATTTCCTTCAAACCATAGTCACACATTGCCATGGCAGCCTGCAATCCTGATTCGGTCGTATAGGTATTTTCAGGATTATAGAATGACAGCGGATCTTGCTTCAGGAAATCATCCGTACATCCAGTAGTAAGCAGCGCAGCTGAAGCCAGCACCATACATCCTTTTGCAAATATTGTATTTATTGTTTTCATAATGTTTTTTCAGTAATTAGAGTGTTACGTTAATACCAAAGTTAAAGGAACGTGTAGCCAATCCACCTGTTTCCGGATCACCGTATTCCCAACCGTCAATCGTACAAACATTCTTGCAAGTGGCAGTCAGACGAATGCGGTCTACCATAAACTTGTGTGTCCATTTTCTCGGCAACGTATAACCGATAGTGATGTCATCCAAACGAACAAAGCTACGGTTATAAACTTTATCAACACCTCCAGCCAAGCCAGTGTTAGGTCCTGCAGCATTTAGACGACAGTAATCATTTGTCGGGTTATCTGGTGTCCAATACTCTTTGGCAGCTACGTTAAATCCGTTTGTTACCTGTGAACCTCCGTTTTCCTGGTTCAACCAGTAGCCAGCACGGCTCTTGTGTCCCATGTATGAGTACAATGAAATAGAGAGTGTCAAATCTTTCCACAAAGTGAAGTCGTTGCGCATGTTCCAATAGATAGGAGGAGCTGTAGTACCTTGATATACTTTATCGTTATCGTTATATACCGGAATACGAGTTCCATCTTCCAAAATTTGGTCATCTTCTGTATAATGGTTTATAACCTTCGGGTCACCTGGTTTCTGTCCTACCAGTGCGGCAGCCTTTATGTCTTCCGGTGTGTTCTGCCATACACCATCTGTTTCATAATACCAAATGGTACCAATAGGCTGTCCAATAAACCATCCGTTAGATGTATCATCCTTTTCTACTCCGTTTTCATCGTAATCGTAGTAGATGTGGTTGATCTTGTTCTTATTAATAGAGAAACCTACAGAAGTATTCCAAGTAAAGTCCTTGTTCTGAATATTGGTAGAATTAAGTGCAATTTCAAAGCCTTGGTTCTGTACTTCACCCAAGTTAGCCATAATAGATCCAAATCCAGAGAAGCTCGGCAGACGCTGACTCATAATCATGTCAGTGGTCTTCTTGAAATAATAATCCATGTTGGCTGTCAATCTTCCGTTAAAGAAAGAAAAGTCCAAACCAACGTTCCATGCTTTTGTCTTTTCCCATTCCAAGTTAGGAGCAGCCAGGCGGCTCATATAAAGCGGATTAACCACATTGGAATTACCATTCTGGTAGTACACCATGTTTCCTCCTGCTAAAGCCAGGTTAGCCAATGTAGAATATACATCACCGAATTCACGGTTACCGTTGGTACCCCATGACAAACGTAACTTACCCATATCAAACCAGTCGCGAGTGGCAGACATGAATTTTTCTTCAGAGAATACCCAGCTAACACCCACAGAACCGAAGTTACCCCATGGATTATTAGCACCAAAACCAGAATAACCATCACGACGGAAAGTTCCAGTTATCATATAACGGTCTTTCAATCCATAGAACAAACGACCAAGATAAGAAGCTGCCGTATAGTGTGTATCGTTGGTACTGAAACTACTCTGACTCTTGTTAGCACCCGATGTATAGTGGAAGCCCAAAGCGTCACTCGGAGTAATATTACGTGCATTGATATTATCACTCCAATAACGGTGCTCTTCTGCTTCCTGTACTAAAGTAGCCGTAATATGATGGTCACCAAAGGTTCTATCCCATGTAATGGTGTTGTTCAAGTTGTAGTCGAAGTTCTTACTCCATCCACGATTTACTCCTCGGCTGGAAGCTGAAGCATCGGGCAGATCAGCAGACATCCAATAACGGTCATAATACCACTGGTATCGAGGAGCAATATTAAATGAATAAGTGAAACCTGCCGGCAAAGTGATTTTGGCATTGAAAATTGTATTCAATACCGTATAGCCTTTTTCCAAATCATAGTATTGGCGGTCAAAGTAGTAGTTATAACCACCATTAGAAGGCAGACCAGACATAGGATATTGTTCATAATTTCCATCCTCATCATACATAGAAGCGTATGGAGAGTTACGCAACATATTGGCATCCCAATAATTGCTTCCCAACGAAACCTGAATATCGCCATCTGAACGATCCTGGAAGTTTACATTAGCTCCAATTTCCAACCAATCTGTGATTTTCGCATTGATCTTCATATTAGAACGGAATGCATTGTATTCATTTCCCTGCACAGCTCCTTCATTGTTTACATAGCCCAATGAAAGATAATAGTTTACACGTTCTGTTGCACCTGAAATACTAGCATTATAATCTTGATTGAATCCGGTACGGAATGTGGCATCATTCCAATCGACCATACGTCCATTCAAGAAATTATCCATCATCATCGGAGCATTATTGAATTCCAAACGACGAGCAAACAGACTTAATACAGATTCACCTTCAGCAAGCCCAATACCACTTGTTCCAATATTAGTAGCCCAAGCGCTCTGCTCTTCAGGAGTCATAAGACGAGGATCATCATAATATCCCTGTGGATACAGAACGTTACCATTACCATCTTTCGCTTGATAATAGCCATACAAGCCATCTTCTCCCTGGCCATAAGTATAATACATTTTACGCCAATCCTGATGGAATTTAAGATATCCAGCAGCATCATAATAGTCGCGGTAATCAGATTTATTAACTACCGAAAGGTTTGCACTTACATTAATAACAGGTTTTCCTTCCTTACCTTTCTTTGTAGTAATGATAATAACACCCGCAGCAGCCTTGGCACCATAGATAGCCGCAGAAGAAGCATCTTTCAACACATCAATCTGTGCAATATCGTCCGGATTAATTTCAGAAAGTTCACCATAGAAAGGCATACCATCTAACACAATCATCGGACTGGCATTGGTACCTAAAGAGTTCTGACCACGCAATTGAATAGAAGCATCTGAACCTTTCGCAGAAGCATCATAACCAATCTGCAAACCTGGAGTTCCTCGTAGTACATCTTGTACAGAAGTCGGATTTTGGTCAGCAATCTTAGTTGGATTAATTTGCACAACAGAACCTGTCAAGTCTTTCTTACGCATTGTACCATAACCGACAACAACAACCTCATCCAACATTTCAGTATCATCTTTCAAAACAATGTTCAATGATTTGGAAGAATCAATCTTAAACTCCTGGGTCTTGTAGCCGATGAAAGATACTTCAAGAATAGCCCCTTTTGCAACATTTAAAGAAAACTTACCGTCGATATCGGATATAGTACCTGTAGTACCTCCTTTAACGGCAATACTAGCTCCAATTACTGGTTCCCCCGCATTGTCTTTTACGACACCAGACACTGTCAAATTTTGTTGCTGAGTAGCTTGAACCTCATTACTGCTTGCAAATACCGTTAACGGATGTGAAGCAATAAATCCTGAACACAACAGCAAAGCAAATAATGCTCTTCGATTGTTTTTTACTGAATCTACTTTCATTGCTTTTCAAATTAATTAGATTTTCTGCCGCAAAATTATATTATATTAAGTCAGTCATAAATGAAAAAATGAGCAAATGAATCGTTTTTTTCGTCATTCTATCCAGTTAAAAAGCCAAAAATAAATCACCTTTTAAATATACACCTTATTATATAGATATTCACACACCGTAACTGAACAGAAATGCCCATTCAGCGAATAATAAAAATTCGTCATAGCATAAAAAATTCGTCTGTTTTTATTTCTAGGTACATATTTTTCTATTCTCTCAAATTCTCAATCTAAAGAGTTTATTGTATTTTTGCCTAAAAACCAAAAGCCATGAAAAACTGCATTGTTCTATTTCTTTTCTTGTTCGGATGGTACTACTCTATCCTTTCACAACCTCAATATACCTTCAAGCGATTAACAATGTCCGACGGCATGGTCAGTAATTATATTGTCGATATTATTCAAGACAAACAAGGGTATATATGGATGGCCTCAGAATCCGGACTCTGCAAATTCGATGGAAAGGATTTTACAATATATAATATAGGAAACTCAGCTATTGGAAGCAATGCACAAAATGTATTATACTACAATGAAGCAGACAACACCGTATGGGTAGGAACTCAACGCGATGGTATTAGCATTTTTGATTGTGAAAAGCAAACTTTCATCACCAATGGCGTTCCTGATATGATTACCAGAGACGTCACAGACTTAAGCCCTGCAGCCGATGGAGGTATTTGGATTACCCATTATCACCTAGGCATAGATTATTATGACAATAAGACTAAAGAAGTAACTCATTATTGGGCAAAAGATATTAAAGGATTGTCAGGAAATTTCTGGTGCGCAACCGACGATGGAAAAGGTCATCTTTACGTAGGTCTTCATAAAGGAGGACTGGCTGTTATAGATATTCAGAAACAAACCGCAAAAGTCTACCAACACAATCCGGAAGACCCATATAGCTTACCTAATAATACCGTACGCTGCATATTCATTAGCAAAACCAACGCTATTTGGATTGGTACAGACAAAGGACTGGCACTATTCAACCCTCATAAAGAACAATTTATCACCTTTCAGAACCAACAAGAAAATCCCAACTCACTCTTATCTAATCAAATCAATGATATAGGCGAAAGCAGAGACGGGAAATTGTGGGTATGCGCCCACATGGGAGGAGTAAGCATACTCGACCTCAATGACAACGTATTCACAAGTCCCGAAAACATGCATTTTCAGAATATACGGGTCACCAATGATCTGCATGGCATCTCATCTCCTAATGCCAAATGTTTCTTGCAAGATTCATTCGGAAATATTTGGTTAGGAAATTACCGAGGAGGTGTAGATTTTCTCAGCTATAACCAACCTGTATTCCAGACATTAGCATATAATACATTAAGAGATGGTGCTTTGACAGACAAACAGGTATGGGGACTTGCTATTGACAATAAATCACGCATTTGGTTAGGAGGAGAAAATGAGATTGCTGTATTCAGTGCAGACATGAAACTTCAAAAAATCTTGTCATTGACTGCCAAAGCCAGTCCACATACTCATGCTTCCGTTATTTTTAAAGATAAAAAAGGAACTATTTGGCTAGGATTATATAAAGACGGGATATTAACATGTAACCCCTACACAGAAGAAATTACCCGAATAGAAATGGAAGACAAAAGAGCAGACATTTGCTGCTTTTATGAGGAAAATAATAAAATATGGATTGGTACACAAAATGGACTGTATTCATATGAAAATGGAAAAATCGTTGAAGAAAAAGAAATAAACGAACAACTTCCAGACATCATGATACACGGTATCCAGCGAGATCGTCAAGGGAAACTATGGCTGGGCACATTTGGCAAAGGGCTTATTGTATTTTCACCAGAAGGGAAGCGAATTATGCGTTTCGACACTTCCAATGGTATGGAATCAAATGCAGTCAATGCATTATACATTGATTCAGAAGGAAACTTATGGGCTGCCACACGCGCTGGTATCGTACATATCAGTGACACCAGTAACCCAACACTAGAAATATACAATCATAAGCAAGGGCTAATTGATGAAAATGTAAGAAGTCTCATAGAAGACGAAAAAGGAAACATCTGGCTCGGCACCAACGGAGGAATTGCTCAATGGAAAAGTGACGAAAAAAGATTTCTAAACTATACCTGGCACCAAGGAGTACCCAGAGGGGACTTCATGGATGGCTCAGTATGCAAGGATAAAAATGGGTATTTGTTTTTTGGCTCACAGAATGGAGCCTGCTACTTTAACCCAGAGCAAACCACAGAAGACATACAGATAGCTCCCGTAAGAATTACAGCAGTCAAAAGTTATAGCAACTCAGATCCAAGTAGTAAAGGAACTCTTGTCCCAATTGTAGATGACAAGGTCGATTTATCTTACCAAAATAGTACTTTTACAGTCTCTTTCAGTGTGATGGACTTCTCACAAACCCCTCAGGTAGAATATGCCTACACCATGGAAGGATTAGGTAAAACATGGTTTGAAACAGGCGATGAAAACCGGATTACATTCCGGAACCTACAGCCTGGAGAATATACATTTAAGGTAAAAGCCAAAATGAGAAACCAGCCATGGGGCGAGAAGTTTACTTCTCTCCAGATTACTATTGCCCCTCCTATCTGGCTTACCTGGTATGCTAAACTACTTTATACGATTCTCATTGCCCTTATACTGTTTGCAATCTTGCGCTTCTACAAGCGTAAACTGGCACTGGAAAGTCGTTTGAATCTGGAACATCACCAGCACGAGAATGATCAGAAGCTAAATAATGAACGCCTGCGTTTCTATACTAACATCACTCATGAATTACGCACTCCTCTAACCCTGATTCTCGGACCACTAGAGGACTTACTGGCTGACAAAACGCTGTCTCCACGACAGGCCAATAAGATCAGTATTATACGTGACAGTGCCAACCGGTTACTGAACCTTATTAATCAGATTCTGGAATTTAGAAAAACGGAGACAGAAAACAGAAAGCTAAAGGTAGGTTATCATAATCTGGCACTACTGGTACAAGAAATAGGTATCAAATATAAAGAATTAAACCAGAATGCGGAAGTAAATATTCACATCAATGTAGAAGCGCAAGATACCAAGATTTATTATGACCACGAGATTATCACTATTATTATCGATAATCTGATGTCGAATGCCTTAAAATATACTCCCAAAGGCGATATAACACTTGCCTTGGCAAGCAATGAGGAGAACGGGGTTAAATATACAACTATCAGTGTGGAAGACACCGGACATGGTATCTCCCAAGAGTCTTTGAATCATATCTTTGAACGATATTATCAAGGACAAGGGAAATATCAGGCTTCGGGGTCAGGTATTGGCCTGGCACTGGTAAAATCACTGGCAGATTTGCATCAGGCAACCATTGAAGTGGAAAGTGAGGTGGAAAAAGGAAGTAAGTTTACATTAAAACTACTTACAGAGAACACTTATCCTAATGCAGAACGCCAGGTTACTAAAGAAGTTCATAAAGCTGAAGACGAAAACAAACAACCTGCTTCTGTAGAATCAGAAGATGGGAAACCGATTATTCTGGTCGTGGAAGACAATCGGGATATCCGCGAATATGTACGAAGTTCGTTTGAAGAAATGTATGAAGTCTTGACGGCTGCAGATGGAAAAGAAGGATGGGATATTGCACAAAGCCAGATTCCGAATATCATCATCAGCGACATCATGATGCCGGTGATGGACGGAATTGAACTATGTCGTCATATCAAAGAAGATATGCGTCCCAGCCACATCCCAGTCATCTTGCTTACAGCTAAAGATACTCTTCAAGATAAGGAAGAGGGTTATGCCGCAGGAGCCGATTCGTTTATTACCAAACCGTTCAGTGCCCGTTTGCTGAACAGCCGCATCAATAACATTCTGGAAAACAGACGTAAAACGGCAGGGGTAATCACTTCCATACCCGAAACGGAAAGTGAACAGAAGAACATTGAGAATGAACGAAAGAACTTAAATAAACTAGACCAAGAGTTCCTGGATAAGGTAACCGCCATCATCGAAGAGAACCTGAGTATGGAGAAAATGGATGTAGCGTTTATTGCGGATAAGATGTGCATGAGCCATTCTACTCTTTACCGAAAGATTAAAGGACTGACTGAAATGTCGGTCAATGAATATGTCCGTAAAATCAAGATGAAGAAAGGTATGGAACTTATCAATGAAGGGAAGTATTCCTTAGCTGAGATTTCGGATTTGACAGGTTTCAGTAGTGTGGCTTATTTCCGCCAATGTTTTAAAGATGAATACGGAATGGCACCCACTGAGTATTTGAAGAGAAAACAAAACTAATATATCTCTTAGCAATATAAAACAATAAATGCCTGTCTGAATAATCCAGACAGGCATTTATTATTCTTATTATTTCTTATTGAAGAAATCAAGTGTCCAGCTATCCATCCACTCGATATAAGGTATCCCATTTTCAAACTGTACGGGCAACCAGATATAACGGGCATCACTCGGATGCTTAGGCCGCCAGATATCTGCCATAAAGATAAAGGCGTCTTTCTTTCCCGGCACCGGAAGTACATACGTACTCTGTCCGCCAAAAGTGATTTCCGATTTTTCTCCACGACAAGGATTTGGATGTTGTGTCCAAGGTCCCCAGATGCTAGGAGCAGAGAACATGCGTGCCTCATTCGGATCCCATCCTGTACAGCCAGAAGTAATCATCCAGTATGTACCGTCACTCTTCTTGAATATGGCAGGTGCTTCATTGTGCCCGGCTGGAGCCATACGCACATACTTACCTGTATGAGTCAGGTAGTCATCACTCAATTCTGCAATCTGTAGTGTCAGATTGTCTTCTGACGAGTAAATGTGATAGGCTTTTCCATCTTCATCAACAAAAAGCTGCATATCACGTGCCATTTGTCCTCCTTGCAGGTCGCGTTTCACAAACAAACCTTTGTGAATAGCTTCATACCACATCGGTGTCCACCATTCCTTATACTTCTCTGCATCCAATGTATCCAGCATGGCACGCTGTGTTTCATTCATATCAAAAGGAAGCACTCCCGGATTAATGCGTTCCGAACGAATATACTTGAACGGCCCGGTAGGAGAATCAGAGACGGCCACCGCCGAACGGGCTGCTGCATAGCCTTTTCCTTTCAATTCCAGATGGAACCACATGACAAACTTCTTCGTCTTTTCATTATAGATTACTTTTGGACGTTCCATTACACATCCCTGCACAATATCACTGGTAGAATCGTTCAACACTACAGGTAAAACGGCCCCTTCGTTGTTCCAGTCTGTCAGGTTCTTTGAAGAGTAACACATAATTCCCACCATGGCACTGCTGGTAGAGTCAGATTTATTCTCTCCATACCAGTAATAAGTACCATCATGATACAATACACCACCTCCGTGGGCATTTACATGTACTCCCTGATTGTCAGGCCAGATTTCACCACTACGAATTTCTTTAGGAGGTTCGGCCGTACATGCTGCCACTCCCCAACAAAAACAAATACTTCCTAAAAGATTAATGAATCTATTTCTCATGGATTGATATAAATTTAAATTAAACGATAAGTTCATTCTGCTATGGCTTATACTCTTTCCCGACTGTCAGTTTATCACCTGATAAGTCTACTTCAAACAAATGGGGAATACGAATATATACTCCATTCACATCTTTATGGCTATGTACAGACATCAGCCATTTTCCTTCCAAAGTTTGAAACAACATACCGTGACCAAAGTCGGGAGGAGTGATAGGATTCGGTTCCTGTATCCAAGGTCCGTCTAACGTACCACTTTCCGAATAGGCTACCCCCTGGGTATATACATTATAAATCCAGCTTGTCCATATCATTCCCAAACGTCCCTTAGCCGTGCGAAACAAATAGGGACCATCCGTCACTTTATTGGGAACTTCCTTTCCGTCCTGCAATTCACGACTCCAAGGGCACTCACTGGCCCGAAACAATAGTTTAGCTTCCCCAATGGAACCACTCAAATCTGGTTTTAATTCAATCTTTTCAATAGTACCATCCCAATTCTGCAGCCACTCATAACAATACACCATGTAAGGCTTTCCATCAGTATCCACCCAAAACGTTCCATCCAGGGTTGGCTTATCTTCCGGCAAATAAGTGGCATCCTGCATCGGACGATAAGGTCCGTCCGGTTTATCACTGACCAACACATGAGAGGCTCTGCGCTCTATCACATTTCCTTTTACGGTATCTATCTTTACGGCGGTATTAGTGAAAGTAGCAAAATAATAATATTTGTCTTTATAATGGTGGAGTTCAGCAGCCCAGATCATCGGCTTAGGCCCCATCCATGAATGAGGATCTGTTTGAGCCACTTCATAAGGTCCATCCCAACGTTTCAAATCTTTGCTTTTCCATAATTTTCCACCTGTGCCTGTCATATAATACATTTGCGTCTGCGTATCTGCTAGAATGCAAGGATCACTCAAACGAATAGAATCCAGTGGAAGCGATTTTTTAACAAGTGACTGTGCATTTACAGTATGAAGCAACAAGCAAACAAACCATAAAAAAGATAATAACCCCGTTTTTTTCATATTCTATACAAAATCAGATAAAATGAAATATTCAAAGTCATATAGCACTTGCGGCCAGCCTCTTATGAGAATAGTCCAAGAGGCTGGTCGCAGTGTATTATCCCTTATTTACAAATTATTCCTTAAAACAAATCCCACGTACGGATTTCATCCTTCCAATGATGATCCTTCGGGAAAGGTTTTCCACCCCATGCACGTACGCTGGTCCATTCCTGTGGTGCATCAGTCCAGAAAGGATGAGAAGCCGGAAGTCCCAGTGGCAAAAATGCCAGAGAAGTCATATACAAACTTCCGTTGTTGGTATACCAGTCGGCTACATTCGGCTGACGTCCGGTAAATCCGATGGTCAAGAAACCACCTTCATTAAAATTGTGTCCACTGGCAAACATACGTTTCATCACCGCAGTCAATGCACAGCGTACCTGAGCATTAGTCACTCCCGCAGGCAGTTCCTGATACCATGCCATCAGAGCCAAAGGTTGCATAGTAGCCATACGGTAAGGAATGGAACGACCGAATACAGGGAAAGTTCCTTCCGGAGAAATGAAACGCTCCAGAATCAGACTATATTTCTGGGCACGCTTCAATGCGCGGTCATAATACTTTCCATAATCTATCCGGCTACGCACTTTTGCATCCTTCATAGCCTGAAGGGTTTCAAGATACATCGGATGGAACACATAACTGCTGTAATAATCGAATGCAAAAGAAGGACCATCGGCATACCAGCCATCTCCCGTATACCATTCTTCTACCTTACGAATAGCTGAATTCACACGGTATTCATCGAATGAAGCCCCTGCTTTTGCCAGAAAACTTTCAATGGTAGATGAAAACAACAGCCAGTTGGTATAAGGAGGATCGATACGACGTAACTGCTGGAATTCTTCTATATAACGCTTCTTAGTGGTTTCATCCAATGGTTTCCACAACTGATCGTAAGCACGAAGAAAACTTTCTGCCACGTAAGCACCATCCACCAGAGTCTGCCCCTCCTGTCTCCACAACAAATAGTCCGGACTTTGCGGGTCTACAGCATTCGCATAGCTCTTCAAAGCCATCTCACGAAGTTCCTTACGCATCTTTCCTTCTTCTGTATCCACAGAAAAGAAGTCAAGCGTAATGGTTTCAATTTCACAAAAATAGAGTATAATAGATATCGAAATGTGACACAATTTCACATTATCAAATGGAGGAGGAGCGTGATGAAAATGCATCACAAGTTAAAGCAGTGCATCATTTGTGAGAAAAG
>OGYF01003124.1_pt1 | contig 11626 bp, 6 predicted proteins | sample 1576451 | NCBI WGS metagenome assembly OGYF01 (sample SAMEA3541505, study PRJEB24748) | human gut metagenome | biome: human gut; feature: human-associated habitat; material: faeces | place: China | collected 2012 | reverse complement strand
GCGCCCGGGCAATGCCCAGCGCGCCCGCGGGCACGTCGTCGGTAATGGTGCTGCCCGCCGCGGTGTACGCGCCGTCGCCCACGCTCACGGGCGCCACCAGGTTCGTATTGCAGCCGATGAACGCATAATCCCCGATGGTGTTGCGGTGCTTGGCCGCGCCGTCGTAATTGACGGTGACCACGCCGCAGCCGAAATTGCAGTATTTGCCCACGTCGGAATCGCCCACATAGGTCAGGTGCGAAACGCTGGTGCCCTTGCCCACAGTGGAATTCTTGATCTCCACAAAATCGCCGATGTGCACATTTTCGCACACACGGCTGTCCGGCCGAATGTGGGCAAACGGGCCGATAGCCGCGCCGCTCTCGATGACGCTGTCATAACCCTGGCTGGCGTTGAATTTCACGTTCTCGCCCACCGTCACGTTTTCCAGCAGGCTGTTCGGGCCGATGACGCTGCCCGCGCCGATTTTTGTCTCCCCCCGCAGGATGGTGCCCGGCAGGATGACCGCGCCCGGCGCGATCTCTACCGTGTCGTCGATGAGGATGCCGTCGGCGGAATAAAAAACAACGCCCGCGGCCAGGTGCCGCTCAAACGTTGCCTCAAATGCCGCCCGGCGCTGCCGGTATGCTGTTATTGCTTCGTTCTCCATGGACAAACGCCCCCGTTTCTGGTTTGATGTGCGGCGCGCGCAAGGCCCGTCCGCAGAGTTCGATAACGCCTATCTATACACTTCTATTTTACGATATTCCGGGCGTTTTGCAAGGGCATCGGCAAAATTGCACCAAAAATTCAAAATTGCGCGTTAAAATACAATAAAAAACAGGGAAATAACAGTAGCATTGCCCGCCGCTTTTTGTTATAATGATGTGTGCAAATGGACAAGTTTTTTGTTCATTCGTGCACGGGAATGGGTTTTGGGCTTTCCCGTGCACAAAAAAATTTGGAGGTAGAGAAATTTGAGTGACAAAAAATACCTGTACCTGTTCAGTGAAGGGAACAAGGACATGCGTGAGATCCTCGGCGGCAAGGGCGCTAACCTTGCCGAGATGACCAATGCCGGCATGCCTGTTCCCCAGGGCTTCACCATCAGCACCGAGGCCTGCACCCAGTATTACAACGACGGCCGCCAGATCAACGAAGGCATCATGGCCGACATCTACGAGTATATCGGCAAGATGGAGGAGATCGTCGGCAAGAAGTTCGGCGACCCCGCCAACCCCCTGCTGGTTTCCGTCCGTTCGGGCGCGCGCGCTTCCATGCCCGGTATGATGGATACCATCCTCAACCTGGGCCTGAACGACGAAGTTGTTGAGGGTCTGGCCAAAAAGACGGGCAACCCCCGCTTCGCCTATGACAGCTACCGCCGCTTTGTGCAGATGTTCAGCGACGTTGTCATGGAGATGAACAAAAGCGAATTCGAAAAAATCATCGATGAGATGAAGGAAGCCAAGGGCGTCACCCAGGACGTGGAGCTGGACGCCGACGACATGAAGGCTCTTGTTGCCAAATTCAAATCTCTCTACAAGGAAAAAATGGGCGCGGACTTCCCCACCGACCCGAAGACGCAGCTCATCGAGGCCGTTAAGGCCGTGTTCCGCAGCTGGGACAACCCCCGCGCCAACACCTACCGCCGCATGAACGAGATTCCCTACGACTGGGGCACCGCCGTCAACGTACAGGCCATGGTGTTCGGCAACTCCGGCGAGAACTCCGGCACGGGCGTGGCGTTCACCCGCAACCCCGCCACCGGCGAGAAGGCCCTGTTCGGCGAATACCTCATCAACGCCCAGGGCGAGGACGTGGTGGCCGGCATCCGTACGCCGTCCCCCATCAGCCACCTGAAAGACCAGATGCCTGAGGTCTACGACCAGTTCGTGACCATCGCCACCAAGCTTGAGAACCACTATCGCGACATGCAGGACATGGAGTTCACCATCGAGGACGGCAAGCTGTATATGCTGCAGACGCGCAACGGCAAGCGCACCGCCGCCGCCGCGCTGAAGATCGCCGTGGACCTGGTGGATGAGGGCATGATCACCGAAAAGGAAGCCGTGCTGCGCGTGGAGCCCAAGCAGCTGGACAGCCTGCTGCACCCGCAGTTTGACGCCGCTGCCCTGAAGGCCGCGGAAGTGATTGGCAAGGGCCTTGCCGCCAGCCCGGGCGCTGCCTGCGGCCAGGTGGTGTTCACCGCCGACGAAGCCAAAGAGGCTGTTGAAAGCGGCAAGATGAAGAAGGTCGTTCTGGTCCGTCTGGAGACCAGCCCCGAGGACATCGAAGGCATGGCCGTGGCGCAGGGCATCCTGACGGTGCGCGGCGGCATGACCAGCCACGCGGCCGTTGTGGCCCGCGGCATGGGCACCTGCTGCGTGTCCGGCTGCGGCGATATCGTCGTAGATTACGACAAAAAATGCTTCACGCTTTCCGGCAAGACCTACAACGAGGGCGACTGGATCTCCATCGACGGCTCCACGGGCAACATCTACGGCGAGGCCGTGCCCACGGTGGAAGCCTCCATCTCCGGCGATTTTGGCCGCTTCATGGGCTGGGCCGACGCCGCGCGCAAGCTGGAAGTGTTTGCCAACGCGGACAACCCCCGCGATGCCAAGCAGGCCGTCGAGTTCGGCGCGGAAGGCATCGGCCTGTGCCGCACCGAGCATATGTTCTTTGAAGCCGACCGCATCAAGGCTGTGCGCGAGATGATCGTAGCCCGCGACGTAGAGGCCCGCAAGGCCGCTTTGGCCAAGGTTCTGCCGTATCAGCAGAGCGATTTCGAGGCCATGTACAAGGTCATGGGTGAGCGCCCGATGACCATCCGCTACCTGGACCCGCCCCTCCACGAGTTCCTGCCCACCAAGGAAGAGGACATCGTTGAGCTGGCAAAGGATCTGGGCATCACCGTGGAGCACCTGCGCAATGTCATCGACAGCCTGCATGAGTTCAATCCGATGATGGGTCACCGCGGCTGCCGCCTGGCCGTTTCTTATCCGGAAATTGCCGAGATGCAGACGACCGCCGTCATCAACGCGGCCATCAACGTCATCAAGGAGTGCGGCTACAACATCGTGCCCCACATCATGATCCCGCTGGTTGGCGAAGTGAAAGAGCTGAAGTTCGTGAAAGACGTTGTTGTTGCAACCGCGGACAAGCTGATTGCTGAGGCCGGTGTGGACATGAAATATGAGGTCGGCACCATGATCGAGATCCCGCGCGCCGCCCTGACGGCCGACGAGATCGCCAAGGAAGCCGAATTCTTCTCCTTCGGCACCAATGACCTGACGCAGATGACTTTCGGCTTCAGCCGCGACGACGCGGGCAAATTCCTCAGCTATTACTACGACAACAAGGTCTACGAGAGCGACCCGTTCGCGCACCTGGACCAAAACGGCGTAGGCAAGCTGGTAGAGATGGCTGCGAAGCTGGGCCGCCAGACCCGTCCGGAGCTGGGCCTCGGCATCTGCGGCGAGCACGGCGGCGACCCGACGAGCGTCGAGTTCTGCCACCGCGTGGGCCTGGACTATGTGAGCTGCTCCCCCTTCCGCGTGCCCATCGCGCGCCTTGCCGCCGCACAGGCTGCTATTAAAAATTAAGGGGGAGTATACACCCCGCTTTTCCATCGTATTTTGATTCAGCAAACCGCCCCTTATATGGCTATCAAGCCATACGAGGGGCGGTTTCTTGTTTGTCTCCGCGGCGCCTGCGCTGTCCGGGCGCAGCGAAGCGTTCAGTATTTTTCCGGGATGCGGACGCTCGCCGCCTTATAAAAATTATAATTCTCCAGCATGTATACCTTGGCTCGCTTTAAAACATGGCGATAACAATCTGCAATGCTGTCCGCAAAGGAAGCGGCGTCGCCTGCGCGCAGATATTGGACCGAAGCGGCAACCCGCCCGTTGAGATCTTCCAGCGCCTGCCTCCTGTCCGTATAGTAAGCAATATAGTACCCCCATTCCGTAAGGCGAAAGGTTTCGGCCAACACGATACGCAGGGGTTCCAATTCGATATGCTTTAAAATCGCCTCAACGATCTCAACGATACAAATGGAATCGGGCATCGCAAATTTTCCATCCAGCTCATCGAGTTCTTTTGCGGTAAACAGCGGCGCTGCAGAAAGCGCCGCGGGGTGGATGATCAGCACCAGTAATTGCAGTGCCTGAAGATACCGCATGGCTTCTTCTGTGCGCCGTGAGCTGAAGATCACCTGGCTTACCCGGGAAGAATCCGGCTCTATTACTACAGTTCCCTTCCCGTTCAGCGTTTTCACAAAGCCCCTTTGCTCCAGCTCCGCCAATGCCTTGCGGACCGTTGATACCGAAACGCCATACTGGCCCGCCAGGGCTTTTTCATGAGGAAGATACGTCCTGCGCGGATACTCCCCGCTGCCGATCTTCTGGTTCAGGTCGCTGATTATCCTCATATAAAAGTAATCTTTACCGCGCAGCGGCCGCCATGAAAATGCGGCTTCAGACGGCGGCGGACAATCTGGAGCAGTCTCCGCCAGATGCTTCAGCGTACATTCGATTGAACTTGTGAGCCTTTGATACAGGGCCGTCAGCCGGCCGTGCTTGACGACGGGGTCCGTATCTTTCATGATATCCATGATAACACCTGCAAACGGCACGGAGCCCCGGGGGAAAAAATCATAAAAGCAGGGGCATTGTTCTGTAAAGAACGTTAAATCGTGGTACAGTTCAAATGTTGAATAGAGGTCGCAGAGCAAAGGGCTTCCGCCTATTTTCAATACGTCCCTGTCGAAAGCAGAAAACGCACGCCAGCCGCCGGCTGCGACACCAATGCGCGATACGCGCATCGCCTGTTTATAATGGGGCATCATTTCCAGGCTGCAGTTTTGCGTTGCAAACACCAGAAGCGGCGGAAGGATCAAGGTCCATGTCCGGTATATCTGTACAAGCCCTTCTCTTTTTTTCAAAATATCCCGCAGTATATGCTCCGACCCTGGCATTTTTTCCCCGTCGAGGACGACCGGCGCCAAGCGCGGCTGTATCTCGATCAGTCCATCTTTTTTCAACGCGTCAAAAACCCGGTTGACCGTATACCGGCTTACATGATATTGATCACAAAGCATCCTGGAAGACGGAAGGCTGTTCCCCGGAAGGACCTGGCCGTTTAGAATACGCTGTTTGACCTCATTGTATACAAATGAAAATTTAGTCTCCTGATGTTCCACGCTCCGTCTCCCCTTCCCGCATCTGTTTTAACCATTCCCTTTCGCCGCAGCTATTTTAAGGATATTATAACCCTTATATCCCTGCTTGTCAGGCCCAAAAGCCAAAGCTATTCGCTTCCCTTACCAATATCATTGTTGCTATGCCCCAAACCGCTCCTTTATACTAATAGATAGAAATTCATTTGTGAAAGAGATTGGTTCCCAATGGAAAAGCAAAAAATCCTGATTGCAGACGATTCCGAAATGAACCGGGCGCTTTTGGTGGATATTCTGGAGGATCAATACGATATCGTCGAAGCCGATAACGGCGCGGCGGCAATTGATCTTCTTACACAGTGCGGCGGAGATTTTTCGCTTCTGCTTCTGGATATCATGATGCCCGAAATGGACGGGTTTGAGGTTTTGGCGTATATAAACAGATATCACCTGAACGATACGCTCGCCGTCATCATGATCTCTGCCGACGACTCCCCCGCCAACATAAAGCGCGCTTACGACCTGGGCGCGTTTGACTATATCAGCCGCCCTTTTGACGCGGCGATCGTGCGCCGCCGCATCTCGAACACGATGCTTTTGTATGCCAGGCAGCGCCACCTTGAAAATATCATCGCCGAACAATTTTACGAGCAGGAGAAAAACAACGACCTCATGATCTCGATCCTCTCTCACATCGTAGAATTCCGCAATGGCGAAAGCGGCCTGCATGTTTTGCACATCAAAACCATCACAGAGCTTTTATTGAAGGAGCTTCTTCGGCATACGGACCGGTATCCTCTCTCTCAAACCGATATCAATTTGATCAGTACCGCGTCATCGCTTCATGACATCGGAAAAATCTCTATTTCAGGGGACATATTGAACAAGCCCGGACGCCTTACTGCCGAGGAGTTCGAAATCATAAAGGGGCATTCGCTGATCGGCGCAAAAATGCTGTCGGAACTGCCGCTTGACCAGCAGGAGGCGCCGCTTGTCAAAGTAGCTTCCGATATCTGCCGCTGGCACCACGAACGATACGACGGCAACGGTTACCCGGACGGCCTGAAGGGAGATGAAATCCCCATTGCCGCCCAGGTGGTTGCCCTGGCAGACGTCTATGACGCTCTGACCAGTGAACGCTGTTATAAAAAAGCGTACTCCCACAGCAAAGCGCTGGAGATGATTTTCGAGGGCCGCTGCGGAGCGTTTAACCCCACCCTTTTGCAGTGCCTGCTGGAAATTTCTGACACGCTTGAAAGCGAATTGGGACAAGCGGCGCTTGAGCGGAATGCCAGGCACAGGCGGGACACGAAAGGCCGGATAGACTATGACAATTTATTCGCACGGGAGCACAGCGTCTCTCTGGTGCCGCCGTCATCGGAGACGCTTCAGCTGTTATATACCGATTCGCTGACCGAAGTTTACAACCGCCGCTATTATGACGAACAGTTTCGGGATTCTGACGACATCGAGGCCGTTGTCGTCATCGACGTCGATTCTTTCAAACACATCAACGACCGTTACGGGCATCACGCGGGAGATATCGTCCTGCGCCGCATTGCCAAAACGGTCTCATCGTGCGTGCGGAAAACGGACGCCGTGATCCGCTATGGCGGCGATGAATTCGTAATCATTTTCCACCGGCTCCCCGGGGATGTTTTCCGGAAAAAGCTGGAAGAGATCCGGGCCGCCGTTGACAGGCTGACGATAGCCGAGCACCCCGGGCTTCACGTTTCCGTAAGCCTCGGCGGGGCATACGGCGTGGGAAAAACAACAGAGCTGTTCGAAACAGCCGACAGGCTTATGTATCAGGCAAAAAAGAGTAAGAACAAAGCCATCGCCGGCTTTGTGAGCACGCAAACGGAAAATACCGGCAAAGGCAGGGATGTCGAGATATGGAGTTAAGAGATTGCTATGCGGAATTCGGCGGAGATTACAAGGAAGTGCTGAGCAGGCTGCAGCGTGAGCAGACCGTCCAGAAATTCGTTCTCAAATTTTTAGACGACAAAAGCTTCAGCTCTCTGGAAACGGCCCTGCAAAACCGGAATTACGAAGAAGCATTGCGCTTTGTCCATACGCTCAAAGGGATCTGCCGGAACCTTTCTTTCACCAGACTGTACGAAAGCAGCAGCCGAATGACAGAAGCGTTTAAGGCCGGAGATTTTGAAAATGCAGCCGCCGGAATGCCGCAGCTCTCTGACGACTATCATCAGATCATCCGTGCAGTTGAAGCCTACAAGACGTGCAGGGAGGGATAGCCGCAGATGGACAGCAGCTTGGCAAAAAAGAATACTACGCGGTTTCTGATATACAGCTTCGTCGGCCTTCTTGTCTTCAGCATGGGTGTTTTTGCCATGCTGGGTGTCTATATGAGCCGGAAAAGCACAAAGACCATCCATGAAGTCGGCGAGATCTATATGTCCGGGATGAGCGAACAGATGGCCCGGCACTTTGAGAACATCATCGAACTGCGGTTTGAGCAGGTCGAAGGCATCGTGTCCGTGGTCCCGTCGAAGAGCGCCGACAAGGAAGCCATGTATGCAGATCTCGTTTACAGGGCGCAGGTGCGCGGTTTCGAATATCTGGCTCTCTGTACCTCAGACGGCAGATTTGAAACGCTCTGCGGGGAAGCATTCCAGCCGGTCAACCCGCCGCCCTTCGTGGACGCGTTAAGGCGGGGCGAGCAGCGGGTCGCCGTTGGCGTGGACGCCGCCGGCAACGAAGTTGTGCTGTTCGGGATCGACGCGGATTATCCGATGCAGGACGGCGAAGCCTGCACCGGTTTGGTCGCGGCGGTGCCCCTGGAATATATCAGCGATTTTCTTTTTTCAGAAAATCAGGATGCTCTGATCTATTGCCATATCATCCGCTCGGACGGCAGCCTTGTGATCGCCAACTCCAATACGGAGCTGGTTGGATATTTCAGCGCGCTGCCTGCCTCTTCCGCGGCAGGCGGTCCGCTTGAGGGGCTTGACGCGGCGCTGGAAGAACAGAAGGATTACACCGTAACGCTCGACACGGGCGGAAATAGCCTGCAGATCTACGGCAAGCCTTTGCCGCACTCCGAGTGGTACCTCATCTCGGTGATGCCTTACGGCATGTTGGACGAAAGCATCAACGACCTGAGCGCGCAGCGCACCTTCATCACTTTGCTTGCCTGCGGCTCCATCCTGCTTTTCCTGACGCTGATTTTTCTGCGGTACTTTTTCCTGACCCGCCAGCAGCTGCAGGAGCTGGGAAAGGCCCGCCAGGCGGCGCTTGAGGCAAGCAAGGCCAAAAGCGAATTTCTGGCCAATATGAGCCATGATATCCGCACGCCGATGAACGCGATCGTGGGCATGACTGCCATCGCAACGGCGCATATAGACGACCGTAAGCAGGTGCAGAACTGTTTGCGCAAAATCTCGCTGTCGAGCCGGCATTTGCTTGGGCTCATCAACGATGTGCTGGACATGTCCAAAATCGAGAGCGGAAAGCTGACCCTGACGCTGGAAGCAATCTCGTTGAAAGAAGTTGTTGAAGGCGTTGTCGGCATCATACAGCCGCAGATCAAAACCAAAAAGCAAAACTTTGACGTCCATATAGAAAATATCACGGTGGAAAACGTATATTGCGACAGCGTCCGCCTGAACCAGGTTTTGCTGAACCTTTTGTCCAATGCCACCAAATATACGCCCGAGGGTGGCTCCATTCAGCTTTCTCTCTTTGAAGAGGCGTCCCCGCGCGGCGAAAATTTTGTCCGGACGCACCTTAAAGTGAAAGACAACGGGATCGGCATGTCCCCGGAATTTTTGCAAAGGATATACGAATCTTACAGCCGTGCGGATGAAGCCAGAATCCACAAGACCGAAGGCGCCGGCCTTGGAATGGCGATCACAAAATACATCGTGGATGCGATGGGCGGGACCATCGACATTCGGAGTGAACTGAATAAGGGCACTGAATTCCACATCACAATCGACCTTGAAAAGGCCGCCCTTCCGGAAGCCGACATGGTGCTTCCTCCCTGGAACATGCTGGTAGTCGACGACGACGCGGTATTATGCCAGACCGCCGTCAGCGCATTAAAGTCGATCGGAGTAAATGCCGAATCAACGCTGAGCGGAGAAAGCGCGATGAAACGGATCGTTCAGCGCCACCGGCAGCACAATGACTATCAGATCATTCTTTTGGACTGGAAGCTTCCGGATATGGACGGCCTCCAGATCGCCAGGGAGATACGGCGCAGCTTTGGGAGCGAAATCCCGATTCTGCTGATCTCCGCCTACGATTGGACCGAATTTGAGGAAGAGGCGCGTGAGGCCGGCATCAGCGGTTTTATTTCCAAGCCGCTGTTCAAATCCACTTTGTTTTATGGCCTGCGCCAGTATATGGGCCTTGAAGCCACGCATCAGCCTGCATCCAGCCACGGCGCCGGCCTCTCCGGCAGCCGTGTCCTGCTCGCAGAGGACAATGAGCTGAATTGGGAGATTGCAAGCGAACTGCTGTCCGATTTGGGTGTGGAGCTGGAATGGGCGGAAGACGGACAGATCTGTCTGGACAAATTCCGGGAATCGCCGGAGGGTTATTATGATTTTATCCTGATGGATCTCCGGATGCCGCACATGACAGGCTATGAGGCTGCACAGGCGATCCGCGGGCTGAACCGCGCGGATTCGGCGTCGGTCCCCATCATCGCCATGACGGCGGACGCCTTTGCCGAGGACATTCAGCGTTGTCTGGAATGCGGCATGAACGCGCATATCGCAAAGCCCATCGACGTGGCTGAATTGACCCGTCTGCTGAAAAAGCATTCGCGCAAAGTATAACAGCAAAAGAGGAACGGCCTGCTTTTGAGCAGGCCGTTCCTCTTTTGGTCTTTTTTACTCTTTCATCCCGCCGAGAAAATCCCGGTAAATGCCGGGGACGGAATCCGGGATCAGCATCGCGCCCACACACTTTTTGTAAAACTCCTGCGGGCCCACGCCGCCGATGACTGCATAGGCGTAGCCCTCCGCACGCATGGCCGCGAGGCTACGCAGCAGCAGCGCCCGGCCGATGCCGCCGCCCTGCTCTTCGTCCAGCACGCGTGTAGGGCCGAAGAAATCCGGAGCCGTCGCATCATAACAGGCATAACCCAGGATTTTTTTGCCCCGCGTGGCGATGAAGCACGAAACAGCCGGGCGGGCAAAGCACACGTCGCATTCCCCTGCCGCGGAAAGGCCGGAGTGCTCCTTCACCCATTCCACCACACGAAATTTATCCGGCGCCATTGCGCGGCGGATCTGTACGCTCTCATCCCGAGGGCACGCCGTCTGCGCATCTTCAGGCAGGTCGTATAATTTCACCAGCATATCAGGCATTTTTATTTTCTCCTTTTTCTGTATTCAATGTTTCCAGCGCCAGAAGCGCTGCGCCTGCGGCGGCGTCGCTTTTGGGTTCCGCCAGCCGCATGCCCGGAAATCGCATCCGAAGCAGCGCCGCCGTACCCTCGCGCACCGCTTTGTCCCGCAGCAGAATGCTGCCCGTCAGCGCCAGCACCCCGTCCTCCATATGCAGAACGCGGGCTACCGGCTCCACCAGCAGCGCCAGCTCGCGGCATGCTTTTTCCACCACCGCTTTCGCGGCCTCATCTCCGGCTTCATACGCCCGGGCAACCAGCGGAGCCAGCGCCGCGATCTGTTTTTTGTCTGTTTGCGGGTCATAAGTAAACTGCACCAGGCCGCCGACGTCAACCACCTTCAGCTGTGCAAACACCAGATCCGTAAGCAGCGTCCGCGGCCCACGGCCGTCCTGCGCCCGCACAACGGCCGCCAGAGCGTCTCTGCCGAGCGCATAGCCGCTGCCCTCGTCGTCGATTTTATGCCCGTAGCCGCCGCTTCGGGCTGTTTTACCCGCTGCATCCCTGCCAAAACAAATGGACCCGGTGCCCGCGATAAGCACCATGCCGCAGGGTGCGCCCAGCGCGCCTGCCAGCGCGGTTTCCTGATCTCCTGTCAAAAGAAGCGCGCCCCGGTATCCGCACCGGCGCAGCATTTGCTCCAGCAGCGCGCGTGCCTGCGGATTGCTGACGCCCGCGCTGCCGACGCACAGCGCGGCACAGGCCTCCAGGCCGCCGGGCAGGCGCGCCAACGCATCCGTACAGCCCTGCATCGTCTCCCGCACTGCCTGTGCCGCAGCGCTGTTAAGGTTCAGGGGACCAAACCGTTCCCGAAGCAGCACGCGTCCGTCCGGCGCGCGGGCCTCTAAAACCGTTTTTGTCCCGCCGCCGTCCATCCCGGCCGCATATCTCATATCCGGCATTTTTTCTTCTCCGCTCATAAAGTCACGGGCAGCCTTCCGGTTGGTTCGGCCTCGCCGCGCAGCACGCGCGCAACCGCCCGAATGCTCTGCTCCGTATACTCGAATGCCGCCAGCGTCCACACGCTTTCGGGCAGGCCCGCCAGATCGTACGGGCCGCGCAGCGCCACCGCCACGGTGGGCACG
>OGYF01003120.1_pt1 | contig 11641 bp, 6 predicted proteins | sample 1576451 | NCBI WGS metagenome assembly OGYF01 (sample SAMEA3541505, study PRJEB24748) | human gut metagenome | biome: human gut; feature: human-associated habitat; material: faeces | place: China | collected 2012 | reverse complement strand
GGCAAAACGCCCGGAATATCATTGATATCCTGAAAAGCATAATCTACAGTCACATCATACTTCTCACAGATTTTTGCAATACGATTTCCAATGACCTCTTTAAATTCTTCTTCAATGTCCTTACGGATAATAAATACTATATGGTTAAAACCGGCCTCAATCGCATCATGAATTGAGTAATCCATGATGATATGATTAGAATCATCCACTGGTTCTAACTGTTTGATTCCTGTTCCAAATCGGCTGCCGATTCCGGCTGCCATGATAAGTAAAGTTGTTTTCATTTCTTTCCTCTTTTCGTTTGTAAATGGGTTACATTTTCCAATTGTGAGTTTACACTTCAGGATATTTCTGGAAATGGTATCCCCATAATATGCCCCTGGTACTTATGCTCTGGCTGTTATATGTAAAGTCCATTTCGAATCTAACTTTTTCGGTTCCTTACCTTAAGAAAATCTTAAGAAAGCCAGACCCCTTCTGGATAAAGGAAATATATGTAATAGAGTCCAATAAGGTGGCTCTGAATTACCGGAATATATAGCTCCCATACTCCGGAATGGTGGCTCTCAAAGTCCGGACAGGTGGCTCAGATTCCCCCGGAATAATCATCTAATCTTTTTAGGAATAAATATCTTTTGCTTTTAAGTTAATGACATTGATTAAATTCGACTCAATATACACGTACACATCTGGATTCATTATAGAATAATGCACACCTGCCTGTTTGTAAGAGAGTCAGAACCCTTCTATGTAATGGAAGTTGCCACCTATTTTATTCTAATACAATTTTTTCTAAGTGATATTCTTTTGTCCATTTGAATTTGTATAAATAACTTTATTTGGTAGTACAAGGCTAATTCCTTTTATATCTGAGAAATTTTCAAATGTATTTTCACACAAATCTCTTCTTAAAATTATTAAAAATTCTTCCATTTTAGTTTCTTTTGCAATTTGTGGGTTTTTGATTTTTTCTATAAATTGAATCATTTCTTCCGAAGCATACAGCGGTAGCCTATTCGCCTCTAATACAAATGTCATCTCCGCTTCAATCTTTTCTATACAATCATGTTTACCAATATAAAATAGCTTTTTGGTAAAGGCTTCAATAAATGCATTATAATACTTCCTTTTCATTTCTCGATCAGCCGCAATCTTCTGTTCCTTTATTTGTGAATTACTAGTTATTTTTACGGCTACTATTGACCCAATAATTGTTAATATAGTCGTTCCAGCTGCTATTAATGCCACAATTATTTCACTTTTCACTTCTTATCTCCCTTTATATTATTTCTATTAACGTCAACTTCACAGGAATTACACCTTCATTTCACTATCTAAGTTGCTACTTCTGCTACGAAATCTTCTTCTTTCCGATTTCTTCTCCTGGCACAGTCCCGCAAGCTCTTGCATATTTTCACTTTATCGGAAGAATTTTGTAAGAGGGTCAGACCCCTTCTGTGTAACAAAACTAAGCGTTGTCTCTGAAAAGCTTTTAGTATTAATATAAATTCCAATAGAAATTATAAAAATCAATACTCCTAATAAATATGTTGTTGACCATCCAGCAGACAAATAACTACGAATGCCCAAATCTGCCAAATAAACTACAACTAAAAATAAGACCGGCATTTTTTTAAAAAGAGTTTCTGTCACTGCTTTAAGCGCTGATATCGCCTCAAAAAGACTTTTGCTTTTCCCCATTTATTTTCCTCCTTTTTGAAACTTTCGGCAGAATTCAAACCTGTTCCTATTGGATTCTATATCCCCTTTCCTCATATCTTCTAAAACAACTAGCATCATTTAAGACGGGAGATTAACCCTACTACCTTTTCCATTTTTATACTCTATTCAATATCTAATTTGTACGTACTCATCAATTTATTATAAGTACGTATACCATTTTTTCAATAGATATTAGTCTTAGATTTCTTCCACACTATCTATACCAAATCTTTCTAATTTAGACAATGCCTCTTGAGACAAAATAATTCCCTTTTTATACTTGATGTTAATACTCTTTTTTAATGATGATTCCCAGTATTGTTTTGCTTGTACATAATTTTTGTTATGAAATGCTATAGAACCATAATCTAAATCTATATTAACTTTTGATATAGCTAAATTTATCTCGTTTGCAATCTGTAGGGATTTTTCTAAATAAGGGAGAGATTCTGAATATTTTCCCAAACAAATACAACAATTTCCCAAATGTTCCCGTGCTATACATTCATTTCGTTTATCACCCAATTCGATAGAACAATCTAAAACATAATTAAAATATTCTAAAGCATCCTCATATTGTCCCAATGCTTTATAGGTCAAACCAATATTTCCATATACACGTAATAATAGATATTTATAAGAATTGGCAAATGAAAGTGCCTGTTTATAGTAATCAAGAGCTTTATCCAAATCTCCAGGATTCCTACATAAGTTTCTATATCCATTACCTATATTACTCAAAATGTTACATTTTTGTTCGTTATCTGAATACTCGCCTAATCTATTTTGAAAATCCAGTGCCTCCAAAAAAGTTTCTATACAAAGTTCGAACTGTCCTTGATCTTTTTGAATTATACCTTTGATATTTTTATAAATAGAAAGAAGATAGTATATCTGTATATCTGTTAACATATTGGAAGACTCTACAATTGGAATATATTTATTTAATAACTTTAGCGCAGCAGAATCATCTCCAATATAATGATATGATTGGATATAAAAAACAATCATTTCATATATTCTAAAATTTGAAGTTGAACCTTCATATAAATCCGGATTTTTTTGCACAAAATTAATAACTTCTGTATAATTACCGAGAGCGTATAATTTAGATGCTGTGTTGGCTACAAGATTGAAAAACTCTCTATTGTTGGTAGCACAATTATACGATATTGCTTTTACTGCATGTTTAGTTATTTGATTAACAAAATCTCTTTCTTGAGCATTGGTTATTTTTCGTGGAATCACTTCTGAAAGAAGAGACAATGTTTTTTCAAGATATGTTTGATATGTTTTATTCTCCTGCATCTCAAGGCGTGTAAATTCCTGAGTAATCCCATGTGTATTTGCTAAACTATCGTTTATAGTAAATAATGAATAACTTGTTATAGATGCAATAATTTGATTTAAATCGTAAGCTGAATATTGTTTTTTAAATATTTCATATATAGGAATATCATGAGAATCTAAAAAAGAGATTATATTTAATAAATCTTTAGAAGCTTCGCTATATTGAAGTACTTTCTCAAATGATATTTTCCAAGCAGTATACGCTGTTTTTTTATAGGTTGTTACTGAACTGTTTAATATTCTATGCTTGTTATCATTATAAATCTCCAGATAATCTTCATACGAGATATGCATTTTATTTACATATGCTCTGGCATATTCCAATGATAGGGGATGATTTTCTAATACAGTAGCAAGTTTTTCTATAGCTTGATAATCTATTTCTGTTTTATGTCTGTTATTCGCATTGTTCAGTAAAAAATATTTACTTTCATCAAGAGTAAAAGCTGTTACTGGTATTACAGAGAATTCATCTCCATCTACATTTGAATTTTGTGTGGTTACTATAATATCTGAACTCGCGAAAAAACATTCTGTGGTTAAAAAATTAATAGAAATATCATCTGCACCATCATAGATAATTAAAGATGAGCTATACTTACTTATAAATGCTGATAAAATTGAAAAAACACAATCAAAGTCAGTACTTTTTTGGGAGATTAGTTTATAATACAGAGCAGCATTATTAAACTCTTCAAGAATTTCGTACTTTGAATTTGCTGAAAACCATAAAATCAACTCATACTTATTCAGAGTCTGAGCCCTAAAGATTATTTCACGAGCAATCTGAGATTTTCCAATCCCCCCTGATCCAGTAAGAAAAATCAAATTATTTTCGGCTAATTGAATAAAAGCATTATTTAATATATCTTTGCGTCCAGAAAATAATTTATTTTTTCTAGAAATATTATAAAAAGAAGAACTCGGAATCTCTTTATTCGATTGATTAGAAAGAATAGTTTCTTTTAGTTCTCTAACATCCTGTCGAGTTTGTTTTAGTTCTTGTTTATTATCCTTTATTTCTGACAAAATGGAAGATGTTGAATTTCGCACTTGATGCAGTAATATTTTTCCTTCTGGACTTAATAAATCATTTAACAAATCATTTATTTTATCTATATACGTCTCCAAACATGGATTTATTCGTTTACTACCAATGTACTTTAAATCACTATTTTTTTTATAGAATCCATCTATGAAATCGATTTTTTGCTCTTCTGTAATAAATTGATATTTATTTTTGTTAAAAAGTTGATTTTCTAATATATAATCATCTACTTTCTCCAATTCATACTCATCATTAATTTTTTCATGGAGAAGAGAAAGAATAGATTCATCAAATTTATTAAAATACTCTATTTTTGCTTTACTATCATGAAAATCATATATTTTTGCTGCAAATATAGATTCGAAGATTGCCAGAGATATTTCGCCTAATTGTTTTATTGACGTAGGTATCATACAGAACTCTCCTTTCTTAAATTACTGATTATAATCCAACTTTACAATAACAAATTACCATTATCAATGCAATCACTATCATCAATAAATACCTTGCAAATGGAATATCAAAAACTACATGGTGTAGAAACAATACCTTCTACCTTCCTTCAGCATACTTCCTACTTCTTAATCCTCTTAACAATATCCATTATTCCTTGTTCATTCTAATCCTTCTAACTCTATTTTTTCAGGAATATGCAAAGTATCAAATGCACTCCTGTCATCTCCTGGCACAAATTTAATTCTAATAGGATCTCCATCTTCTAGACATGATATAAGACGCTTAACTCTGTCTACTTCCTGCATTACTGCACATCTAAATGTACGCATATATTTAAATTCAAATTCTGCCCCAAATAAGTTTACATCGCAAGTTTCAACATACGATAGCATTGATATTGGAGAATCCAACTTTTCAATTTGTTTACGAAATTCTCCTCCTAAAGTCCCTGTAAAAGATGTCTCTTTCCATATTGATTCTACTCTATCGTTAAAAATTAACTCTGAAATTCTGAAAACACAGCGATATTCAGCCTCACTAATATATTCAGGAATATTCAGCTCTACATGGAAATTATCTTCTATTGCACATATTCTTTTTAGAAAATCGATTTCTTCAGAAATAGAAGAAAATCCTGTTTTATAATTCACACTATTGATAATCCCTGCAACAAAATCCTTTTGCTCATTTAATGCATATATGTGTAATACCTTAACATGTATCAATTCTTCCATAAATCTTGCATAATTTAGCAAATCATGATTATTAGCATTAACAATATTAACCGTAAAATTCTGTTTTTTTGGATTTTCAGGATTTACTTTTACTTTAAAATAAATCGTAGAACCTGTCTGCTCTCGGTTTCCTATAACATATGTACCATCATCTAGAATCTCCTCTGTACGAAGTAAAATATAATCAAAATATGTTTTCTCTCCAACTTTAATTGAGCAAGGAAATGCCTCTGGAAATTCTGAAGGAATCGCTATAATATCTTTTCCTATAAATTTTGTAGCTTCAGTCTGAATCGGATCTGGTCTATTTCCTAATAACTTCACTGCCTCTCTTACAGACATTACCAATTTTAGTTGATGCCGATATGCATAATCCATAGGATCAACTGTCGTATCATTAAAATAACACTCACCCACACGAATCTTTCCCTTAAAATTCAATTTTGCTGGATATCTTTGTTGTGCATCCGTAGAAAGTGGAGTACTCTTTAAAATATTTCCATCAAATGTAAAACCATAATCTGGATAAAGTGGATGCTCCACTGACATTCCTGCAAACAATTTTTTTAAATTTTTTTCAACTTGGGAAAATTGTTTCGTTGATACCATTTTTGACATATTCTCTATTGAGTATAAAGAGCCATTCGCTATTGATTGATTAATCAAATCTAATTGTTCCGAAATATTTTTTTTACCCTCTAATACGGTATGCTGTATATTTGATGTTGCAGATTTAACAGTATGAATCGTATTTTTATTAACCTCATCAACTATCTCTGCTGCAACCAAATAATCAGAGACTGAAACTTTCTTTTTGAAGAATTGACGAATAATTTCCATACTTTGGGCAATTAAACAACCAACTCGATTCTTTGATTTGTCTGTAGAAGCTTTAGACTGTAACACAGCCTTTGAGATAATTTTTTCATGTGCCTTTCTACGGACATCTACACTTGTTGAAAAAAATCTTTGTTCAATATCATCTAACAACTCTTGAGTGATATACTCTATAAGACCTTGAAAATCACATTCTTCTGCAATCGTACACATATTATTATATTTTCTTTGATTTTCAATGTATTCTTTAAGTTCACTTTTCAGTTTATATTCATCTATTTTGGATTTCACATGTTGTTTGGCTGCATCTAAACCCAGATTTGCAATGTATTCTCCTACTATACCCATCTCTATATTCTACCTCCTTTTCATCCAGTCATTTTTATATTATTTTCCATAAACTTCTTTATACCATTTAATTACCTTTTCTTATTTCCAAAATTATAAGATAACCTATACCCCAAGGGTCAGTCCCTTGATATGATACTCTTGCAATGGATAAACTTCTAAAATACTCTTTTTTTTCATATCATATTTTATAACTGCAGAATACTCTTTCTTCAAATATATTTCGCATTTATCTTGTACTTCTAGAATCATATTTGGATTATATCCTTCAATAACAAAAATATTATCATATAAATGATATAAAGCAAACCAACTACAATTTTTAGTTACAAGTACAGGAAATTCAATCTCTCTATCATCCCTAATGGTACCTAGTAAATCAAGAATAGTAGACTTTCCACATCCATTTCTCCCGACTAATAATTTTAAATTATTAATGTTTTTTCCATAATCAACATTATTATTCTCTAATTTCTTTTCTATGTAAATAGTTTTCCTTTTTTTATTATAAAAAACTTTATACCTATTACTGAATTCTATTCCACATTCCTTTATATCTCTTCCTATATTACCTATATACAAATATATTAATTCTTTCATTAGTATCCCTTACATACAATCCCATTATTATTCTATTTCTTTACTGGACTTAGTTAGATAATATACATACAAATAAAAAACAAGATGATCATCGTAAGGAGCACCGCAAACCAGAAGGGCTGGTAAAGGGCTGTGAGAACATTGGTTACTATGCTTTTAAATAATTCCATTCCTTTTCTCCTCGTTATTCATCTTGTTTTTATTTTTTATTTCTTATTTCAAATCTTCAAATAAATTCTTCTGATACACCCCATCTTCTATTAGTTTTGCAAATGATTTCACTACATAGTCTTTATCCTCTTTATAGGTTACTCCGAACCATTTGTCATTCGTATCTAACACTTTTACGGAAACTCTGCCTGCCTGAAGAAGTTCGTCTATGTAGATTGGCAGTAAATATTCTGCTTTCAGGATATCTTTGTCTCCCATATTTGCAAAGAACTCTTTAAATCCATCTTCTAACGTCTGCATGAATTCCGGTGTGAGTCCCCACATATTCATGGATGCGTAGGATTCCGCATCAATTGATGTGAGCTGTCCATCGTTGTCTACTGCTGCACCCTCTGGAGTCTTAACAATATTGGAGGTTTCATGTACTGCTGTTAGATAGCCTTCTTCATTTGTCTCGCAAATCCCTCTGGTAACGGCACCATTCTCACTTAACGTATTCTTCAAAATGAAACCTGCCATACAGAACTGATTGGCTTTTTCCGGTGTGTAGCCTACAAGGAAATCATGAAGCTTAACAAATGCTTCTTTTCCATAGTAGTCATCTGCATTGATAACTGCAAATGGCTCATGCAGAACTTCTTTACAGGCAAGAACAGCATGTCCTGTTCCCCAAGGCTTGGTACGATCTGCTGGAAGCTCCACACCTTCTGGAAGTTTGCTTAATTCCTGGTATGCGTAGGCAATCTCCACATCAAGATTGCTGCAAATCTTTTCGATACGGTCACCGATTGCCTCTTTAAATGCGTCCTCAATATCCTTACGGATAATAAAAACTATTTTGTCGAAACCTGCTTCTATTGCATCATGGATAGAATAATCCATGATAATTTCTCCATTTAAACCAACTGGAGCAAGTTGTTTGATTCCACCGCCGAATCGGGAACCGATACCGGCCGCCATGATAACTAATGTTGTTTTCATATTATTTTTGTTCAAAAATTCCTGTAAAGGATTCCTCTCTCCCCAACATTTTCGAAGAAAATTATAACTCTTTAATGCAATAATAAAGGCTAAAATACAAATTCCTACTTCTAATGTATAACCATTTATATCTGAAAAAAATATGTCTATTCCATATTTTTTCTCGTTATATTTAATATATTCATTATAAGTCTCAATACTATTACTATAATCATAGTTATTATATATAACTGATATAGATGCTGTATATAAAGCAATCACTGACACAACATTATTAGCTAAATCTGCAAATCCATTATATACAGACAGAATATTATCATTTAATTCACAATAACAATCTATACCTACTAATACGATAAAGTCTATCACTACAAGTATAATAAATAATATAATTAAATAGCTGTTCACTTTTGATAAAGTATTAATATCCTCAAAAAATGTATTTATTCGCCATATAAATAAATATGACACCAGTAAATTAGGAACACCAATTGCCCCTATAAAAACGAGAAATAGGCCAATTATTTTAGATTGTATCATTCCCTTTAATATTTTTTTCCGATTTATATTTTTCATTTATTTCTTATACCTTATCTCATTCCAGATAGTAAATTTCCTATTGCACATTCACAATCTCACTCCATATCATACGGAATTCCCATAACATCTTGTAAATTACGATTATTTCTATAAACTGTATCTATCGATTCTATAGCCGACATATTACATTCTTTAAAATCAGTTTCTGTTATTGTCGCTTTCGAAATTTTTGCTTCCTCAAAAAAAGTTTTACTAAAATCACATTTTTCTATTTGCGCATATGAAAAATCAGAATTATTCAAATATTGACCTGAAAAAGATACCTTCTCCAAAGTTGCTTTTTGAAAGGATGCAAAATTAAAATCACACCCCTGAAATGTTACATTTCTTAGTTCTGCTGCATAAAAAATCGCACCAGTAAATGAAACATTTTGTATTACTGCATTTTCTATAACACAACGGCTAAAATCATTCCTGTCATAAGATTTATTATTTTCTATAATATTTTTCATATTATATTTCATATTAGATAAAATTGTTATAGTATTTTTTTTTATATTTTCATTTTGTGAATCAATACTTTCTTTTAATTTTGATATAACTTTTTTATGTAATGTTTGATCTTGCTCTAAAATATCATTTATGAATAATGCAACCTCAGAAGAAATATCTTTAACAGAAAGCACAGCCTCTATATCAATTTTTCCCTCAATGAATCTTTGTAATCTTTCTGTAATATAACAGGCAACAAAATATTCCATAAAAGATTTATGAATAAATTTAAAATTCCCCTGCCCATCTGAATTCATGAATGAACAACTTTGAATATCATGACTAAAATAATCTATTTCATCAATTTTACTCAAATCTTTAAAATATTCTTTGATTTCATCCGGAAATTGTTTGAAATGAATAGATAATATATTTTCATTAAACATCTTATATGCTATGTATATACAGAAGTGTAATTTGTCCTCTTTTCTAATTAAAGTTTTTCCCTTAGAATTTTCTCTATCCAACCATATTCCTGTATATTTCTCATATAAGATAGCAGCATTTATTGTAAGTTTCTCTTTCTTAGCTTCAGAATTCTCTATTAAGCTAGGTAATGTTTTCACTATTATATTTAATAAAAATGGTCGTTTTGACAAATCCATTAAATCATGAGTGTTCTTTATTAATTTCTCAATCTCAAAGACTTTAAATCCTTTCTTTTCTAATTCCTCCTCAAAAGATTTGATATATTCTTTTATTTGGCTAGGTAACAATTCTGCAATATAAGTTTCTCTAAACCATACATTTTTAAAACCTCTATCAGGCTCAAACTCTAAATGAGCATTTTCAATCAAATCTTTATATTCTTTTTGTTCTTGAAAATAATTAGGGCGACATGTAATAATAACTTTGGTTTCTCCTGTACAATACTTACAAATTTGATTAAAAACACTAAATTTTACATCATAATTTACTCTCTTTGCTACTTCATCAAATCCATCAAATAATATAACAAATTTTCTGTATTGTAATAACATTTTAAAAGCCTCTATACTAAGATTAGATGCTTGACATTTTTTTATAAAGAAATTTAAAAATAAATTATCTAAATTAATATCCTTTGTATAATCTCTTAATTGTATAAATATTGGAATATATTCACTCTTTTTGTCAAAATATTGTTGAGATAATTCATATAATAAATTTAATAAAAATGAAGTCTTTCCACAACCATAATCACCTAAAATTAAAAATGCATTTTCATCATTAGATTCCAAAAAATCATATATTGTTTTTTCTAACAAAATTTCTTCATTTTTATCATATAGATCTATATAATGCTTGAAAATAGGGCTTTTTTCATATTCTTTAATATTACTTCTAAGATAGGAAGAAAAATCTATGATCGCATCCCGTACTTCTTCCTCTGATAAAATTCTTATTTTCTCATTCCTATCACACATTAAAATTTGATTTCTAATATTTTCATCAAATTCAGTATTTGATATAATATGAACATATTGGTATTTATCTATGTTTTTTTGTATTTGTTCCAAACTATATCGGATATCTTCATATACAATATTCTCCTTTTCTGAATAAAATGGAACTACCATAGCTTTTGCTCTAATAATTCCTGACTTTTCTTCTGCAGAAAACCATTTTTTCTCTTTTGTAATAGAATAATGTTGTACTCGATATAAATTTTCTATTTGTTCATAATATTTTAAACATTGGCATCTTATACACATTCCGTTTTTTGCTAATATCTTATTTTCACATCTATTTTTATAAATCCCATATCCAGGACATTTTATATCTTCTATTTTCTTATTTTTCTCTTCTGTCTGGATCATTTCCTCTTGATTACCACTAAGAGCCTCTCTGCATATATTTTCAATATTTCCTATAATTTTATTTGTCTGTAACTCTTGTTCTTTCTTTATTGTAGATAATATTACTTTTGCTTCCATCGACAATATATTATTTACACATTCATTAATATTATCTGTATACTGTAAAATGATTTTTTTAACTGTATTACTATACAGATGTTCTGGCTTCTTATGATCTAGAAAAAAGGTCTCCACTATATTTTTCTGTTCCTCTTTACTAAAAAAATGTGTATTTTTTTCTAATTGGTCATAATTTTTTAAAATCCAGTCTCTTACTTCTTCATTCTCAACACTTTCTTTTATTCTCTCATCTACGTCTTGTAATACATCTTCTATAAATTTTTCTTCTCTAAAATCTATTACCTTATCTTCAATATCGCCCTTTACTTTCTCCGCAATAATAGAATATATCTCTTCTATTATTTTTGATTTCATATCTAGTATCTTCATTTTACAATTTTCTC
>OGYF01003119.1_pt1 | contig 11644 bp, 8 predicted proteins | sample 1576451 | NCBI WGS metagenome assembly OGYF01 (sample SAMEA3541505, study PRJEB24748) | human gut metagenome | biome: human gut; feature: human-associated habitat; material: faeces | place: China | collected 2012 | reverse complement strand
TTCAGACTGTGAGGCGCAACCGGGGTGATGGCGATGGTGTTGCTATGCGGAACAATAACCGGACCGCCGATGCTTAGTGAATATGCGGTCGAACCGGTAGGGGTGGCAATGACAAGGCCATCCGCCTGATAAGTGGTGAGATAGGCACCATTGATGGCTGTATGAATGGAAATCATGGACGAGCTGTCGCGTTTTAACACAGCGATTTCGTTCAGACCGAAAGGATATCCTTTCAGCTCTTGTTCTTTACAGGATACTTGGAGTACACTGCGGTCTTCTATCCGGTAATTATTACTGTAAATATCATTGAAAGTATCTTCCATTTCTTCGGGCGAAACATCAGCCAAGAAGCCCAAACGTCCGGTATTAATGCCTAATATGGGGATATTACGCGATCCCACCCGGCTGGCTGCTTTCAGAAAAGTACCATCGCCACCGATGCTTAGCACCATATCGGCTTCAAAATCATTTCCCTCGAAAACACCGGCTTGACGAATTTGCAATTTCAAGTCGTCCGTCAGGAACTGATAGAACTCCCGCACCGCCTGGGGCAGATACCGCTCCGACAGGTGGGCGATCCCGCACATCCGGCAGCACCAGTCCTCTTTCAGGGGGCGGAAGGTGATGGCGTCCTCCCACGGGCGGCGGTCCTTCTTGTTCAGCGAACGCAGATAGCCCCGCTCGGAAATCAGAGAAATCCCGTGTCCCAGGCTGACCGCCTCCCCGATGTAGGAGGGGAACTCACACTCAAAGTGGATGTCGGGGATGAAGCCCGCCCGCTCACAGAACACATAGGTCAGCTCCTGCACGTCCGAGTTGGCGTTGTTGCAGTAGAACCGCTCCCGGCTCAGGTCCGCCAGGGACAGCTCCTTCCGGGCAGCCAAAGGATGGTGAACCGACAGGATGATCCCCATCTTCTCCACGAACAGCTCCCGCCACTCCACCCCCTCCCCCCGGATGGGGATAGTGGACAGGGCCAGGTCGATCTCCCGCTCCTCTAGGGCAGAGCGCAGCCTGGCCGCCGAGTACTGCCGCAACCGCACCCCCACATCAGGCCGCTGGAGGGCAAAGGTCCGGATGCACTCCAAGATCCAGTTGGGCTCCTGCGCCGGGAAGGAGGAGCCGATCCGCAGATTCCCCGCCTGTCCAGCGGACATCTCCGCCAGCTCCGCCTCCATGTCGCCGATGGTGTACATGATCCGCTGGGCATAGTTCTGCGCCACACGGCCATACTCGTTGAGCCGGATGTTCTTCCCCTCCCGGTCGAAGAGCTTGACTCCCAGGTCGTCCTCCAGCCGGGCGATGACCTTGGACAGCGCCGGCTGGGTAATGTGGAGCTGGTCCGCTGCCTGGGTGATGTGCTCCAGCCGGGCCACCTCCAGAAAACATCTGAGTTGGTTGAGTTCCATTTCCCATTCCTCCCGTCTCTATTAAGATACCGCACTTCGCAATCGGACGCAAGTTTTTTATAACACAAACATCATTTATACATGCAAAAACATGAATTTGACAGACTATATGTCGCAAAATATAATAAAGGCGCAGAGTTTCCTGCGACGGAAAATTGTACAGTTTCCACTTCCCTATGCAATGGCACCTGTAGCCGGCCACCTCAGGGCGCCATGACATCCGTAAAAAAGAAAGGGAGACTCACCATGAAACTATCTTTCCGTGAACGTCTCGGCTATGGCTTGGGCACAGCCGGCGAACAGTTTCCAAATTTTTTGGTTCAGACATTTTTATTTGGCTACTTTAACTTGGTGGTGGGCCTGAATGCAGGCATCATCTCCACTATCATGCTCATCGCCCGTATTTGGGACGCTGTTAACGATCCCATGATGGGCATCATCGCCGACCGAACCAGAACCCGTTGGGGTAGCTACCGCCCCTGGGCCTTTTTCGCCACCATTCCCATGGGAATTTTTCTGGTGCTCACGTTTACAAACACGGGCCTAACTGGGGTGGCTAAAGTAGTCTACTGCGCAGCTATGTACATTCTGTTCGGTATGAGCAACACCGCCTCTCTGATCCCTCTGGGCTCCATGGCCAATGTGCTGACCGACGACAATCAGGAACGGGCTGTACTCGGCACATTCCGTGAGTTTGGCTCCTCTATTGGCAACCTAGCCGGCTCCATCGCCGTCCCCGCCATCGTCACTGCCTTTATCAATTCCGGCATGGGTGAGGCCAAAGGTTATCAGCTCACCGCCATCATTCTTTCTATTCTGTGCATCGTATTTCTGGGTATCACCTTCTTTACTACCAAGGAGCGCATCGAACCTCCTAAGCCCGAGGGCAATATTCTGAAGTCTTTCTTGGTACTGAAAGGCAACGTTCCCGGCATCTGCGTCGTTCTGTTTTTCTTCTTTATCACCACCGCCATCATCACTCGGCAGATGTTCAACTCCATGTACTACGGCCCCTTTGTACTGGGGAATCCCGCCTTGGGCAATCAACTGCTGATGATCATGAGCATCGCCCCCTTCTTTATCCTATACTTCATTCCCAAGATCGCGGCCAAGTGGGGCAAGAAGTCTCAGCTATTATTGGGCTGCGTGGTGGTTATCGTAGGCGGCATCCTGTTCTTCCTCTCCGGCACCAACAGCATGATGAACATGGTCTCTTCCTTTATCGTTGGCCTCGGCCAGGTGCTCACCTTCTCCGGCGTGTGGAGCACTATCCCCGATGCCGCCGACTACGGAGAATACAGAAATGGTGTCCACGCCCCCGGTGCCATGTACTCCATCGCCAACTTTGGTCTGAAGATCGGTATGACCGCCGCCAGCACTCTGCTTGGCATTGGCTTGATAGCGGCCGGCTTTGATGAAACCGCCGCCGTCCAAGCGGCCGGCGTGGCAGATGGCTTACGGCTGTTCAACTCCCTGTCCCTAATCATCCCAAGCGTCTGCGCCATGCTGTGTCTGATCCCCTACAAGCTCACCGCTGATAAGTCCCGTGAGGTTTCCGCCGCCTTGGCCCAGCGCCGCAGCAAGCAATGATTCATCCCCGCACGGCCCAGCTTTTATCAAGCTGTGCCGTGCCTGAAAGCGAGGTATCTTGATATGGCAAATGTCATCCAATATCCATCTGGCATGTCCAATGGTTTCTTTCTGGTGGAGGGCGATGCTGTGATCGCCGTGGACGGTGGCGCACTCTACGGTGCAGAGTATGTAAGAAAAGCCTGCTCCGACGCGGGTATTGTCCCAAAGCAGATCCGCTTGATCGTGGCATCCCACGCCCATGTAGACCACACATGCAATCTGGACGAATTGAGAAAACTGTCCGGTGCACCTATCGCCGTCAACAAAGGCGGTGCCCAAGATATGATTGAAGCAAAAGGGCCGACCGTGTTCCCTCGAAATCAGATCGGTGATGAGATCATGGAGTTTGCCAAAAGCAAGGGCGGGATGCCAGATGACTATTTACCCCCTATCACGCCTGACATCGTTTGGGACGACTTGTTGGACCTCCATCCATTTGGGATCTCTGGCAAGGTCATCGCCACACCTGGCCACTCTCTGTCCGATTGCTGTGTCATCCTAGAAGATGGGCAGGCCATCATAGGTGACCTCATCTGTCAGGACGAGTTCACCCATGGCGCTCCAACTATCGCCTATTTTGGGTATCATCCTGACCGGAACAAAGCCAACGAGCTGCTCTTCCCTAGTTTGGAAAGACTGAGAAACACCGGATGCACTGTTTTCTATTCGGGCCACGGCGGTCCCTTCACCCGGGAGCAGTTCGAGACAGCTTTTGCTTCGGCCAAAGCTGAGGCAAGTCTCTGATTCAAGTCATCACTATTTCGCAAAAAATGGAGCGATCCTCATGTCATTAAAATATTCTCATCTACTATCCCCGGTGAAGATCAATAACGTGGTGCTCCGCAACCGGCTGATCGCCACTGCCTCCAACCCCCATTTCATCCAGGCCACGGAGAAATGGCCCACGGAGGCCCTCATCTCCCACTATGCCAACAAGGCTAAGGCAGGGGCGGCGGTGGTCACCTGCAAGGGGAACAACCCGGTCAAGACCAACGACCCCCACTCCCTGACCCTGGACATCCACCAGGGGCAGCACCAGCATATGTTCGCCCAGGTGGCGGACATGGTCCACTACTACGGTGCCAAGGCCAGTTATCTGGTGCTCCCGGATATGAACATTGTCAAGGGGTATGATGCCTCGGACGGCGTGCTCAGCGAATTCGTGGCCGGGGATGGATCCAAGGCGGAATACGGCAAGGCCGCCCCAAAGGAGCTGCTCTACCAGATGGTGGAGGCCTATGCCCAAGAGGCCAAGTTGGCCCAGTCTCTGGGCTTTGACATGTGCTTCATGCACATGGCCTACCGGCTCATGTTCCCTGGCCGTTTTCTCTCCCCCTTGTCCAATAAACGCACCGATGAGTTCGGCGGCTCCATCGAGAACCGGGCCCGGTTCCCCTTGATGATTTGTGAGGCCATCAAGAATACCTGCGGGAAGAACTTTCTTATCGAGATCTCTATTTCCGGCCGGGAGGATGACCTGTTCGAAGGCGGCCTGACCCTGGCTGACCAGATTGAGTTTGCCAAGCTGTGTCCCGGCAAGGTGGACATCCTCCAGATCCGGGGCGGGTCTATCGACCCCTCCCAGCCCACCTATCTGGACCTGCGGGAGATCCCCCAGCGAGACAACGCTGCGGCCATCCGCAGGGGCCTGCGGGAGGCGGGGATCCAAAACGTGTATGTGGATGTGGTGGGCGGCTGCCAGGACCTGGACCACTGCGAGGACATCATCGCCTCCGGGGACGCAGACTTCATCGGCGCGGCCCGGGCCTTTATCGCCGACCCCCAGTGGGGCGTCAAGGCCTACGAGGGGCGCAACGACGACGTGGTGCCCTGCCTGCGGTGCAACAAGTGCCACGTGGCCGGCCCCGGCAACTGGAACACCGTGTGCTCGGTCAATCCGGAGTGGGGGTTGGAGCACAAGGTGGAGCGGTTGGTCTCCCCGCCCCAAAAGCCCAAGAAGATCGCCGTGGTGGGGGGCGGCCCCACCGGCATGGAAGCCGCCCTGCTGCTATCCCGCCGGGGCCACGCCGTCACCCTCTATGAGAAGGATACTCGGCTGGGCGGCCTCATCAATGCCACCGAGGGCATCGACATCAAGTGGACCCTGGTGAAATTCCGGGACTACCTGATCTACCAGATCCAAAAGTCCGCCGTGGATGTGAAGCTGGGCACGCCCGCGGATCCGACCATGCTCCGGACGGAGGGCTATGACGAGGTGGTGGTGGCCATCGGCTCAGAGCCTCTCTATCCATCCATCCCAGGTATCCACGGGGACAACGTCATCCCCGCTGTGGACACGGTGGCCAAGGAACCGGACATGGGCCATGAGGTGGTGGTCGTGGGTGGCGGCGAGATTGGCGTGGAGATGGGCCTGCACCTGGCCAAGCACGGCCACGCCGTCACCTTGCTGGAGATGGGCCCTGTCCTGTCCCCTGAGAGCGTCCCAGTCCACTTCCGCTCCCTGTTCGAGCGTGCCTGGGAGACCCAGGAGGGCTTTACTTACCATCTCAACGCCCGGGTCACCGCCATCCATCCCAACGGCGTGACCTACGAGGATGCAGACGGCAAAAGGCACACCATTTCAGCCCAAAGTGTGGTGTTAGCAGCTGGGATGAAAGCCCGCCAAGAGGAGGCCATGGCCTTTATGGACGGTACCGTACGCACCCACATGATCGGTGACTGCGACAAGGTAGGCTGTGTCCAGACCGGACTGCGGGCCGCCTATGCTCTAGCGAATCATATCTGAGCAGGTATTGCACTGTGCAACAAGCTTTTCTTGTTAAAGCGTCTAGTTGATGGAGCGATATACCTCAGCCTATCCTCTGTGCAAAAGGGAGGGGCGCGCTGTACAGCGCCCCTCCCTTTTGCAGTCTCCGTCCGGGCAAATTCCCGCATGCCACATGCTAGAGGTATGATAAAAAATCATACTTTTCTTTTTGCCGGTTTCCCTTATACTGGTATCAAATAATATAGGAAACGGGATAGACCAGCGGCCTTTCTGTGCCCTGTATGTAATGATGAGAAGGAGTGGTCCGGTTTCATGGAAACGAAGAAGAAAAAATCCCTTGCCAGCCGTATTCCCGCTAAGGTGTGGCTGCTGATCTCGTTCCTGGCGGCCATGCTGGTCTGGTATCTGCTGTCTATCATCCCCCAGACCTCCCGCGGCTTCCCCAACATGATCGTCACCATCAAGGGACTTATCACCATGATCCAGCGGGGCGTGTTTTTCCAAGATATCGCCAGCAGCTTGATCTCCGTGTTCGGCGGGTATGCTCTGGGCTTTGTCATCGCTCTGCCTGTGGCAATCCTTATGGCATGGTATCTGCCGGTGCGCAACATCCTCAACCCCTGGATTCAGTTCATTCGCAACATCCCTCCTCTGGCCTACGTTCCCCTGATCGTCATTGTGGCCGGCGTGGGACGGCGTCCCCAAATTATCGTCATCACCATCGCCTGCTTTCTGACCATGTGCGTCACCATCTATCAGGGCGTGGTCAACGTGGACGAGACCCTCATTAAGGCCGCCCGGGTACTTGGGGCCAGCGATAAAGATATCTTTATTCGGGTCATCGCGCCAGCCACTCTCCCCTTCATCCTCACTGCCGTACGGCTGGGTGCTTCCGTGGCCCTGACCACTCTGATCGCCGCCGAATCCACTGGTGCCGTGGCCGGATTGGGTATGCGCATCCGGGCACTCAATCAGACCTATGAGTCGGCGCCCATGCTGGCCTATGTCATCGTCATCGGCATCATCGGCATCACGCTGGACAACATCATCAAATTCTTAGAAAGGAAGCTGACGGGATGGCAGGAGAAGCGAGAGGTCTGAAGCTGAAGATCGACAACGTCCGCAAAGTCTTCAGCACCCGAAACGGCGAGATGGTCGCCTTAAACGGGGTAAACCTGGATATTTACGAAAACGAATTCATCTGTGTGGTAGGCCCATCCGGCTGCGGCAAATCCACCCTGCTTAATATTATCGCTGGCCTGACTGACGCCACCTCGGGCACAGTTTACTGCAATGGAAAGGCGGTCAGCGGTACCGGCACCGACCGGGGTGTGGTCTTTCAGCAGTATGCCTTGTTCCCCTGGCTGACCGTGAAGAAAAACGTCATGTTCGCCCTGGAGATGAAGGGTGTGAAGGGCAAGCAGGCTCAGGATCTGGCCATGCAGTATCTGGCAAAGGTAGACCTAGAGAAGTTTGCCGACCACTATCCCAAGGAGTTGTCCGGCGGCATGAAGCAACGGGTGGCCATCGCCCGGGCCTACGCCGCAGACCCGGAGGTGCTGCTTATGGACGAACCCTTCGGAGCCTTGGACGCCCAGACCCGTACTCAACTGCAAAGTGAGCTGCTGGAGACCTGGGAGCGGGATCAGAAAACCTGTTTTTTTATCACCCACGATGTGGATGAAGCCATCATTTTAGCCCAGCGGGTAATCATCATGAGCGCCCGCCCCGGACGTATCAAGGACATCGTCGACATCGACATTCCCTATCCCCGTACCCAAGAAACCAAAATGACCCCCCGGTTCCTGGAGCTGAAAAACCATATCTGGAGTCAGGTCTATCAGGAATACCTGGAAGTCCGGAAGTAAACCGTGGTTGGAGCGGCCGCCAGGCCGTTGCAATAATTGCGCTGTATTCCTGCTTGCAAACAAAACATCAAAGGAGGACTTAAAAGAATGAAACTCAAAAAGCTCTTCGCCATGCTGATGGCCCTGGCTATGGTGGCCGGCCTGCTGGCCGCCTGCAGCAACGATACCGGAAATGCTTCCACCCCCCCGGCCAGCGAGCCTGTGTCCGACTCTCAGGCCCCTGAGTCTGATGCTCCCGAGTCTGAGGCCCCCGCTCTGGACCCGGTCACCCTGAACGTGGCCTACATGCCCAACTACGGCAGCCTTTGGGCGGTCATCGCCGCCCAGGAGCTGGGCTATTTTGAGGATGAGGCCATCACCGTCAATCTCATGTCCTTTGACTCCGGCCCGGTGATCATCTCCGCGATGGAAAGCGGCTCCGTTGACTTCGGCTACATCGGCGACGGCGCCCATAAGCTGTGCGTCCAGGGCCAGGCTTCCATCATCGGCCTGTCCCACATCTCCAACGGCGACGCAGTCATCGGAGGCCCTAACGTCACCACTCTTGAGGATCTGAAGGGCAAGACCGTAGCCTATTCCTCCGGTACCTCCAGCGAGACCATCCTGACCAACGCTCTGAACAGCGTGGGCCTGACCATGGCCGACATCACCCCCATGGATATGGACGCTGCCAACGTGGTAACCGCCATGCTGTCCGGCGGCGTGGATGCCTGCGCTATCTGGTCCCCCCAGAGCCTGACTATCCTGGACGAGATGGAAGGCGCCACCAAGCTGGCCCAGAATACCGACTTCTCCGACATCAGCATCTCCCTGGCTAGCTGGATCGCCATGCCCGAGTACCTAGAGGCCCATCACGACGTAGCCGTTCGCTTCATGCGCGCCCTGCTCCGCGCTATGGACTACGCCGCCCTGGAGGAAAATTATGAAGAGGTTTCCGGCTGGGTGGCCGACTTCCTAGCTCTGGATGTGGAGGACGTTCTCATCCAGGCCCGGGGCGATGCTGACTGGCTCACCGGCAAAGAAGTTCTGGCCGGCATCGACGACGGCACCGTGGACGGCTACTATGAGCTTCAGCAGGAGATGATGGTGTCTTCCGGCGCGATTACGGAAGACCAGAAGTGTCCTGTCAGCGACTATGTTATCTACGACATCATCAAGGAGGCTGGCAACTATTAAGTTCAGGCCCCATATCTGGTTTCTGCCTTGAAAGGGGCGGCGGCGTGTTCGCCGCCGCCCCATACTTTTATGATTTACAAATCCTCCCGTTCCGTCTAAAATAAATTTGCGCCAGAGATGGCCGGAAAGGGGAGATATCTATATGCTCATCGTGCTGGTGGCTGGACTGTTCCTAGGCTGTGTGGCCGTTCTGATTGTGAAGAAAAACCGGGAGTCTCTGCTCCTGGCCGCCACCTGTTTTTCCCTGATGCTGTTTCTTATGGGAATCATGATTGTCATAGCCAAGCGGGGCGGCGTCTCCGCAGAGGTCGAGCGCTTTTTGTACTTCTCCCGAGATCTGCGCATTTGGCTTCAGTACCGTCTGATCACCCTGAACCAGACGGGCTATCTGCTGGCTTTGGGCCGCCACCTGTTTCCCTTATGTCTGCTGGAATTGGCCATGGTCTACTCCATGGCTGGCCCGGTGCGTAAACATCCATGGGTACGGCGGCTGGCATTGGCTCTGCCCGTTGTCACTTTGATTTTTTACTGTCCGGCGCTGTACCGCTATCTGGTGGACATTGCACCCTGGACCCAGGCTGCGCTGTACTGCTTTTCCTGGATATGGGTCATTGGTTATGTGGTGCTGGCCTTGATCTTGCTGGCCCATGAGTTTTGTTCCATCACCATTCCTTTCTGCCGCCGGCAGTTCTTTGCAGTGGCCCTGTGTCCGGTCGCTCTATCTGCCCTGTATCTACTCTACTCCGGACAGGACCCGGGCCAGATCTACCGTTTTTACAGCTATGACTACTTCTGGATCAAGGGGCTCGGTTATCTTCAGTACAGCCTTACCGTCCCCGGCTACATCCTGCTGGTGGCCGTTAATGTAGTGTGCGGCGTCGCGGGCTTGGTGAGCCTGGCCCGCTATACTCAGGACAGCTTTTTCAATGACCGGGAGGATGTGGCCCTGGAGCGGAAATTCGATGTGGCCCGTACTGGAGCCAGCGTCTTTGTCCACAGCATTAAAAACCAGCTGCTGGCCAACCGTGTGCTCTATAAGCGTATCCGGGCGGAGCTGGCACAGCCCTGCCCGGACTTGGACAGGCTGAAAGAGTATACCGACAGCCTGTCCAACGGCAACGAACTGCTTATCTCCCGTTCGGAAGAACTCTACCGCACGGTAAAAGCGAAATCGGTCCGGCTGGTCCCCGTGGGATTGGACCGGCTGGGCGAGGTCACTGCGGAGCGTTTTCGCAAAAAATACCCAGACGGGGCCCTCTTTCTGGGATTGGACGGGGCCATCCAGGTATTAGCCGATGAAAACTACCTCAGTGAAGCGCTGTATAACCTGATCACCAACGGCTGGGAAGCTACGTTGGAGGCTGGCCGGAAGGATCCGGTGGAACTGTTGAGCCATCAGGAGCGTCTGTACACCGTGCTGGAGGTGCGGGACCGGGGCACCGGTATTCCACCTACTGACATCAAGCATATCTTTGAGCCCTTTTACTCCGGGAAAAACACCAATTTCAACTGGGGCATGGGGTTGTATCATGTGCGCACTATCGTGCGCAGCCATTTAGGCTCCATCCGTGTGGAGAATCGGCCGGGAGGCGGTGTTTCCTTTCTCATCTTATTGCCCCGGTACTCCGCAAGGCTGTCGGGCCAGGAGGGAGGTACGCGGCCATCATGATCCGAATTCTTGTAGCGGAGGACTTTGATTTGCTCCGGGAAGACCTGTGCGACACCCTCTCCCAGCAGCAAGACATGGAAGTGGCCGGCTGCGCTAGCAGTGGACGGGACATCGAGGCCATGGCGTTGTCCACTCCCGCAGACCTCATTCTCATGGACATTGAGATGGAAACCACCACTGCAGGCATCCGGGCCACAGAGCATATCCTGGAAAAGCGCCCGAAACTGAAGGTGATCTTCCTTACCGCCCATGAGACAGACAACATCATCCTCACCTCCATGGGGGCCGGAGCGGTAGACTACATCGTCAAGGGCTGTCCAGATGAGGAGCTGTTGCTCCACATCCGCAGTGCCTACAACGGCCATCCCATGCTGGATGGCAAGATCCAGAACCTGCTGCTCAAGGAGTACTCCCGTCTGCGCAGCTCCGAGCGCAGCCTGCTGTTCTTCATCAGTACGGTGTCCCAGATGACTGGGGCGGAACGGGACTTGGTACGGCTGCTGTTGGACGGCAAAAAACTCAAGGAGATCGCTGCCATTCGCTGCGTGGAGGTGGTCACCGTCAAAACCCAGGTGAAGAGCCTGCTGCGCAAGCTGGGCTGCACCCGCACCAAAGAAATCGTGGATATCATTCGTGAACTCAATGTGGCCCACCTTTTCTGAGGCGGGCCAGGAAAGGAATACAAGCTATGGATTACTTTCAGATCCCCGCCCAGGACCTGGGCAAAAACGCCAAGATCCCCGTCTACCCTCTGGGGGACTCCGGGGAGGTCTTCTATGAGATGGCCCTGGAGATGGTGAACACCATCAAGGAGCACAACGCCCGGGGGAAAAAAACCGTCTTCATCTGCCCCGTGGGCCCCGTGGGCCAGTACCCCATCTTCGTCCGCCTGGTGAACCGCGACCGCGTCAGCCTCAGGAACTGCTGGTTCATCAACATGGACGAGTACCTCACCGACGACGGCCAGTGGATCGCCGAGGAGAATCCCCTGTCCTTCCGGGGCTTCATGGCCCGGGAGGTATATGGCAAGATCGCCCCGGAGCTGCTCATGCCCGAGGAGCAGCGGGTCTTCCCCGATCCCAACGACCTGGGCCGCATCCCCGCCCTGATCGAGGAGCTGGGCGGCGTGGACATCGCCTTCGGCGGCATCGGCATCAACGGC
>OGYF01003114.1_pt1 | contig 11656 bp, 6 predicted proteins | sample 1576451 | NCBI WGS metagenome assembly OGYF01 (sample SAMEA3541505, study PRJEB24748) | human gut metagenome | biome: human gut; feature: human-associated habitat; material: faeces | place: China | collected 2012 | reverse complement strand
TGAGCGACAACGCACTGACCGGACCAGCCATTAATACGGCTTTTGAAACGGGAGACATCAGCCCCCATAATATATTTGCCCCCAGCATAGCCAGATGGCCCTTATAAGCATCTGATTTCATTTTGCCTTTATTGAAACACGGGCAAAGGTAATGGGTTTTTGGTTTACTGCACTCTTTTGAAAGAATATTAAAATGCAGAGGGATTTTTTTTAACCTGTATTCATTGATATTCAATTCTTCATTTGTTCCGTTTTGATTTTTAACAAAATAAATTACTTATAATGCTTGCTAATATTATAATCATCATTTATATTTGTGGGACATATTTAATATGTAATACATATAACACATAATTATAATACTATGGAATCATTAAAGATTAATACGGAAACTACCACCCTGGTTGATCTGGTGGAAGAGTCTCTTCTTAAATATATTAAGGAGAAGAATTTAAAACCCGGTGACAGGTTACTTCATGAAGAAGAACTGTCGGAACAACTGGGAGTAGGGCGTAACGTTGTCAGAGAAGCCTTAAGCCGTTTACGTTCATTAGGTATCCTGGACAGCCGTAAAAGGAGAGGGATCGTTCTGCAGGAACCGGATATAAGAAAAAATCTGGAGAAGTTGATCAATCCTCAGATGTTAGGTAGGGATACGATTATCGATCTGCTTGAACTACGGTATACGCTTGAACTGGGAATTATTCCCACTTTGCTGAATCGGATAACGGATAAGGATATTAAAGATCTGGAAAGTATTTTGGCCAAAGAAGTCGTTCTGGGGGAAGTGAGAGTTTCTATGGAAGATGAACTGGAGTTTCATTCCCGGATGTATGCTATTACAGGAAATCAGATTATTATGGACCTACAGCAAATGCTGATCCCTATGTATCGCTATATTCATGACAATTATGATGAGTTTGATGTGTTCAATAATAAAATAAAGAAGGAGAAACTTCAGGCTTCTCATAAAGATATTCTTCAGGCTTTGAGGAACAGGAATAAGAATGAGTATGAAGAGGTGATCAGGCGGCATTTGATGGCTTATCAGTTGTATATTGAAGAATACAGGAAAATGAGTAGTTGAAATAGATTATCAACCTTAAATGACAAGTTATGGAGAAGACTAAAATTAAAGGGCTTATTGCCGCCACGGTTACACCGATGGAAAAGAATGGCGATATCAACCTCACAGCGATCGATGCTTATGCGGAGCATCTAATTAAACTGGGAGTGGCAGGTGTTTTTGTTTGCGGAACTACGGGGGAAAGTTTGTTCCTGGACACAGAAGAGCGTAAGAAAGTCGCTGAAGCCTGGATGAAGTTTTCCGATCGGCTTAAAATATTGGTTCATGTCGGCAGTACCAGTTACAGGATATCATCGGAGTTGGCTGTTCACGCCGGTCTCATCGGGGCGGATGCTATCTCTGCTATGGGGCCCTGTTTTTTACAACCTAACCGGGTAGAAGAACTGGTACAGTTTAATAAACTGATTGCGGAGAAAGCTCCGGGAATACCTTATTATTATTATCATATTCCGACAACCTCGGGGGTGAATATTCATATGCCGGCCTTTTTAGAAAAAGCGGCTTCCGAGATTCCGACATTGAATGGTATAAAATATACGTCCTATAATTCAATGGAAATGCAGGAATGTATAAATTATAACGATGAGATGTTCGATATTTTGCATGGCCATGATGAAACCCTGTTGACCGGGTTGGTTCTGGGAGCAACCGGCGGGATCGGAACTTCTTATAATGTATCTGCTCCGTTATTCAATCAGTTACTTCAGACATTCAATAAAGGAGAGCTTCAAAAAGCTGTGGATATACAGGCGGATGCAAATAAGTTGATCCGTATTATGGTTAAGTATGTCAATGCTGTTGTGGGTATTAAAGCAATCCTTTCTGTGATGGGGATTAATTGCGGACCTTGCCGTTTACCTTTACAAAATCTCTCTGCTTCGGAAATTAAATCTTTGGAAAATGATTTGAAAACAATCAGTTGGCTTTAATGGAGTAATACTAACAAAGAAATTCATAAGATGAAAAAATCTGCTAAAATAATTGTGTTTGTTCTTTTGTCAATCATTCTTTTCGGAGTGAATGCACAGAAGATTCAGGCAGATGTCGTTGATAAAGCCTCTGAATATCTCTTGAAACAAACAGGGGACAGTTCTTTCTGGAATAAGATTCATGCTTTGGAATTCCTTTGTCAGGTTGGCTATAAGTCACAGGTACAAACTATTTTAAAGAAAGATTTCAAGTATGTCTCTTCTATTCCGGAAAAAAGAATCGGATATTTCAGATGTTGGGCCAATGTTGCGTCGGATGAGAAGGAAAAGGCATCTTATGTCGATAAAATATTGGAGATATACCTCAATCCGGATAGTCCGGATAAGATACATGCAGCGGAAAGTCTGGCAAAATTACGAGTTTCTTTGAAAGAATATCCGGCTGTTGTAATAGAAGATGATTCGATCGGTAACGGGCTGTTGCAGGCTTATCTTAAGTGGGGATGTGTTTACAATTCAACATCTTCTATACCGTTAGATTATACGTTGTTGTTTTCAGTTCTTGATTCCGGTAAAGAGACGGACCGTAAGGTCATGGCTTACGGTTTAAGCTATATGGGTGTTTTTGATACAGTTCACTGGAAAAAAATTGTATCATTGGCTTTGGCAGAACCATTGAGTTCTCCTTGTGTGGCCTTTTTATTACATGGTGCTGTTACGACTTGTCCCGATAAGAACACTTTCAGAGAAGAAATAGGACGGATCAGAATCAAATTGCGTGATCTGGCTGTTACAGGCGGAAAAACAGAACGATATGAGGCTTATGTGGCTTTAGGTCAAATAGGTGACCGGGAGGATTGGTCATTCATTACGGATTCGTTTGAAGAAGGAGACGGGGATGACGGCCTGATCAGTGCAGAAGGGTGGAGGGATATACAATCCGCCCGGGCATACGCAATTTTGAAAATGAATGGCGTACAGAAAACTCAGGGATTTACCTGGTTAGATTGGTCGGTTGTCGTAGTTTTTCTTTTGTTAATGTTGATGATTGGATATTCTTCCTCCAAACAGAATAAGACTGCCAGTGATTATGTACTGGGAGGAAGGTCCATGAATTCCATGATGATCGGTATATCCTTGTTTGCGACTTTGTTGAGCACACTGAGTTACCTGGCTTATCCGGGGGAAATGATCAAATATGGTCCGGTCGTTTTTACGGGACTTGCCGCTTTTCCTGTAGCTAACTGGATTGTCGGTAAATATCTGATACCTCGTTTTATGTCGATGAGGGTAACGAGTGCCTATGAGATTTTGGAGATAAAGTTAGGAAAAGGCACACGTAATCTGGCTACGGTCTTTTTTCTTTCTTTACGGTTTCTTTGGATGTCGACGATAGTATATGCGACAGTCGATTCTGCCCTTATTCCTATATTGGGGCTATCTCAGGAAATGGTTCCGGCTATCAGTATCATACTGGTGCTGATCACAGTTGTCTATACTACGATGGGAGGTTTGAAAGCTGTAGTTATGACGGATGTATTACAAACAGCAGTGATGTTCGTCGGTGTTATACTGGCTATTGTGGTTATCGGGTGGAAGGTCGGTTCTGTCGACGCTTTTTTGAATCCGGCTCTGTTTGCTCACTGGGAGTCCGTCGATTTTTCTATCGATGCAACGAAAAGAATGACTGTCGGGAATATCTTTATTATGACATTGGTTTGGCAGGTTTGTACGGCAGGGTCGGATCAGATGGCGATTCAACGGTATCTGGCAACTAAGGACGCCCGTACGGCAAGCCACTCATATAAAATATCATTGGCAGCCTCGTGTGGTATCCAGTTATTACTGGCTGTAGTGGGATTGATGGTCATGGCCTATTTTACTTATTTCCCGGGACAGATGGTAGAAGGTACTACCATATACCAGGATGCAGATACGCTGTTTCCCCGGTTTATCCTGATCGGGCTGCCGGCCGGTATTACCGGACTGATCGCTGCAGCTATTATGGCCGCAGCGATGTCGAGTTTGTCTTCCGGTTTAAATTCTTCTTCCACTGTGATTCAGGAGGATATAATCAACCGAGTACGGAAGAAAAAAAGTGATCCTGTTTCTGATTTGAAAATGATAAAGACAATATCCGCTATTCTGGGTATTGTGATCTCCTGTTCCTGTTTCCTGATTTCTTATGTGACGGGAAACTTACTCGATGTTGTGATCAAAGTCGTCAATTTGGTGGTGGCTCCTTTATTTGTCTTGTTTTTTATGGCCTTGTTTATCCCGTTTGCAACAAACAGAGGGACTGTGATTGCCGGATTGATCTCCCTGCTTACAGCCGTTTTGATTGCATTCTTTGAGATATTCAATATTAAAGTTCTGTGGATTATGCCGGCGGCTTTGATAGTCGGTATTGTTGTTGGTGTTATATGTAGTTATATTGAATCTAAGTTGTTAACTCTAAAAAAGTAATTATGAAACGTGTATCTCTGATTGTTTTTTGCCTGCTGATAGTCAGTATGGCATCGATTACCGCACAAAAGTATGAGGTGTCGGTAAAAAAAATATGGGATAATGGCTCTCACTGTGCATTTACTTCGCTGATCAAATATAAAGGAAAGTTTTATTGTTCTTTCAGGGAAGGTGAAACACATATTTTTGATAGGAAGGGGAATGCAGAGGGGAAAGTCAGAATCTTGGTCTCTGAGGATGGAGAAGAATGGAAGTCGGTTGCGCTGATGTATAAGCCGGAGTATGATCTGCGTGATCCTAAATTGTCTGTCACACCGGACGGACGGTTGATGGTTATCATAGGAGGATCGATCTATAAAGATAAAAAATTGATAGCCCGTATCCCCCAGGTATCTTTCAGCGACGATGGAGTTTCTTTTACAGAACCGGCTCCGATCCATATCGAAGAGAGAGCTAAAAATGGTAATGACTGGCTCTGGCGGGTGACTTGGGATGGTGCTGTCGGTTATGGCGTGAACTATTCGCTGGAAGGAGATAGTGAAGCCCGGATCACTTTGCTGAAAACAACCGATGGTGTTAATTATCAATGGGTGACAGATCTGGATGTTCCTGACTTTCCGAATGAAACGACTGTCCGTATTTTGCCGGATAAGAAAATGTTGATGATGGTGAGGAGAGAAAAAGGTGATCGTTACGGATATTGGGGTGTTAGCCTACCTCCTTATAAAGAATGGAGTTGGAAAAAAATGGAGATGCCTCTGGGCGGACCGGATTTTATCTCTCTCGGGAAAGGAGTTTTAGTAGCAGGGTCACGTTCCTATTATGTTCCGTCGCATCATAAAACCGTTTTATTTACGGGTAACGAGGAGGGGAATCTTCAGGAATCTTATGTATTGCCTTCCGGTGGAGATACGAGTTATCCCGGATTCTTGGTAGAGGGAGATCAGTTGTGGGTTAGCTATTATTCTTCACATGAAACTGCAAATTCAGCTGTTTATTTTGCAAAGTTACCTTTGTCATTGTTTCTGAAAAAATAGAAATCGAGTTGTGTCCTAACGAATGACTGTTCCCAACGGTATATATTCGCGCGCTGGTTACCAGGGGGAGGTTGTTTGTATTCTACTTAAAATTTAACTGTATTTTTTGTTTAACCTAGTTTTTGTGTGATACTTATAAAAGAATAATCTTGCTTTAAACAGAGGGTTATGTCTATATGTGCGTTTGGTCACAGACTGAGCGTAGCCCCCTTTTTATCTCAGATCGAACGTTTTTTATAAGTCTGTCCATTATCAAAAGCATCAATCATGAATTAAAGAAAGACCATGAGAAAGAATTTGTTAAAACTGTATTTGTTCCTGACGTTTCTTTTATTATGTGTAAGTCCGTTCCGGCTTGTAGCTCAGGAAAATCAGATAAAAGGTATAGTCTCAGAAGTAAGAGGAGAACCGTTGGCCGGTGTGAACGTCGTTGTGAAGGGAACGACCAGAGGTACTGTCACAGATTTGAACGGTGAGTATTCGCTTGAGGCTAAGAAGGGTGAAACGCTGGTATTTTCATTTATTGGTTATGATTCAAAGGAAATAGTAGTAGGAAATCTGTCTACTATCCATGTGAGTCTCGATGAAAGTGCTTTGGCATTGCAGGAAGTGGTAGCCATAGGTTACGGCAAACTGAAGAGCAGCCAGGTGACAAGTTCCATTACAAAAGTCAGCTCGGAGGATCTGGAAGATCGCCCGGTGACTCGTGTCGATCAGACTATACAAGGAAAGATCGCCGGTGTATATGTTCAGGAGACATCCGGTGCTCCGGGTAAATCGCTTAATGTAAAAGTCCGTGGTACGGGATCCATCAATTACGGAGCTTCACCTTTATATGTAGTGGATGGGTTTCCCATATCAGGCGACCTGAACAGTATCAGTCCTTCGGATATAGAATCCATAGAAGTACTGAAAGATGCGGCATCGGCAGCTATTTACGGTTCACGCGGTGCTAACGGGGTTGTTTTGATCACGACAAAAAGCGGACGCAAAGGAAAGCCGGTAATCGATTTGAATGTGTCTTACGGGATCCAGAAACGATTTAGTAAAGTAGATGTCCTGAACCGGGATGAATATATAGAATATGCCATCGAAGAAAGGACAAACAGCTATATTTATAACGGAGGAGACCTCTCTGTACCTGAAAGTGACAGAGATAATTATAAATATGCCATCGATCCGTTATGGCGTACGAATCCTACTTCTTTCCCGGATCATGACTGGCAGGAGTTGATCAGCAGGACGGCTCCGGTTCAGAATTACTCGGTTTCTGTTTCCGGTGCGGGAGAGAAAAGCAAGTATTTCATATCTGCTAATTATCTGGACCAGGACGGTATAATAATCAATTCGGATTATAAAAGGTTGTCGTTCCGTTCAAATGTGGAAGTGGATGCCAATAAATACCTGACACTCGGTCTGAATTTACAGACAAGTTATTCGGAGAAAAATGATCCGGATACGGATAGTTCACAAGGACCTATTTCCCGCTCCATCCTGGTTGCACCGATCGTTGGACTGGATCAGCAGACTGTAAAGGGAGGAAACTATTATTATCATGCTCATTTCTTCCTGAATCCTATAGCCCTGGCAAAAGAAGTTGAAAACCAGTCCAGAGGAAATAATTACCTGGCGAACTTATATGCCAATGTAAATATCCTGGATAACCTGGTCTTTAAATCTTCTTTCGGTGCCAACATTACGACGTATAATGATAAGTATTACAAGACCATGAACGTAAATAGGGGAAATCCGAGTTACGGCTCTGTTTCCAATAGCTTGCGAAGAAATCTGTTGACGGAGAATACATTGAATTATGATCTGGAGAAGAAGGACTGGACGTTAAATTTACTGGCTGGTTTTACTTATCAGAATGAATATTTTGAGAACTCGAGTTTCCAGAAGAGTGATTTTCCGGATGATGATATTAAAACACCGAATGCTGCGACGAAGATTGACAGTGCAACAGGCGGTGCAACCGAATGGAGTCTGATCTCTTATCTGGCGAGAGCGAACTTTGCCTATATGAACCGCTATATTTTAACAGCTAGTATCCGCCAGGACGGTAGTTCGCGGTTTGGCAAGAATAACCATTGGGGAACATTTCCTTCCGTTTCTGCCGGTTGGCTGATATCTGAAGAGGAGTTTATCAAAGACGCCCTGCCTGTTGTCAGCAATATGAAATTGCGTGCGAGCTATGGGGTTGTGGGTAATAATAATATAGGTGATTATTCATCCATTGGACTGATGAGCAATACGAACTATATCTTTAACGGCAATAAGGTTGGTGGTTATAGCCCCAGCAGTTTCAGCAATCCTGATCTTGGTTGGGAAAAGACACAAACGACCGACATCGGCATAGACCTGGGATTTGTGAAAAACCGTATCAATTTAAGTCTGGATTATTATATTGCTAATACGAAGGATCTGCTTTTGAATGTACCGATTCCTCAGATTACAGGATTTGGGACAGCCTTGCAGAATATCGGAAAGATACAAAACCGAGGTTTTGAAGTAGAGCTGATGACTAAAAATATAGTAGGTGCCTTTAACTGGAGTACTAATTTCAATCTTTCTTATAACCATAATGAGGTAAAACAGCTGGGACCTGACGGCAGTCCTATTATCGGTTATCAGGGAGGTTTCCCGATCACAAAAACAGAGATAGGCGAGTCGATCGGAAACTATTATCTGTTTAAGACGGACGGTGTTTTCAAAGATGAGGAAGATTGCCGGGTAAACAAGAATATGTCTTATGCAAATAAGAACCCTCAGCCGGGAGATATCAAGTATAAAGATATGAATGGTGACGGTGTGATCGATGAGCTGGATAAAACCAATTGCGGCAATAACGTTCCTAAGGTCACGTGGGGATTGACCAATAATTTTTCCTATAAAGGTATCGAACTGTCTATTTTCATGGATGGCGTTTCTAAATGTAATCTGATCAACCTGGGGAAGAAAGAGACGACACAGTCCCGCGGTAATGTAAGAGGATACTGGAGAGATCGTTGGCGTTCGCCCGAACAGCCGGGTAACGGGAGAGTGCCACGTGCCTGTACAACGGATAATCTGACAACCCCGTCCGATTGGTGGCTGGAAGATGCCTCTTTCTGGAGAATACGAAATATCAATATTGCTTATAATTTTCCGCAAAGTTTAATGAGTAAAATCTCATTTATCAGCAACTGTCGGATTTATTTCAGTATGGATAATGTCTATATGCATGATCATTATAACCACATGGCACAAAATGCTCCGTTCAGTAACAGTAATTTAACTCCGGGTGTGGATTATGATTCCGGATATCCTCTTGCCCGTACGTATCAGTTTGGAATAAATGTCAAATTTTAAATGCAGGAGATTATGAAAAAGAGTTTGCTATATATACTAAGTTCATTGTTATTGATGGTAGCCGGAGGATGTTCGGATGACTTGAATTTGTCTCCGATCTCAAATAAGAATATCGAAGGATTTTATAAGACACAAAGTCAGTTCGAACAGGCGATTATCGGTTGTTATCATGGTTTACGGAATGCTAATCTGAAAAGTAATTTTTCTTATCAGTTGACCGAATGCCGCAGTGATAATGCCTGGCAACAGGTGGATTATGATGACGGTATGATTTCCCGGTTTACAGAGAATGCTGCGACTCCGGTGCTCAATACAGCTTGGGCAGATTTGTATAATACGGTTATGCGTTGTAATTATATTCTGACCCGTATCGAGGATGCTACTTTTGACGACGAAGGCGTAAGGAAACAGATAGAAGGAGAGGCCCGTTTTGTCAGGGCTTTGATCTACTTTGATTTAGTGCGTTATTTCAGAGGTGTTCCTATTGTTGATAAACCGTTGACGATCAGTGAGGCCTATTCTGTGACACGGGCAACGGAAGAGGAAGTGTATGATTTTATTATCAGTGATCTGAAAGCGGCTATCGGCTTGTTACCGGATGTGAAACCAAAAGAACTGCCTAACAGGGCGACCGTTTTGGCGGCCAAAGGTTTTTTAGGTAAAGTCTATGTGTTCCAGTCCGGTTATCCGCTGAATAAAAACAGTTGGGAGTCGGCAAAGGGCGAGCTGGAGGCTGTTGTCAATGGTATAGGTCAGGCCGGACACCTGGAGGAAACCTCCGCTGGTCTGGGGATACTTCCGTGCCCCCATCTCCAAGGCGTCCAGGATCTGCTGTCCGGTGGCCTCCACCAGGCACAGGGCGTTGCCATAGGGGTGCAGGTCCAGGATGTCCCCATAAGTGACCTCCCCCGGCGCCAGCTCCGCCCGGATGCCGCCGCCGTTGACAAAGGCGATATCCGCCCCCATCACCGCCCGGTAGGCGTCAGCGCAGAAGTCCCCCAGGTTGGTCTCCCGGCTCCGGACCCAGTATTCCCCGGTGGCCGGGTCGGTGGTGACCAGGGCCACGTCCGTGCTGCCCACCACTTGGCTCAGCTGCTCCTCATACTGGGCTTGGACAGCGGCTATCTCCTCCTCCATCTCCGGGTCCCTGCCGGCATAGCCGGCCACCAGCTCCGCCTGGATCTCCCCGGTGACGGGGTCCAAGATCACCTGGCCGATGGCGGTCAGGCCGGTGCCCGTCTGGGCCAGCACCACGTCCTTCCCCTCCCGGTTGGGCAGTGTCCGCTCATACTGCTCATGGGAGTGGCCGTCCAGGAACACGTCGATGCCGGTGGTGTGGGCAATGACGGCCTGGGAGGACCACTGGGCAGAGATGCCCTCATTACCCAGATGGCCCACCGCCACCACATAGTCCGCGCCCCCGGCCCGGGCCTGGTCCACTGCGGCCTGGACGCAGTCATACAGCTCCTGTCCGTCTCCTCCCTGCCGGAAGCCGTACACCGCCTCCCCGGCCTCGTCCCGGAAGTAAGTGGGGTCGGTCTTGGTCAGGCTCTCCGGGGTACAGATCCCCACATAGCCTACGGTGGTGTCCCCGTAGTCCAGGAGAGCATAGGGCTGGAACACCGGTTCGTCCGCCGCCAGGCCGGTGAAGTTGCAGCTGAGATAGGGGAACTCCGCCCTGGCCGCCAGCTCCATCAGCCGGTCCACCCCATAGTCGAACTCGTGGTTGCCCGGCACCGCCAGGTCATAGCCCGCCGCGTTCATCAGGGAGATGATGTACTCCCCCTGGGAGAGGGTGCCCACCGCCTGGCCCTGGATGGCATCTCCCGCGTCCACCAGGGTCACCCGGTCCGCCCCGTACTGCTCCTCCAGCGCCCCGGCATAGGCCGCCAGGCCGGCATAGCCGATGGCGTCGTCCAGGGCACAGTGGACGTCGTTGGTGTGGAGGATCACGATCTTCTCTCCCGCCTCCGCCGCCTGGGAGGCGGGTGCCAGGGAGACCGTCAGCAGCAGCGCCGCTGTCAGCGCCGCCCATCTGTCCACCTTTTTCATGTATCATCATCCTTTCCGTTTTCATATTTTCCGCCCTGACAGCGCTCCCGATACCTGCCCGGCGTCTCGCCCACCAGACTCTTGAAGGTCCGGATGAAGCTGTTGGAGGAGTTGAATCCCGTCTGGTAGCCGATCTCCGTCACACTGGCGTCGGTGGACTCCAGCAGCAGGCGGGCCTGCTCCACCCGGTACTGCCGCAGGTAGTGGGAGAAGCCCGGCGGCTGGTATTTGCTGAACAGGCTGGACAGATAGGACACGCTCAGTCCCACGTGGCCGCTCACCTCGTTGAGGGACAGCCCGCTGTCCGAGAAGTGGGCGGCGATGTAGTCCCGGGCCCGGTCCATATAGCCACGCTGGCTGTTGTGTCCCCACTCGTCCAGCTCAGCCAACAGCCGCTCCTGCTCCTGCCAGAAGTCGGGGGAGTCCGCAGCGCAGGCGGCGGAGTATCGCTCCCCCAGTTCCCGCTGGACCTTCAGCACCTGGGTCAGCACGCAGCCCCGCAGCATAGAGCGCATCTGCACCGGGGACTGAGCGCGTCCTACTGCCTGACGCAGGTCCGCCAGCTGGGCCCTGGCCCCCTCCAGCTCTCCGCTCAGCGCCTTCTGGAGCATCTCCCGCACCTGGGCATCATATACGCCCGCACCTACCGGACCGGGGCCGGGCTGCCCGGCCTCCCCGCAGCAATATTTCCGGTAATTCAGGTCCTGTCTGGCCTCCTGCCAGGCGGCGGAGAG
>OGYF01003113.1_pt1 | contig 11660 bp, 7 predicted proteins | sample 1576451 | NCBI WGS metagenome assembly OGYF01 (sample SAMEA3541505, study PRJEB24748) | human gut metagenome | biome: human gut; feature: human-associated habitat; material: faeces | place: China | collected 2012 | reverse complement strand
TGGATGAGAATCCTGCTTCTACACATTTCAGGCATCCTTCGTAGCTGCCGTGATCCAGGTGAAGTGCAACCGGAACTGTGATATTGAGTTCCTCGAGCATTCCTTTCACCATACCAACAACAGTCTTATAACCTGTCATGTATTTTCCTGCACCTTCGGATACACCAAGGATAACCGGAGAGTTGAGTTCCTGTGCTGTAAGCAGGATTGCTTTTGTCCACTCAAGGTTGTTGATGTTGAACTGACCTACTGCATAGTGACCAGCTTTTGCTTTTTTCAACATTTCTGAAGCGTTTACTAACATGATAAATTCCTCCTAATCTTTTTGGGCGGTATTACCAAACCCAAATTATGAGTCTAGTTTAACAGATTAAATCTGTTTCGTCTACTATAATCGTGTAAAAAAACTGTATACATTGTTACAATTTTCACGAACCCGTACTTCTGTGATATTCTCGTGTCAGTCTGGTGAGTATTTCGTCCATATTTGTCTTATTCACCACCAGCTCCGGTGTTTTGGAAAACTCCTGAAGTCTCTCTCGGATATTCTGCAGAACTTCCTTCTCTGTCCCTATTGATTTTGCCATTTTTTCATATTCTGAAGATGTTCTTGTCATTCCAAAAGCGATCAGATAAGCTTCCAGTGCCTCCCGGCTCCTGCTTCCCTCGTATGCTTTTCGAAAATACTCTGTAGCTTTTTCCATCTGAAACAGATAACTGTAAGCACAGCCAAGATTGTGGTACACTTTTTCTGTCATCCCCTCACGGATTTCCTCAAGATCTTCCCTTTCCAGAAGATTCTGGTAAACCTGTATCGCATGTACATACATTTCATTCTCCATTAATGCATCTGCCTTCTGTTTCTCACGCATTGCCGGAGTTTCTTCATTCATCTTCTGCAGACGTACATTCAGTTCTTTCAGTTCTTCATATGTCAGATAATTGATTTCTTTAAATACCGGATAAACAATATCTTCCGCACTTGCAAATTTGCTGATCTTGGAACGAAGTTTGGCTGCCAGTGCCGGAAGTTCCAGTTCCTCCTGTATCCAGCTGCACAATCCTTCATTCATGATCGTCTGGTCGATCAGATACAGATTATGATACAGATAATAGCAGAGTTCTTCAATGGAATACACATTGGTACTGATATTTTCTATGAAATAAGGCAGCTTTGCCCGTTTTGTCTGACACAGTATATATCCGCTCACTTTGTCTCCTCCTGCCATCTGGTCGTTTCTGTCCACTCTTTGCCACTTGATGGAAACATCTCACCAAATCCAAGATCCTTTACTGTAACCCTGCATTCATCCTGTGAAGTATACTGCAGATTCACACCAAGTCTCGTTGTCCGCTCTGGTCTCTCCGGCAGCCCCGGCAATGCCATTGCGATCCGTTTCTTTTTTGCCTCGCCCATTGTATCTACAATAAAAACAAGTTCCTTCGTTCCATCCAGGATCAGCTCGACATATGCATTACTTTCATACCAGTTTCTGCCTGATTCGATCAACGGATAATAAGCCGGTGCTCCCATGACACGCAGCTCCATTCCAACATCAGAAAGTACCAGTGAACTGCTCATATAACGATAGTCTTTCAGGTCATGATTGATCACCCGTTCTGCTCCTGCGCTGCAGGCTCCTCTTGCAAACAGGTTATTTCCATAAAAAACTTTTCTTCTCTGATAACATAACAGCTTCACAGATTTCTGTGCCCATTCCTGGTCAAATCCCTCTCCATTGATCTGAATACTGGAATACAATTCTTTACCAAGTGTGTTCTTGATAAATGTATAGAATTCTGCATCCCGCTCCTCTACCTTCGCACTCAGAGTCGTTGTAACAGGCTCTTCCAGATGTACCAGTACCGGTCGTGTTCCTGAATTCATGGACATGCGTCGAAAACTTACCTTCTGCTGTTCAAAGCTGTACCAGCCTACACTTCTGTTCCAGGTTTCTATCTTCTGTGTCATAACATAATAATAAAAACTCTCTTCATAATCCAGAAGAATCGTACGTTCTTCCGGGATTCCCAGTTCTCTGCATGCCCGCTGAAGATTTTCTACCTGTACAGCATTCAGACTGTCCATGGCAATCGACAGACTCCGGATGTTTTTTTCTACTTCCGCAATACCTGTAAGTTTCAGCATCTCATGCAGATAATGTGCAAGAAGCTCCCATGCTTCTTTTTTTTCACCTCCAACCGCTACCGGTCCATTCTGTGCTGATATCTCATAAAGGTTTCCAGCGAGAAATCCACCTTTTTCTCTTGCAAAATATTCTGCTTCCAATCCCGCACAATATGTCTTGCGGTCTGGGCGCAGGCAAAGACAGGTCGGCATTTCAAACTGGCTGCTTCCCACTTTTACGGGAAGTGAACGCGGTTCCTCTGCCTTGCGGTCATAATAACAGATCTGAGAATATTCTTTTCCAAAATCAATTCCTATTATCAAGTCTCTTGTTTCATTCATCTTCCGCTTTCCTTCTCTATGCTAAACATGTTTTTCACATACTGTTCCTGTCTGAGATAATCTTTCAGACTGTCTGTCACTTCCTGCATTTTGTCCAGTCTTCTTGCAGACAACATCTGATTCAGCATCTGATACTTGCTTCCAGAGGCACCCTCGACTTTTTTCATTGAAACGCTGCGTTCCGAAGTCTTCTTTGTATTGTCTTTATCGCCCTCATCGATCTGGAAATAATACTGCAGTGTCTCCCCGTAAAACAAAGTAAATGTCCTTACAAATATGCCCTGATACATTTCTTTCAAAGGTTCGCATTTATATGCTGTCTCTGCTCCAAGTCCGGTATCCAGTCTGTAAAACAACGTAACCTTTGCCCCAGGTACTGCACGACATTCCACAAATGTTTTGTCATCCAACTGATATGGACTCAAAAGTTCCGGTGAGAGTTTGCGGAAAAACGCAAATTTCAGATTTTCTTTTGCACACTCTTCCAGTATGCTCTGTGCTATTCCCACATATTCCGGTTTTGGATCTTTTTCTCTGGAAATTTCCTGCAGAAGCGCCAGTCTGCAGATAAGATTAACCGGCCACTTACTGGTAAATGCATATTCCAGCCTGCTTCTGATGAACGTACTCATTGTATATTCTCTGACAAAAACGCCATAAGAAACCAGTGTAAGGTATGCTCCTGTGATTCGTTCTTTTCCGGACTGTTTCACATAAGATTCCAGTACAGCTTCCCCCTCTTTACGGTAATCTTCCGTAAAGATCAGAAGACTTAAGATTCTTTCTTCCAGATCATACGTATCCATTTCGAATCCTCTGGCACTCTTCCATATCGAAACAAGTTCATCCAGTGGTCCAAACCGATACAGCATAAGATAATGCAGGATCACTTCATCATATTTACCCTTCCGGTAAACCTCGGATGCCAGTGCCAGAAGTTCGTCATCTTCTGCCATGTCACTTTTCAGGATCATCCGGCTTGTCATCTTGAGAAGGCAGCTCAGATCCAGTCCTTCATAACCAAATTCTTCTACAATCACCATTGCCTGACGAAACATTCTTCTGGTGATCAATACTTCAAGCAGTGTCGTACGGTCAACCTGTGCATACTGACGGAAATCCATTTTTTCAAGATATTTATCAAGCTTCTGATCCTGAACATTCGCAGCATAGTAATCCAGAATCTGTTTTCTTACAGAATTTCTATACTCTTCTGTACAGTCCTCAAGTTCTGCCAGACTCTGAAAATACTCCAGATTATCCGCATTCAGCGTTGTCGATTCGCAATAATACAGCAGAAGTCCCCGTTCTCTGACTCCCAGTTCCAGAAGTTCCGGTACTGCCTTGCTTTCATCTGTGAGCTTTGTAAGATTGTATGGGATTGTAGAAACATAACGTCTCTGCTTATCATCCTGGAACAGGATCACCGCATCATCTGTATAGATTCTCGGATATGCAATTCCTTTATTGCAAGGGTAGATTTCTTCCTCTGCAAACTGACTGTGCCGCACGATCACCTGTCGGATTTTGCTGTCATCACAGTACAGACGATAGGTAAACATCTTCGGAGCGATTGCTTCTCCATCTTCAGCACTTACCGGATCAAACAGGAATTCCTGATACAGGATCGCATAATTTTCATCCATCTGTCCTTCTCTGAGTTTGCGATAGGCAAACCGTTCCAGATTATCCTTATAATTTTCATATGTTTTCGGATCTTTTTCTTTAAATGCGATCACACTCGCATATACATAAGCCTTGCGTGCATCACCAAGTGAATTGTCATTGTACGCAAAATACATCAGAAGCGGCTTCGGCAGCTGTCTTCTATATGTAATATCCATGGTTTCCACATAATATTCAAATAATCTGGTGATACGTAATCCTCTGCTTACCGCAAGCGAGAACCATTTGAAATATACCGGTCTGCGTGGTTCCCCCTTCATGATATATTTGCAGACAGCCTCCAGCACATCATCTGATGAAAATTTCTCATATCCGGCTGCAAGCGCCTGATACAGACTTCCATAGAATTTTTTTTCATATCCGGAGAGATATGCCATACGCATCACAAGCTCTTCGGTAAGCAGATCATGTTTACCAGCATAGCAGAATACCTGCATCCAGAACGGGGTAAGACGATGAAGCAGAGAAACATCCTCACTGATCATCTTCCAGGCTTCTATATAAAGAAGCGGACTTGTACAGCCTTTTTCATATAGTTCTTCCATCATGAACAGTACTTTCGATGGTGTGGTACGATATGTACTGTCAAGTTGAAGCAACAGCCACAAAAGCTGGAAACTGTCCTCTTTCTGCCTGAAAAAATTCTGCAATTTCCATACTGCCTGTCCCCGATCCTTATACAAACCGGTCACTGTACAGAGATAGAGATAAGTTCCGGCTGTTTCCAGTTCTTCTCTTGTAAATTCTTTACCGTGAAAATTCTTGAGGATTTTTTTTGCCACATCATCTTTTCCGTCCAGATGTGCCATATATGCCTCTAGAAACTGGTACTCCGGATATTCGCAGCCTGCTTCCCTCAGCTGATTTAATTCAATCCCTGCATTTTCTTTCCATGTCTGAAAATTGATCCTGTTTTCCTGATATTCAAGATAATCCTTCACAAGTGCAAGTTTGTGCCTTTTTTCTTCTCTGTGTACATCAATATGAATGCGCGCTCCCCTCGATGCAAGGACATGATACGTCAGTTCCTGATACGGACTTCTTACAATGATCTCGCCTATGTGATTTTCTCTTTTTAACTGATCTGCATGAACAAGATAGTTGATCTGAACACTGCTTCCAATAAAATCCTCATCCGTTATCACATGACGCTCTGGCTCCAGGAACTCCCCCTTTGTCTCGATCTCAAGGCGAAGATGTCCCCATCCGCTTCTGTGTATCTCAAAAGATTCCTGCATATCTTCTTCTACATTATAAAATTCTGCTGCGGTAGTTTTTAAGGATACGGAAACAGGATCTTTTTCCTTCAGACTGATCAGAAATTCCTCCAGATGCTGATAAGTTACTGGCTGTCCGGACAGACCTGCATACAACGCTTTCTGCTTTTTGTCTGCTTTCCTGAACATCATACAAAAATCTTTTTCGGTAAAAAGATGATAAGCTTCTCGAAAATCTTTTCTGGCAATCTCGCAAAATGTCTGCATATCATCAACTTTTCCTACAGAACTTATGATTTCTTCTTTTATTGCCTCAATTGCAAACGGAAGCTTGTACTCTCCTATGCTGGAAGTCACACAGAGCCAGCCTCTGCATATATCACCAGCCTGCATTCCCACTGCGTCAATTCCATAAGGCAGCCGTACGGTTGTACCCGAAAACCGACTGTTTCCCGGAACAAATCTTCGATCTGAGGAAGTAATATATCCCTGTATCTTATCATTGTTCTCCGTTCCAAGATACAGCTCCCCCTGTGTAGTCGTTCCTGCTTTGATCTTTATCTCCAGTTTTTCTTTTGAAAAAAGGAGTTCCGGCTGATCATATTTGAATTTTCCATTGAGTATCTGTTCTATCTTTTTTTTCAAAATAGTTCACCTGATTATCCTTGAAAGTGTATTTTTCTCATATAAAATTTATTATACACTACATCCTGAGGATACGCAAATCATATAATTTTATGGGAAAAGCACGTTGCTCCAGCCTCTGACATATTCTATATAGAAGCCCCTTTTGAGGTGGATATTTGAAAACTTTTCAGAAACCTTTGACCGCAGCAGAGGAACGGCTCTGCCTCAGACGCTGCCAGGAAGGGGATCCGGAAGCAAAACGTATTCTGATCGAACGTAATCTTCGTCTGGTTGCCCATGTTGCAAAAAAATATCAGGGAAACGGAGAAGAACTGGAAGATCTGATCTCTATCGGTACGATCGGACTGATCAAGGCTATTTCCACCTTCAATTCAGAACGTTCTGCCAGGCTGTCCACTTATGCCGCCCGCTGTATTGATAACGAACTTCTTATGATGCTGCGTGCAAGAAAAAAGTGTTCACGTGAAGTTTCTCTTTATGAACCGATCGGAACAGACAAAGAGGGAAATGAGATCAGTCTGCTGGATATTATCGAAAGTCCGCCGGTGGATATCGTAGAAGAATATTCTACCCGTCAGGATATACGATTTCTTTTTTCTTCTATGAAGGATATCCTGACACCAAAAGAATACCAGGTCATCTGCTGTCGTTATGGACTGTTTGAAAACAACGAAATGACACAGCGTGAAATCGCCGATCAGCTTCATATCAGTCGTTCCTATGTCTCCAGAATCGAAAAAAACGCATTAAAAAAATTAAAAACTCTCTTTGGTTGATTTTCTGTCAGAAATACTCTAAAATTAGAAACAGACTGAGATGTCTTCAGTCGGAAGGAGGTTTTCTATTCATATGACAGATACAACTGAACGATCAGGCTTTGTATATATGCACAAACTATTGAAACAACTGCTGATTCTTCTGCTCTGTACTGTTTTGATCGGAACAGGTTTTGCACCCGCTTCGGTCTCTGCAGCCTCACGGCCTGTAACGATCAGCAGCTGTAAGATTTCAGGAAAAAGCAAAGTCCGCGTAACCGCTGTCACGGCAAATCCACGTAAAATATCCGGATCTCGCTGTTACCTTTTTGCACTGACTCCGGGCATGTCGGCCAGGCCAGTAGCATCCTGTAAAAAATCAAAAAAAATGACATTTACCTGTAAATTAAACTCCGGTGGTGTCAACCTTCTGAATTCCGGTTTTGCTGTCGCTTCTCGGAATTCCAGTGGGAAATATACTTATATCAGCACACGCAGATTTATTTCCAACCCCGGTGCACTGGCCAAATATCGATATCGTTTTCCAAAGTCCATCTCCAAAAAGGGACTTCAGGTCAATGCTGACATGATGGAAGATGCGGAAGAACTGAATGTACGAAATTCTGTGATCAATATTGATTTCAGTCAGCTGATCGCACCACCGGCACTTCAAAATTCCAGGTACTCTTACTCCTGGAAATACCAGGGACAAACTTACTGGTTTGTAAAAGATTCTGTCTCTTATTACGACAGACAGCTGCTTGCACTGAATTCCACTTCATCTGTAAATTCTGCTGTTCTGCTTCTGAGTTGGCGCAGTGACCTGACCAGCCTGATCTATCCACAGGGACGCCAGCAGGGACATGCTTTTTATGCCTGGAATACCAAAGACCGTTCTGCGAGAAAGCAGCTGCAGGCAACACTGAATTTTCTGGCCAGACGTTACAGTACTTCCACAAAAAAATACGGACAGATTTCCAACTGGATCATCGGAAATGAAGTCAATAATTACAACACTTATAATTACGCCGGTTCCCAGACACTGAGACAGTATTCTCAGATTTATGCAGATCAGTTTCGTCTTGCCTATAATACACTGGTCAGTGTTTATTCTAATGCAAGAGTTTATATTTCACTTGATCATCTGTGGAATACAAATTATGTGAATGGAACCTTTGCTTCACGAAAAATGCTGGATTCTTTTGCTTCAAAAATACGTGCCGGTGGAAATCTGCAATGGAACCTTGCATATCACCCATACAGTTCTCCACTGACAGAGCCTCGTTTCTGGGCGAATACAAACGGGCAGCTCACCAAATCACTTACAACACCTGTGATCAATATGGGAAATATCCGCCTGCTGACCAGCTATATACGTCAGAAATATGGTTCAAAAACAAGGATCATTCTGTCCGAGACCGGTTATACTTCTGTTCAGAGAAAACACAATGTTGAAAATCTGCAGGCAGCTGCGGTTGCCTACAGTTACCTTCTTGCTGAATCAGATAATATGATCGACTCACTGATCATTCATCGTCAGATCGACCACAAAGAAGAGATCAAACAGGGACTGAATCTTGGATTATGGACAACCGACGCCAGATCTGCTGATTTTGAATCTGCCAACACAAAGAAAAGATCCTGGAGTGTCTTTAAATATATGGACAGCAGTCGTTCTGCTTCCGAAACCGCATTTATTCCATCCACGATCGGTGTCAGCAACTGGAAATCGCTGATCCCTTCATACAGTTCCAAACTCTATAACAAATCAAACTGTACCATCGGAGCACTTGAACAGGTAAATGCATATCGCCGCGGTGCTTCCATATATCAGAGATGGTCTCCTTATGGTGCTGTTACAACTTCACATAAAACAGGAAATACCTTTACTGCTCTTCATGATATCCGCCGAAACAAAAACAGTTTATGGGGATTCTCACAAAAAATGAAACGCAGTCTTTCCTTTAAATCATATCCAAATTTCTGCACAACGCTCCGCGCAAGTGGTGCACAGAATGGATATGTACAGATCAAATTGCGCTTTTACAGTGGAAAACATATCTTCGAATGTGCCAGAATTGTACCTGCTGATCAAACTGTCCGTTTAAAAACGTCTCTTGCGAAATGGAAATATCGCAGTAAAGTAACTAAAATTCAGGTTATGGCAGCCCCTGTAAATGGTAGTCAGTGGAACGCCAACGCTCAGCTTGTTATGAATGCCCCTGTGCGCAGTCGCTAAATTTTTCATTAAATAAAAAAAGAGCAGATATCACTTCTCATGAGGATATCTGCTCTCTTTTTATTCTAAGTTCTGTTTTACAGATTCGTCTGTATTTTATGCCTCGGCCCTTCGAAGGAGATCATACTTTTCAATCTCTGTTCCAAGGTCTACGGCAAGTTTCTGCTGTGGATGCGGTGCACTTTCTACAGAATTTCCATCTTCATCATAGATTGCACGAACGGTTGCTGTGATATTTCTGCCATCCGGTTTCATGATCTCAATCATCTCACCAACAGTAAACTTATTTCTCTGCGTAATATGTGCGAAACCATTTTCATCAACTTCTTCTGCATATCCCAGATAATTATATTCTTTTACATACGTATTGTTGTCATAAATCTGCGTATGTTCATCTGGTTTGCCATAAAAGAATCCTGTCGTAAACTGACGGTACGTACAATTGGAAATCTGTTCCTGATACCAGGACATATTTGCCTTATATTTTTCCGGAGCCTCCATATAATCATCAATTGCCTTGCGATAAGTTCTTGCAACAGTTGCCACATAAAGAGCAGTCTTCATGCGTCCTTCAATCTTCAGGCTGTCGATACCACTGTTCAGGATATCATCCATATGCTCTACCATACAGAGATCCTTGGAGTTGAAGATATAAGTTCCTCTCTCATTCTCAAATACCGGCATATATTCACCAGGACGTTTTTCTTCCACAATAGAATATTTCCAACGACACGGATGTGTGCATGCCCCCTGATTCGCATCTCTTCCAACCAGATAATTGCTAAGCAGGCATCTTCCGGAATAAGAAATACACATTGCTCCATGAACAAAAGTCTCGATTTCCATATCATCCGGAATATGTTCACGGATCTCACGGATTTCTTTCAAAGAAAGTTCCCTTGCCGTTACGACACGTTTCGCGCCGAGCTTATACCAGAAACGGTATGTCTCATAGTTTGTATTGTTTGCCTGTGTACTGATGTGGCATTCTATTTCCGGACAAATTTCACGGGCATAGGTAAAAATTCCCGGGTCTGCAATGATCAGTGCATCCGGTTTCAGTTCTTTCAACTCCTGCAGATATTCTCTTACTCCCGGAAGGTCATCATTATGCGCCAGAATATTTACTGTCACATAAACCTTTACTCCATGTTCATGTGCAAACGCAATTCCCTCTGCCATATCTTCATGTGAAAAATTCTTGGCTTTTGCGCGGAGGCCAAATGCTTCTCCACCTATATATACCGCATCTGCACCAAATACAACGGCTATTTTCAGTACTTCAAGACTGCTTGCAGGTACCAGTAACTCTATATTTCTCATACTTCCTCCTTAACGCTCAAAGACACGCCGTCTCCCAGCGGAATAATACTTGTCATAAGCTGTGGATGGTGTTTCAGTTCATACAAATACTCTCTCATACGCTTGTAAATCGTACGGTTTCTTCGTTCCACAAGATAATGGGATTCAATCAGCTCGCCCTCCTGAAGTACGTTATCTGACATCAGGACTCCGCCCGGGGCAAGCAGCCGCACCACATCCGGCAACCAGTGAATATACTGTCCCTTGGCCGCATCCATAAAGATAAAATCATATGGACCTTCCAGGGTCTTCATCACTTCCAGGGCATCCCCTTCGATCAGCGTGATCTGTTCTTCTTTCCCCGCACGCTTAAAGTTGTTTCGCGCAATCGGGATTCTTTTTTCATAGTTTTCTATTGTTGTGATACGGCTTCCTTCCGGAAGATATTCACTCATTAAGATTGCCGAAAATCCGACTGCTGTGCCCACCTCCAGCACTCTGGCCGGGCGGTTCATTAACATCATTACCTTTAAGAAGCTCTGGGTTTCTTTGCGGATGATCGGTACGAAACTTTCCAATGCTTCCTGTTCGATTGCCTCTATCACAGGATTCTCCGGACTTTCCAACGGCCGGATGTATGTAACCATACGTTCATCTACGATCATAGTATCTCTACCTCTGTTCTAACTGTTGTACCTGTTCTTTCCTGCAGTTTCTCTTAGGATTCTACAAGGAAACGAGCCGTACATTGTACAAAGCCAGCCTCACACACTGTGTCGGAAGGCGCCGGTTTCGTACTATGTGGCGGCTCATTTTTTCTTTTTTTATACGTCCATAATGATCGGAAGGATCATCGGTCTTCTCTTCGTCCGTTTCCAGATGAACTCATTCATCGTATCCCGGATCACCAGCTTGATCTTGCTCCAGTCCGCGTTTCTGCTGTTTAAGCAGCCCTCAAGAGCTACGTTTAAGACTTCCTTTGCCTCCTCCATCAGTCCCTCGGACTCCCGAACATAGACAAATCCTCTTGATACAATGTCCGGTCCTGCAAGAAGCTGGTTCGTACCCTTGGCAAGAGTCAGCACAACGATCAGGATGCCATCCTCCGCCAGATGCTGACGGTCTCTGAGAACGATATTCCCAACGTCTCCCACTCCCAGTCCGTCTACCAGGATCGCTCCGGTCTGCACATGACCGGCTACTCTTGCACCCTTGTCATCAAGTTCCAGCACATCTCCTGCCTGAAGAATGAAAATATTTTCTTTCGGAATTCCAAGCTGCTCCGCAATGCCCGCGTTTGCTTTCATATGGCGGTACTCTCCGTGTACCGGAATCGCATATTT
>OGYF01003112.1_pt1 | contig 11661 bp, 17 predicted proteins | sample 1576451 | NCBI WGS metagenome assembly OGYF01 (sample SAMEA3541505, study PRJEB24748) | human gut metagenome | biome: human gut; feature: human-associated habitat; material: faeces | place: China | collected 2012 | reverse complement strand
CAGACCCCGATGCGGAACCGGGCAAGGGGAAACCGCCCGGCCGCTTCCTCCAGAAGCTGCCGGACGGTGGCCGCCTGATGGGCGTTGTGCCGCTGATACCGGGTAAATAACACGCTGTTGTCGGCGGGATCCAGCACGACTGCCTTGACGGTGGTGGAGCCAACATCCACACCAAGGCGTAAAACATCTGAAACTGTCTGTGCCATATGTACTCCTTCCGGAGGCCCTCCACAGCAGCGGTTTTGGCGCAGAAAACCCCCGTTTTTATTTATTCAGAAGTATTATAACACATCCGTCTCTTTATCGTTTGTATAGTTTTTGTTAAGAATTTTAAACTATTTTTCCCATTTTTCACAATTTTCAGCGATATATATTCAGATTTATTGTTCAACCCTGAACAGGCGTGTGACCTCTGGAGCCTTTGCGCCCAGGTCCGGCACCACGCCTGACCGGATGCAGACCGCCCCACGCTCTGCCGGCGGTCTCCGCTCCCATGTGCCCTGCGCAGAGAGCCTGCTGCAACGGGAGAAAACCTGCATTTCCAAAGGCTAAAAATAAGGCTAAAAACGGTTTTGGGCAAGAAAAAATCCCTAGAACCGTTGCGGCTCTAGGGATTCCTTTGGAGGTGACACCCGGATTTGAATTGAAATAGGCGTGTAAAATGCTGTTTCATGCGGTTTAAAAAACCTAGTATTTTCAATGGTTTCCGGGTTTCGCTGTAAAATACTGTATCATGTAAAAAAAGCTGAAAGGGGTAAATGAAGGGGTAGAAATATATCCAGTTTATGGAAACTGCGTAATGCAGAACTTGCCCATTGTCAAAATCTGTGATATTCTGTTCGTGGCTCTCCTTTGAGAGCTGGGCGCTGCACAAGACGGCGGGCGGTTAGTCACACAACCCCGAAAGGGGGTGACGCCAATGCGGATCACATTACATATCGGGCGGTTCACCGTTACGATTATTGTGAAAAGCAGAAACCGCCACCGGGCAGGGTGACGGCTTCAAGGCTTTTGCTTTGATCTCTTAACTCGCACGGGCTAACCGCTTGCCGCAGCGCCCTTTTCTACGTTCATTATAGGCCACCCCGTCCACCATGTCAAGCCCTGGGCGCTATGCCTGGGGTTCTTCTTTTTCTGGCCCCTCAGAGGCCGCAGGAGCGGTTTTGTTTTAAATGGTGGAAGGATACCCGTCAATCATCAAAGCCGCTCACAGGTCATTTAAAGCAGAAAGCCGGGGTTATTCCCCAGCCTCTTGCTCATATTCCAGAATATCCCCAGGCTGACAGTTTAGAAGTTTACAGATGCGGCCTATATTGGCCCATGATACAGGGACTCCTTCACGGATTTGCTGCAAAACACTTTCACCTAGCAACTTTTCTTTTCGCAACTTATAGGTTGAATATCCTGCATTTTTCAAGGCGGTCAGCACATCAATTCTATACTTTACTGGCATATTGCACCCCCTTCCCATTGTGGAGGGGGCTTTTTCATGCAAGCCTCCTTTTCCACTATGGCTATTATACGTCAATATACACAGAAAATCAATGTATAATATGCACAGAAAAATAGTGTATAGTTTGGCTACTATGTCAATAGACATACACCGAAAAATAATGTATATTATAATCACAGCAAGGGACAAGAGATGCGACGGACAGGCCGGTGACGTTCCGGACATTCCCTCTAAATTCTCAAATCCCACAAAGCCACGGCGGGCCTGCCAAGTGAGGGCCGAGGACGATTCGGAAAGCACCTGTACCGCCGCCGGGGCAAAGACCATAAGGAGGAAAAAGCAATGAGTATCAACGAACTGGAAATGAAGTGCCGGGAGCTGCGGCAGCTGCAAGCCCTGATCGACGAGGCCCAGGCAGAGGCGGAGACCATCAAGGACGCCATCAAGGCCGCTATGGGCACGCAGGAGGCCGTACAGGCCGGGGAGTATAAGATCACCTGGAAGCCCGTCACCACGGCCAGACTGGACGCCACGGCCCTGAAAAAGGCCCTGCCGGACGTGGCCGAACGGTTCACGAAAGAAACCACCGTCCGCCGCTTCTCCGTGGCATGATGGAGGCCGTGGTCACCATCGCCGGGGCGGTGTATCTCACGGACAAGCTGTTTTCCCTGGTTGACTGGATTGAGAAAAAGAAGGACCTCCCCCGTGCGCCTGGCAGCAGAACGGAGAAGGACCTGTAAGCACCAACCACCACAAGGGGGCCGGTGAGTTCATTATATCCGGCTCCCTCTCAAAAATCAACAGAAAGAGGCAATAAGATGGAAGCAAGAAAGATTGACATGAACGACGTGCGGTTTTCCTTAGAGCAGATCAACGCAGTTTTCGGCCTGGTTATGGACGATATAGAGCAAGAGAACCAGGGAACCGAAGAATATGCGGAGTTATTCCGCAACCGCGCAGAGAATGTATATATCCCGGCTCTCGACCTGATCCAGGGGGCTATCTGTGAACTGTGGAAGCGTGTGGAGGAAAGCGTATAAAGATAGAAGGGAGCTACCCAGCCGGGCGGCTCCCTCTCTTTGTGTTAAAATGCTCTCGCCGTGGTCCGTGTGGACCCGGAGGACACCTGCTCGATGAGGATGTCCCGGATGGTGTTTGCAAGGTTCTGCCGGTCCGCCGCCGTGTGGCCGGTGTTCTGGCCAGCGATGTTGATGACCGGCGTCTGCGCCGTCAGGTTGACGTTGTTCACATACCGCCGCTCCGCCACATCCACCAGGGCCTTGATGTCCTCCTCGCTCATGGAGACGGACTTCTCGATGCCCTTCACGCTGTCGGCGATGGAGGCGATTTGTGAGTATGTGGGGGTGCTGGTATAGTCAAATGCAGAAGTATGAGAAATCTTGGCGCTTGCCATCGCCCGGGTGATTTCATTTCCCCGGATTGCCTGTGCTGAGTTAATTTCTCTCCGCATAGCAGCTAGGCTGTCATGCCGCTCCGCATAGGCTTTTTCATAATTGGCCATCGCATCGTCGCCAAACGTGAAATAGTCTATGGCGTTGATATTGGCGCCCAGCTTGTTCAATCCGCCGATGATGACATTCAGAACCGTGATTGCGCCATTTGCGAAGGACTGAACCACCAGCATCAGATTTGCAAACGCGGAACCGAAGGCATCGAAGATCCCCACAGCCACGCTCCTTGCGCCATAGTACAGCTCCTCACAGGCCGTCAGAGCAATGTCTTTAAATTTCAGCCAGGCGATCCCAAGACCACCCACGCTCTGGACCCACTTTGCAATCTGGTAGACAATGACACCAATAGCAGCCGCAACAAGAGCCAGTATCGGATTTGAAACGAAAACAGCAAATAGCGACGTTAGGGCACCATTCGCAATTCCAACGGCAGCGGCAAAAAATAGCACCCCAGCCGCCGCACTTATGAACAAAGGCCCAACGGTGTCTATGTTGTTTGCAGCCCAGTTTACAGCATCCAGAACAGGCTCCAATGCCTGGATGGCCGTATTTTTCATAGTGGTCCACACCTGCGACCACGTCATGGGCATCTCCTCAAACTTGGCGTTCATCTCGTCCGCAGCAGCAAATATCGCATTTTTCACGACGGAGGCCGTCAAGGCTCCTTCGCTGGCAAGTTCTCTCATTTCACCAGTGGAGACTCCCAAATAGTCTGCAATGCTCTGCGCGATCATGGGGGTCTGTTCCAGGACAGAATTTAGTTCCTCTCCACGGAGCGCACCAGAGGACAGTCCTTGCGTCAACTGCAAAATTGCCGCGCTGGCTGCGCTGGCCGATGCGCCGGAGAGCGTGATCTGCTTGTTGATCTGCTCTGCAAAGGCTACAATTTCCGACGTGCTGCTGAACGCACTTCCTGCAAGGTTGCCAAGCTGAGCAACGAAGTTTGCAGTTTCTTGATAGGACCCCCGGGACCGCTGGGCGGACTCGTAGATCATCTGGTTCAGCTCTGCCGTAGTCTGCAAGCCGTCGTTCATCATATTTAGCCTAGCTCGTATTGAAGCCATCTCGTCCGACAAACTCACAAGGCTTTTCACGCCCTGGATACTGATAAATGCCCCTGCAAGGTTCCGCAAGGTGCTCACCAGGCCGGAAGTCTGCCGGGCGGCATTGGCCGCACTGTTGCCGTATAGACGGTTGCTGTTGCTGCCATTCCGAGCCGCATTGCTGGCCCGGGTCAGATTGTTGATGTAGTCCCGGATGACTCTCGAATACCGATCATTTAGGACGAGGTCGTCTTGAATGACTGCCATACAAAATCACATCCTTTCGACTGCGCTAATAAACGCAGAAATTGTTTTGCTGTCTTGCGCCCCGCGAATGGGCGGCGGTGGAGGCGCATCTTCTGACTGATAGAGAAAAATCTTCCCGTCGTTGTATAGCTCCATGAACTGCCGCATCGCCCGGTGCGTCCATCCAAACCAGAGGACAGTGTCATCCTGCAGCCGGATGGAAGTGCCGCCCCGGTAATCAAATCCCTTCGTCCGGAAAAATAACTCGATCTCTGGAAATGTCGTAAGGCCCTTTTCCCGGATGAACCGCAACAACGCTTTCTTTTGGACTCGCATATTTCACCTTCTTTCCTAATTTCTCACCCGTCGTTTTTTCTTCTTGCGCTCCGCCCGGACAACCCGCAAGACGGCGGCCCGGTATTCAGCACGAGTTTCCTCAGCCAGCTGCACCCCGGCCAACTGCTCAATCATGGCGGAGCGAAGATCGGCCATGTACCGTCTCTTCTCGCCGCTGGCAATCCCACCCAGCCGGGCGATCTCCTTTTGTTCCTCCGGCGGGAGTGTGCCAAATGGACGCAGGTTTTCCAAACTTTTTTCGCTGATTTTTCTGTGTTTATGCATACTGTCTCAATTCCCGGTTTTTAGGGTGCCGCAGGAGCCGCAGCCCCTTCTGCTCCGCCGCCCTCGCTGTGGCCCTTGTGATGCCCATTCTAGCCGCCGTCTGACTCACTGTTAGGCCGTGGCAATGTCGCAGTACTACCGCCCGCCTCTGGTCCTCTGCGAGGGCGTCAAGGGCCGTTGCAATGGCTTGTTTCCTCCGCTGCTGATAGTCCAGCTCTGCAACAGCTTCAACCTCTGCCGCAGCATAGGGATCTTCTATAACGTCCGCCAGGGTCAAATCCTCGCCGATCTCACTATCTGTTAAGGGAGCATCCAGTGATAGCGCATGGTGAATAGGGTCCCGCTTGTCTCTTTGCGTCCGCATCCCCACCGCCTCTGTAAAGGCTCCTTTCAGCTTCAAGCCGAACCAAGTGTTGAATGCTCCGACAGTGGGGTCCCAGCTCTCCAGCGCATCCAGAAGGGCCAGAAACGCCACTTGTATGTAATCCTCCAGCATCATGCCGCCGCGCCCTTCCATCGCCCTGTACCAACGGTACGCCCGATCATAGGAAAACCGCCGCACGGCCTCCCATAGCTCCATCCGGTCAGCTTGTCCGGACTGCACCGCCGCTGCGATTTCGTTCGTAGTCATTGCCAAAGCCGCCTCCTCGTGGTAAGATAGATTTATCAAGTCTCCATCTCACCACGAGGGCCGCTTCCGGGCGGCTCTTATTTTTTGCTGATGGGTGATCCCCAGGGTGTAAACCACTCTGCCTTGCGAGATTCGGCAACTTTCTGTCTGGGCTGCCCTGTCATCGCAAGGCTGTATGCATCATCCCGCTGCTCTTTTAGGGCTGTATATGTTGCCTCTGCGGCATCAATTTTCTCCTGAAGTTCCATCAGGTCCTCCGATCCAGCGGAATGCTGCATGGTGTTTTTCAGCTTTTCGAGTTCAACCCTGGCTCTGTTCGCCTTGATTTCTGCGGCTTGGTATTGGTGCCAGTATTTAGCCATCGCGATCCGATCTGTCATACCGCTATCACCTCGCTTTCTTGTGGGGGTTCCGGGCAGCATAGGCGGCCTCGGATTCTCGGCAGCGTGCGGAATACTCATAATCTCTCAATGCATCGTGAACACGCTTCAGCCGATTTTCGTCGCCGTTTTCAATAGGGATGCTTAGGCGGTGATCCGCTGGCACACGGCTTCGCCTTGACTGCAGAGGCGTCCTATTCCGATAAGCCCGCCCATATCGATCAGACTTAGAGTCCGCCTGCGGTTCTTCCTCCATGATTTGCCTCAACAGCTCGATGACCTTTTCCAACTTTGCCCGGATCTTTGCATCCTCGATTGCCTTGTCCAGCACCCGCCGGGAGTCGTAGGTGGGCAGCTGGAAATTCTCTCCGTAGACCAGGACCCTTTTTCGTTCTTTCACTTGCAATTCGTTCCTTTCTGTGCTATAATTATGTAAACTTTCAGATAGCGTTTTCACCTTTCTGCCCCCTCCGGTCGTCCTTTCCCGGAGGGGGTTGTCTTTATTTGTCTGCCAGGGCTTCGAGCGCCTCCGCGATCCGCTCCAGATTGATAGCTATATCTTCCAGGGCGGTCGTTAAGCGATCATTCATTGAAATTCTCCTTTAACTTGTCCACTGTGGATTAACTCGTCCATTCACCGTCAAAGAGAGAAATTTGGACAAGTTAACCGCAATCCGTTGCGGCTCTAGGGAGTTTTAACTTGTCCAGGTGGGCCAATTAAAGTTTTAACTTGTCCACTTTTGGTTTTAACTTGACCACGTGGTCAAATTAAAAACTCTTAGAGCCACAAGGCTTTCAGTTTAATTTGTCCATTTTTGTATCTCTGACGGGGAAGAACATTTAAGCTGTCCACGGTGTTTCGGTATCATCTGGCAATTCGGTGAAGGAATCCGCTTTTTTGATATGCCATGTCCGGTTACCATCTCTTGCACTACCTGTTGTGTAATACTCGATAACGCCATCCTTTTTCAATTCGTCCTTTGCGCGGCGGACTGTTCGGAACGCATATCCAGCAGCCTTTGCCCGATCTTCCAGTTCCTTAGATGGCATATTCCTTCCGGCCTCATCAAGTACACTCAATACCCACTCTTTGCAGTCATCTCTTTTTGTCGTGGAGGTGTTGACTACGCTGTCCTGTATGTACTCGCGGTCCCGCTTCCAGCTAGACCCTGCTTCCTGGATTTGGCCGTCGTTGTCAATGGTGAACAGTAGCGTTTCGTGTAATTCGGAGTAGTTGTTCTTCTCATTACTCAAATACCGAACGCCCTGATCTTCCGTGTAACCGGCCATCAGTACGGAGCGGGAAATGTCCCAAAGGTCCGCAGAGTCTGCAATTCGATCCCGCCCCCATGCTCCTTTGCGCTTGTTGGTGTGGCAGATTACAAGGAAGGTTGTTCCGGTCTCTTCACCAAGAGATACCAGAGGTGCCATACAGTCCCGCATGGCGTTTCTGCTGCCCATGTTGACCTCCGGTGGGATAAACCCCTGCACTGGATCAAAAACGCATAGGGAGGGGCGAAAATAGCGGATAAACCGTTCCATTTCACCAGAACCGAATTTGAGTCCTCGCAAAGCTCCATCTCGATCTTCGGCAAAATCCGGGGTGATAATATTCTCCATGTTGGCACCTGCCAGCCGCAGCTTCTTTTTGAGTTTTTGTCGGACGCTGTCCTCCGTTGTGAGAAACGCAACGACTTGTGGTTCACGCTGATACCCAGGCGGGTCCAACACACAGCGGCTCCCGCTGCTGATTGCTGCCACCAGGTTACACCATAGGGAGGTCTTTCCGACTCCGCCGTCAGCAGCGGTCAGCGTGATTTGCCCTTGCGGGATCCATCCGGGCACCAGCCAGGACGCCTCCTTCTCTTCAAAGGCGGACAGCGTTTTGAAACAGGATAGAAACGGATCATCGACTACGGGTTTCCATTCCGGTGTCTCTCGCTCCAGCTTCACTAGCAGTTCCGCCGCCCGATCTTCTCCAAACGCCTGGATCATATCGGAGACGTCGCCGTGTTCCGGGATTTCCGGCCATACCACAGAGAGATCAAGCAGCCGGACGCTTTTTGCAACGTCATGCAGCGCGGCGGCGGTCTCTTGGGCATAGGATTTTCCAACAGGGTCATTGTCCTGGAGGATCATAACATCCTTGCCCTGTAACTGCTCCGTGTACTCCTTGCGCCATTTACCCGGCCCGGCTCCATCCTCGCCGCTGACAGCGTCATATCCCAGTTTGTGAAGATTATCGGCGTCTTTCTCGCCCTCCACGACTGCGATCATGTTGCTGGACAGGTCCCCGGCCACATAGAGGCTGTGAGGTACGCCCTGGCGGTTATATATCCACCCGCCGCTCCCGTCCGGCCGTCGCCAAGCAAAGGATTTATCCGATTTCCGCAGCTTCTGAACGCCAGTTGGATATGTATAGACGGCCACGACTTCCGCACGGGTCTTTGGGGGGTGCTCCGAATCATAGAACAGATCACGGGGTTTCAGTCCAACACGGGCAATAATGTCCCTTGTGTCACATCCCGCCTGGCATTTTAGAACAACGCCCTTTTGCCCACGCCCAACGGAGAGACTGGCTTTTCGGTCATCGTGGCAAGGACAACGAGCCATGTATTGATCGTCACTACAGCGTTTCACGCCGTCAAAGTAGCGCAATACTTCCTGAAGGTCCGTTGCAATCACCTCCCGGCCTTTTCAATGGCTCTTGCCGCCGCCAGGATCTCCTTTGCCCGGCCTCTCATTTGCCGTACACACTCGGCCCTTTCATATTCGTTGCCAGGTAGATAGTAGCCATCCTTGCTGTTGGACAGGATTGGAATGCCCTGCCGCCGCTCTTCATGGATCATCTTGCGGACTGTCCGCTGGTCCTCTCCGGTCAAGCGAACAAGGTCCTGAAGGTGGAGACCATTCTCCGATCCAGCCATCAGCAGTCGGGAAATGGTTCCTTGACCGCCGCTCTGTGTCGTTGTATAATTTCCATAGGGATTGCCGCCTGCCCGGTGACTGTCCCTCTTCGCCCGCTTGGATGTTGCAGCATCCCGGCGGACTTTTTCTTTTCTGTCACGCACTCTCTGTCACCCCCGCTTGCTGATTGATCCACTGCTTGAATGCCTCCGCCGGGATTCTGGTGCAGCCTCCGATGCGGGCAACAGGGAAACCGTCCAGCTTCATCCATCGGTAAATCGTCGGCCTAGAAACTTCCGCCACTCTCGCGGCATTAGTCGGGGTGTATGCGATGTGTTCATAATCAACCATCATCCCACCTCCTGGGACAGTTCCCGGATAATACCATAAATGCGATCCTTCTCTTCTTGCGGTAATTCCTTGCGGAGCTTTCGGGAAAAACTGCAATCCGCAATCCCAAGCGCATCCGCAATCTGCCAGAGCTTTACTCCAGCCCCTGCCGCTGTGCGTCGAATATCTTGATTGCTCACTGTTGGCACCTCCTAATTTGTTGTTGACGCTTCAATCATCGTCTGATATAATAATAGCAGACAACATCAAGAGCAGCAATACCACAGAGAGAAGTTTCAACAGATGTGTTAATTACCAGAGCGATCGTTTATGGAGAGTTAATATATGGAGCGTAAAAACAATAGGCTGCCTATTTTTACAGAGCGATTTCGCAAATTGCAAGGAGACCGGAGCAATACAGAATTTGCGGAATTCCTTGAAATTTCTCGACAAACCGTCGGATTTTACTGCAATGGTGATAGATTACCCGACGCTTTGATGCTGAAGCAAATAGCCGAAAAGTGTCATGTATCTACGGACTGGTTGCTCGGGCTTTCAAAAGTAAGGAGTCCTGATGTAAATGTAAAGTGGATGTGTGAAAAAACAGGATTGTCAGAGAGTTCCATCGAAAACCTAGTTGCGCAAAATAAAGTCAAGGATTCAAACGGAAATCGATATATAGAAATTATAAACGATATTCTTCAAGACCATAGTTTTTACTATCTTTTAATAGAAATGTATGGAGCAAAAAATATGCGCAAACAATCCCAAAAATTGTTAAGTATAGTTGATGAGTATCTAAAGAACGGGATTGCAAGCGAAACAGATAAAAATGATTTGTTAGATAGCGATTATTTTTCATATCTTGTTAAGTTTGAGAGAGATGAAAAATACTCTCGATTCCAAATCATTGATATGTTTACTAGGCTAATTGATGAAATACTCCCGCTGACTGACCTTGATAGTATTTATAAAAAATATTCTTTATATGATTGTTTATGGGATCGGCTGGAGCGCCACGCAAGAGAAACTGGAGATAATGACTTTGCGGACTTTATTGCAGGGAAAGGGAAATATTTAGATATGAAATAAAAACCGCCCCCGGTGCTGGCACACCAGGGACGGCTATAAGGGGCAGTAAACTACCACAGCCTACTGCTCCTCCATATTACCACACATGAAGGAGGATTTTCAATGCCAAGAAAGAGCAATACCCGCGCAGCCTCCGGCTCTGGAACAATCCGGCAGAGACCGGACGGGACGTGGGAAGCGCGTTTTGTAGTGGGCCACGATCCCGGGACGGGAAAGGCTATCCGCAAATCCGTCTATGCCAAGACCCAGAAGGAAGTCCGGCAGAAGCTGGCCCAGGCCGTGGCGGCGGTGGATAACAGGGCCTACCGGGAGCCGTGCAAGATGACCCTGGGGGAATGGCTGGATATTTGGGCAGATACATACCTGACGGGAGTAAAACCCAGAACGGTTAAAATCTACAAGGACGATATTCGGCTCCACATTAAGCCATATCTGGCCGCTATCAAACTGGACGAACTAAACACGCACACTGTCCAGCAGTATTTCAACACCCTATTGACAAACGGAAAGAAGGTCCGCAAAAAAGGCGATGACGGGAAAATCGTCTATGAAACCGCCCCCCTCTCCGCAAAAACCGTGAAGAACATCCAGGGCGTCCTGCATGGCGCTCTCCGGCAAGCAGTTATTAACCGCTATATCCCCCTCAATCCGGCGGACGGCGATTTCTGCAAACTGCCAAAGGTCAAGCGGCAGGAGATCAAGCCCCTGGATGAAACGCAGATCACGGCCTTCCTTGATGCCATCCACGGCAATCCTTTCGAGGATCTGTTTATCGTTACCCTGTTCACAGGACTGCGACAGGGGGAGGTTCTGGGGCTATGCTGGAACTGCGTGGACTTTGAAAACAACGTCCTAACCATCAACAAGCAGATGCAGCTTCACCAGGAACAGGGTATGAAAGCCTATCAACTTGTCGCTACGAAAAACAGCAAGGCCCGCACCATCACCGTTGCCCCCTTTGTGATGGAACATCTGAAGCGGCGGAAAGTGGAACAGGCTAAGCAGCGGCTCATTGCCGGGGCACTGTGGCAGCAAAGTGAGCTTGTGTTCACGGATCAGCGGGGGAACCATCTGACAAAGCCAACCATCTACCGGGCATTCAAAAAGGCCGCCGCGTCCATTGGCCGTCCGGATGCCCGTTTCCACGATCTCCGGCACAGCTACGCCGTGGCCGCGATCCGGTCCGGGGACGATATCAAAACCGTGCAGGGCAATCTGGGCCACGCCACCGCCGCCTTTACGCTGGACGTCTATGGTCATGTCACGGACCAGATGAAGCAAGACAGTGCGGACAGAATGGAGGCATTTATTAGAAGCGTGTCCGGCTCCTGAAAAGGGGTATAAAAGTCTGAAAGGGGTAAACGAAGGGGTAAAAGCCAAAAAACAGGCATAAGAAAAGCCCTGTAACCATTGTGATTACAGGGTTTCTTGTTGGAGGTGACACCCGGATTTGAACCGGGGAATCAGGGTTTTGCAGACCCTTGCC
>OGYF01003110.1_pt1 | contig 11662 bp, 7 predicted proteins | sample 1576451 | NCBI WGS metagenome assembly OGYF01 (sample SAMEA3541505, study PRJEB24748) | human gut metagenome | biome: human gut; feature: human-associated habitat; material: faeces | place: China | collected 2012 | reverse complement strand
ATTAGATTTTTGTCTTGACAACTGAACCACTATCACTATCAATCTCATCCTGATGAATACAGCCCCTATCTTTTTATTCATCCAATATCCCCTCGTATTCTATTGTATATTCCTTATTATCTTTTCCAGACAGTTTATTTTTAATTTATTTTTTTAACCATACAGTTTCAATCAGATATATTTCGCCCTCTTCAAAATCCACTACCTTTATTTCATATAAATGATTAATCGCCTCTATAATTTTTTTCTCTTCCAAACATTCTCCCTCTCTCTTTTCATATAGCTTCTGCACCTCACATATAAATAATCCTTCCTCTATGCCTGGACTATATACCCCTTCTATATGTAACAAATAAATAGTATATGCTTCCAATTTACTTATCTCTTGCTTGGTCGCTTTTTCAATAAAGAAAATACAAACAATTATTAATTGAATATAATTAAATACACTCTCAGGTTCGCTGATTGATGCCACTAATTCTAATCCAGCTACCAACGCCTTCTTTAAATCAAACTTAATATTTCCCTTTTTATAAGAAACTGAATTATCTCCTAGGAAAATCATCCCCTTTCTTGCATCATCCGGAATCAACATAATATGATTGTCAACCAAGTATTCACCCATTACTCCATCTAAATTATATTGCACTGCTACCTGCTTCAATTCTTCTTTTAAAAAGCTATCATACTGTATTGCCTCACCTCTTGTCACCGTCATCTTTCCTCCTCATTTGTTGCCGTCTTTCTGTTCGAAGAATTTTTTCTAATTTACCTTTCTCCATTTTTAATCGAATCTGTTCTTTATACTCATCATATACATCTAAAAAACCACTATACAAATGATTTCCATCCACAGTATCAAAATCATATTCTTCCCTATCTACAATCGTAAATAAGTAATCTTTACGATCTGGCGGAATAGGATGCTGAATATCAGAACAAAGAGAATCATATAATATCCAATCTGTATAATAATATAAATCAAAAAAATCCATATACATCATTGGAGCCAGATATGTATATTTCTCAAGAACTATATTCTCTTCCATAATAATTTTTAATACAATATTATAAGCAATTGCGTCTGCTTCATACTCTTCTTTTCTAAATGGCAATTTTTTATATTCACTGCCAAGCATCACCGCCAGATAAGCATGAGCCATTTCATGCGCCAAGCTAAATACAACAATCGTCCAATAACAATCCTCTGCAAGTTGAAGTATTTGAATATCTCCATTTAACGTATCCATTAACGCCCTGTTCGCCTCTGCCTCCTGCATTTCTCCAAATATACATACATCATTTAACAAATATAAAATATACTTAAAGCACTTTCCATAAATATCAAGATTAGAAAAATCTTTAGACCACTTAAACATCGCCATCAAAAAACCTATAACGGTAGATTCAAATAGTTCATCTATATGTACAAAAATTGGATTTTTTTCATCATTATATATATAGCTGTTAATAGACTTTTGGTAATTGTTTTGCAATTCCACTTCCGTACCGGTATAACCATACTCCTTAACAAAATATTTCTTTACCATTTGAAACATTCTATGTAAATTATATCGCTCTAAATTTTGCTTTAACTCCTCTTCTGTAAAATAATCAGGAAAATATTGCATCATCGTTTTTATCCCATATTCTTCATTTTTCAAAGAACTACCACCAAATTTAAATATTGTATAATCATCTGATGATACCATAAATTTCTCTAAAAAAGGGCTAGATTTCTTATCATGATTTTTCATAATATATATTCATCCTCATTAACTCTGTTATAACTTTGAATGTACACACTATCTACCACTTACTTTTCTACTCATATTTTATCATAATTGAATTAATACAGAAATAAATATCTCTCCTTCCACCTTCTCTATAGTTACTGAAAAATGAAAAATAAAATACTTACGCAGCCCTTATCTGCATTTTATTTCTCGGATGCATTTCTCTTAATATATCTGCCTGCTTTTGAGAGGAAACATGTATATATATTTGCGTTGTTTTAATAGAACTATGTCCTAAAATTTGTTGTACACAACTGATATCCACTCCTTCTTCAATCAAATATGTCGCAAACGAATGGCGAAACATATGAGGAGTAATATTACGTTCAATTTTAGCCTGCTTTGTATATTTTTTCAGCATTAGCCTAATGGACTGCTCCGTAAATCTACTCTTTCTCTTATTTATAAAAAAATATCCACACGCATGAATCTCTTCTTTATTTTCCGTATAATATCTATTTAAAAGTTCTATAACTGATTCTTCTCCAATTTGAACAATCCTCTCTTTTCCCCCTTTCCCCATAAATCGTATTACTCCAGATTCCAAATTAATATTCTCAATCCTTATATTTGCTATTTCATAAACCCTCGCTCCCGTAGCAAAAAGGACTTCAATAATTGCTACATCCCGTAAAATAAATCGCTGATTCTTTTCCGACTCTCTCAGTTCTTTATACATACAATTAAGTAATTTTTCTATTTCCTCCCGAGGAATAATTCTTGGTAGTACACGTTCTTCTTTGAACTTTGTATGTACACGTCTCATTAGATTTTCTTCAATTATCTCTTCTTCTTCTAAATATGCATAAAACACTTTCAGAGATGCTATTTTTCTTTTAACTGTTTTCTGCTTATATTTTTTATGCAAATAAGTAATATATCTTTCTATTTTTTCTTTCGAAGGTTCATCTTCCTCTATAAATTCTACAAACTGACGTAAATCAATTCTATATGCTTTCAATGTGTTCCAATCTAACTCTTTTCTGTATTCACAATATTCCAAATACATGTTTATCATTTCCTGTAATTTCATATTTGTATCCTCCAAAGCCTTTTTGGTAAGTCTAGCACAATTTTAATGGTGGATAATACTTAATTATCCATAAAATAAGGAGGATAAAAATTTGCGCTTATTAATACTAGCCACTACTAAATTTGCACCAACATATAATTCAAAATTAGTGTCACAAGTAAAGTATTTTAACAGTTTTGCTAATAGAAAAGCTGATATACTAGTGGATGCTTCATTGTTAGAAATTGAAAACATTTTAAATAAGTCAACATATGATTTAATTTATCCAACTACTGTATTTGAATATAATAATGAGGGGACATCTATAACTTCTTTTAATTCATATCTTTATAAATTATTAGACTATTATAAACAAAAATATATTGGTAGTTCGCTTTTTTCACACCTACTTTTGAATGATAAGGCTCTTACAAATTTTAAATCTGGTGTGGGGCTTCCTAATAAAGTTATTACTCGACATGCATGGCAGAATAACAAAGAAATGATACTGGAACAATTAGAGTCTTTTCAATTACCAGCGATTATCAAACCAAATACACTTGCAGCATCACTAGGCATTGATGAATCTTCTATTGTTCGAGATAGTAAAGAATTTGCTCATATAATAGACAACTGTTTAAAAAAATTTGATTGTTTATCTGAAGTATTGGTAGAATATTATTTGGAAAATTGTATAGAATACACTGTTTCTGTAACTGGAAATTCTGGTAGATATTTATTTAATGTCTCCAAACTACTTCCAAAAACTAAGATACATCCTATACATTCGTTTCAAAGTAAGAATATGCTTGCTGAACAAAGAGAATTTACATATACAATAGAAGAAAATAACATTATTCAGTATAAATTACAAAGACTATCAGAAAAAATGTTTGAAAAAATGAATTTACGTGATATAGCAAGATTTGATTATTTACAGACATCAAATGGAGATTTTTATCTGATTGACGCTAATTCACTTCCATCATTATCAAATAACTATATATTTGAGTATACCCGTACTGGAAAAATACGATTAGAACAACTACTAATGTTAATATCTCTAGTTGCAGAAAAAAGAATAGGTATGAATATCCCATTTGAATTATTTAATGAGTATCCTGTAGAAGTTGTCAGAGCCCTTTTTTAAAAAGGACTCTGACCTTTATATTAATTCAACAAGTATTTTTCTTTGGTCAAGCGATTCTTTAAAATAAACATGGTCTTCTTTTCCAAGTGTTTTATAATATTTTATTGCAAAATCGGTATAATTTAAAGCCTCATTCAGCAACGATTTATCTTCAACAAAATATTTAAGAACGATGTCAGTAAACTTTCTACAGCAATCACATGCCCTATATGGAATATTATATTTAATAGATAATTGATATCCTTGTCTAAGAGAAATTAAACTCTCAGCATATTTCATTTCTAAAAGTTCTACTCTAGCCTGCATTCTAAAAAATTGAATTTGTCGTAATGGTGCTGGATATTTTTTTAAATTTTCCTCCATTTCATCCAAGTATTTCCGAGCTTCTTTAGTTCGTTTTATATCATAATATCGTGCAAGTGCACATAATTCAATTAACTCTGCCAAAATCTCTAATTTTAATAATACATCATCTGTTGAACAGGCATACTTATACACATTAAAAAATAATTGTTGGGTAATTTTGAAATCATTAAAGTCATCTTTAGTTAACTTATGATTTACGCGTTTAACTTGTTGCTTGTTTTTGTATATAATTCCCATATTTAATTGTAAACGTGTATCCCAATACGGAGGAAAATCTCTGTACAATTTTTTTATACTTTTATATAAACCTAATGCATCATCAAATTTAGTTAGCTCCCTGTAAATAGCGCCTAGTTCAAGAGCTGTTTTGCAGATTTTATCTGGAACAGAAAATTTAATTTGATTTTGAAGAACTTTTTGTAAAGTGTTAACTGCCTCAATAAGTTTCCCTTCATATCTTAATAGTATAGCATATAAAAAGTTTATATCATCACATAAACTTATATTGGAATCAGATGATAGAAGTAATTTTTTCGCATTTATGCAATATATTTGTGCATCTTTTAAAACATCATTTTCAAATTTATATGAAAAGGTATACCAATATTTAGCATTAATAAATTCAAAAAAGGCCTGATCCTTCTGTGAATTCATTATATATGTTGGTTGTATAACTAGCGGCCGAAGTTCGTTTAAAGTTGAGTTAGAAAAGAAATTGTGTTTATCTATTCTAGTATTAAGAATATGTAAAATAAGTTGCAAAATATACTTATGACAGTTCAAACCTATATTATAATCAATTTTTTGAAATAAAATACTCCAATGATTTTCTATTGAACTATTTTCATTTAGTAATAATGCATTCTCGATAATACAATTATTTAACAAACTATGGTTTTTAGATATGAATTTTATTAATATTTCAAAATAATATTCTTGATTTAATTCTTTTTGAAATAGTAAATAGTCTTTTAAAGCTAATGACAATATATGCATATTGATTTGTTTTTCTAATATATTACAGCAAAAATCTTCTGGATATTCTATCTTCATTAAATATTGAGTTAAAAAAATCTGTTCGTATACATCATGCGAAAAATTTATTTCTTTGGTTACCTTTTTATATGTTAAAATTCCTGCTTCAGCAAATAAATTCACATCTTTTATAATTATCTTTTCCTCTAAATTTAACCGTTTAGCAATATTTTTTATAGATACGTTCTCGTCAATATACTGATATTTTGACAAAATTATTTCATTAATTATTACTACCAATTCGTCTTGGTGTGTGTTATTCTCCGATATTTTCTGTAATAATATTTTATACCACCTAGATATCAATTCTCCAAAATTATTTTCATTAAAATTGGAAAACAAAGTAAATGCATCTGCAAAAAGCTTAATATAAATAGGCATTTGTAAAATTCCAGAAAACTCATTATATAATGTAGTAATCACTTCTTGACTTTGATTGGTAGAATCCATTAAAAATTTAACTGCCTGATCTTTTGAAAAAGGGCTAATTTCATAGGTAAGCGAAATTTCTCTATTAGGTAATATTGTAGGGAAAAAAATGCCTTCTCTAGGTTCCATAGCATGATTATCATTTAATTGCATATAGACATCTTTTCTAAGTGATAGTATCATTTTTATATTATTATATTTATGTGTTGATAGTTTCTCAACAAAACATATTAGCTGATTATATATATTTTGTAAAAAATCAAAAGTATTTGGAATTTCATTAATTGCATCATAAACTAAAAGCAGAGTTTTCTTTCGGCAACAAAAAAGTTCATTTATCTGCTGTAATTTTAAAGGTTCACTCAGCCAGTCAGAAAAAGACTGAAGTCCATTTTTCGTCAACTGATTTTTACCGGAGAATGGAAGAATTAAATATTCATCTGATGCTTGTAGGTTTTTTATCCAATGAGCGAGAGCTGTCGTTTTTCCACTTCCGCTTACACCTGTAATTATTAAACCTGGATTATCGGATACCATAAATCTTTTTAAAATTTCAACTGTGTCAGGTAATATAAAATTATTAAATTGAACTGCTGATAAAAACTCTTCTGTTAATGTATTAGCTCTGTTATAAAACTCGTCATATAAACTAGTAAGACGATTATTTTCTAAGTCTACTTCATAATAAATATATATATCAGGTTTTATATAATATGTTCGGGATTTACCTACTAGTTCACGTGTTTGAGCCTTCATTATATTACGAAAATATCCCTCTAACACATTATCATCCTGGGGAGTCATATTCTCAAAAAAAATCTTGGTTGAGGTAGAACTATACTTGATTTCTTTACAATAATTTTCCAAAATTAATTTTATTCTATGTGATGTTGAAATTATATCTTTTTTCTCACAAGTTGTTTTTTGAAAAAGTAATATTTGCTGAAACAAGATAAATAATGATTGCATTTTAGAAAACATACCTTTTTTTAAAACATAATAAAAAAGTTTAGTTGAATCGACAGTTATAGATATTTCAAAAAACTTTTCTTTTTCAATAATTTCTTTTTCAGCCAAAAGCTCTTTTAATATACTCCAGAAATTATCGTCAGGTTGAGGAATGTTTTGCAAATATCTATATTTTTCTTTAATAATATATATATATTGATCAACGCAAATAGGATATCCTTGTATTTGCGAAAAAATTGTTAATGCAGTAGCAAGTAATAGTGCTTCTATTTCATTTGTAATATCATTTTGAAAATCAAGTTTATCCTGTAAAACCGTAATTAATATTGATAACAAAGTTGTAGAATCCACACAAAAATAAGGTTCCTTGACTGACCATATATACTCTTTTAAAATTTCATCTTCTATTTTGAGTAAATTAGAAAAGACTATCAATGCACGTTCACTTGTGGAAATTATATTATATAAAGAACTTTTCTTCCATAATTTTAGACTTTTAATCTCTTGTTTAGGTACTTCTTGCAATTTACTTTCTATGAATGGAAATAAAACATTAAAATCTCCTTTTTCTCCATTAATAAAATTATACTCTGAATTTCGTGTCTTCATCCAGGTATCAATACTGCCATTTGAATACTGATCATATAAATCAGGCTTTTCAGGACTTACCCAAAATGCACAATGTGCTTTTGATGTATTTAAAGCGTTCATAATACCAATATCCTGACCTCTATAACCTACAACTATTACAATTCCTTTTGTTAAAGAATGAATGACCGCTTCAATTTCAGGAGATAATCGTCGTAATTCATCTGGGGCAAAACGAAGATTTCCATGTTGAAGATCACCATGAGCTTTAACAAAATTAATGGAAAGATTATCATCAGAAAAAGATTCTTTTTTTAAACCATCAATAAATGTTCTATGAGGAATGTCCTTTAAAATCTCATCAATCAAAGGATCAAAATTTGTAGTAATTATATTCTTTATATAGCCTGTTTTAATTAGGTTTCGAATTGCCAAATATCCCTTAGAAGGCTCTAGATTCTTAAAATAAGGTGCTAATAAATCTATTCTATCCTGTTCACCTTGACCCGTCCAAACATTATTTACAAATAAAGAATATAATTCTGTCCATGTATCGGGAAGATCCTGATCTTCATTTAAATGCTTTTTAACTATGTCTTTTACAATTCCTTCTGTTGAAATATCATCAGATGAACTTCTTAAAGAACATCCAGCACCAATAATTACAGTAACTCCTTCTGTTTCAGAATTATAATAACTTTTTAGCTGTTGAATTAATTTTCTTAATATAGTATCTGAATTATACATTCTGCCTCCATTACGTAAAAATTTCTTTCTATAGATAATTAAGTATTATCCATTATTCCTGTAACTTTTGTGTTTTCAACCAAAAATATGACTGGTATTTCTTTCACTGTTCATTCCTTCAATCACATCTTTACCATTCATCCTCAAATTCCATTTCATTCATCTCTGGAAAATCTAACAATTCAGAACCTGTCAGTTCCAATCCTATCGCAATCCTGCGTAATATCTCCAGTTTTAGATTTTTAGTTTCTTCCCATATTGTTTATAAAAAACAGCAACAACTATTTTTATTTAAAGAACAATTTCCTAATTTCTTTCCCCTCATAATAACCATTCTTTGCATCTCTTTTCGACTGATTTCGAATAAGTTCACCTGTATCCAAAGAATATTCCCTAATCCTGTTATTATAGATAAAGGAAAGCTTTTTATTATTTAAATACACATATTGCAATCTCCTATTGAGAAGATTCTGATTTGAAATTGATTTCAGTTCATCTATGTACACCCACACACCATCAATCAACCTAAAAAATGAAATGCTTTCATCTAAACCATTCATTACAACAAAAAGAATATCTCCATCTGGTGAAAACACACATTTCTTTATATTTTCCTGCATAATGCGATTAGTTTTTCCATTATTTCCCACAATATTAATTTTCTTACCACTCCATTGAACACTCCAGTCCTTATCTGAAGATTGCGCTTCCTTAAAGCGTGTTTTATGTACTGGTATCTTTCTTACAGGTTCAGAAATCGTAGTTACAGAAATCCCATCTGTACGAAATATAACAGGATTTATTCCTAGTGCATTAACCAAATGTTGCGTATTTTCAAGATCATGAATTCCACGACAGCCAAAATACCACTGTGCATTTGGGGCACATTTAGCCACTTCTAAAAAATAATCCCAATCAACAGGTGATATAGAATGGCCTATTACAACTATATCCTCAATATTAGTAAGTCCCTCAAAAAAACTTTTATGTTTCAATATGATGCTTTTAGAATCTTTAGTCAGATCCTCATCATACTCTGTAAGAAGACTTACTACCCCCTCCTGCGCCACATCAATCACTTGGCTACGATATGATTTTTTTCTTTTAAGACCACGTATCGAAGCATATTCATCTTCCGATGTTCCCGGCTTATGTCCTAATATTAATTTTTCTTTTTGATGTCCCCTTTTCTTTCTCCTACATCCATGTATATAACACACATTAGATTTGGATACTCCATAAAGTTCTTCCACAAATTCTGTATAATTGAAACAAAGCACTTTATCATCATGAAATATTGATTTTAAAGGACGATCATGTGTACCTATTTCTAATTTTTCAATCCATCTTCTAAATTTCTTCTCCAACTCTTCGGTAATAGATCTCATTGGTTCGGCAGCCATTTCTAACGCCATATAATATTCTGCCGCTCCAGAATCTTCATCAAAAAAGCCACTACTATCAAGCATATCTCCAACTATTTGTGGGTTTGCCATCATATCCATATTAATGTGCCCCAATGCATCTTCAAAATTAGCCCAGATATCTTCCGCTTTTAAATAGAATTCCAGTTCTCGACACAATTCACTGTTTCTTCCCAGAGAATCTCTAAACGCTCTATAGCTTGACTTTACACCATGCATCAAGTCAAAACCGTTCCCTAATATATATAAGGTGCATCCACATAAACTTAGTTTATCTATGGGTATCGTAGATATATGCCGTAATTGTTCTTCAAAACGTTCCTTATCAATCATGCTTTGTCGACGCCATTTCTCGTCTTCTATTCGTTGTTTTTCCTCTTCCAACTGTTGCTCGTGTGCTCTTTTCATATCCCTGTAGCAATATGAACAATAAGAGGGTGCTTTGCTGTTTTTACAACGATAGATAAATATCTCTCCACAATTATTGCAAACAAGTTCTCTTGTGTTTTTTCTATCTGCCACTATTCTTTTCTCCACTCCCAAATCTTCTCCTTTATATTATAAACAATAATATTAAGTACTTAAATAGTCCGAAACTTCCTCATTCTCATATGATTTGAAAAATAACTTAATGCCACAGTTAAAAAGAAAAACTTTATTCCATTATTAGCAAACTGTAGCCATTGATACTCTTTTATCCTCTCTGGATTTCCTATGATGAATCCCATTGCATGCTGTACTGTATGCATCTTATTATATATAAAATTGCTAACAAACAAATAAACTGCTGCCATATCAAATTGAACTTCTATGTAATTAACTACTAACATTACCAATGAACGAATTACGTTTGCAGACGGTCTTTGAATATCAGATAAAAACATTAAACCAACTAAATACGTAACTGTATCTCCTAAATCATATGCTATAATTGCTGAAAAAACTACTTGTACACCCCAACTACTTCCTATCGAAATATACGAAGTACAGAGAAACATAAAGATGATTGGAACAAATACCTTAATAAACGCAACAATTTCTATAACCTGTCTTCGTGCAACCCAATCTCTCTTTCCAAATATGTCCTTTAACCAAGTCCATCCTACAAAAACATATCTTAAAATAATTAATAACTGCCTTATACGCTTTGCAATTGCAAAATATCCTCTCTGTTCATCATACATATTCACTTCTTTCAAAGCTTCTTTTTGACTCTTAAAAACGCCGCTATACACTGCTCTGTGCTCTCTTTGAAAAACATCCTTATATTGGTCAAAAATCTGACGGGCTCTATCACAATTGCCATTATCATTAGGAATTACAAAATAGATTTTTCTTAAACTTATCTCTTTAAAAAGTTCTCTATACTCATTCTTTTTTTCCAACAATTCGTTATATACTGTAACTAATCCAATCCGAAATGCATACTCGAAATCGAATCCATAATTACCAGATGATACCACAGGAATCGCTATCTTTTCTATCTCAGGATGTTCAAATACCAATCTCATTACATTTTCATAACATGAAACCAGTTTTCCTACACAAGAACTTGAATATCCATCTGGATGACCTTCATTTCTATCACTCTTTGGTCCAACTGTATGAATTACATATTTACACAGTTTCCCTCCCTTGGTGATCACCGCTTCTCCTCTTTCACAACGAATGACATTCTCTTTCCTCGTATTAATTTTCTCCTTAAATTCATCCTTGATAGCTTCTTTAAAATATTTATATTGTCCTTCCAGCCTATTAATTTTTCGATGAATTGCCTCATCTACACTTCCATCACGTTTTCCACCCATAAGACTTGGTCGGGCAGGATTCACTATGGCATCTATATTATATTTTTCAACAAATTCTTCTATTTTTCCCTCACGTACTTCAATCATTTCTGCTAAACCCATTTATCTTACTCCATTTATTTGTACATAAAAAATTATAAACCAATTATTTACAATCATAAAGTTCTCAGCTTTTGAATTTTTGAATACATTCTTTTATCCCGGTTCATTTATAATATATTTTACCCCACTCTTGTATCCCAGGTAACGAAACTATTCACATCAAATTCTATCTTTTACCCTTTACCTTTAATGTAAGCTAATATTTGATATAAATCAATACTGTTTTGTTATTTTAT
>OGYF01003107.1_pt1 | contig 11669 bp, 11 predicted proteins | sample 1576451 | NCBI WGS metagenome assembly OGYF01 (sample SAMEA3541505, study PRJEB24748) | human gut metagenome | biome: human gut; feature: human-associated habitat; material: faeces | place: China | collected 2012 | reverse complement strand
AATTCTTTTCAATAAATCCTTCTACCCATATTCGAACCACATCTGAAAATCGGCGTTTCTATGATCTCCTGGTAGATGAAAAAAACATTTTCTCAACCAAATATCAGCTATACACATTTGCAATTATGGTTGCACTAAGAGCTGGTGCTGCTCCTGATTCTGCGACGAAAAATCTGGACATTTGCTTGGTTGGAAATGTGGACAAAGATAATTTTGCAGTAGCTAAGGGATTGGTTGCTCACCTTTGTCCTGAAATCAATAATGGAAGTGACCTTTTAAAACGCATGAATGAGTACGCCGACTCCGGTATTGCAATTTTGCGTACTGACTATGAAAATAGCGATGAGGATTTTGATCCAAGCGCATATCTGGAATGATTACATCAACAAGCATTCAAAAGAAACCGCCGCAAAGGCTTTGGTTCCCCCTGACAGGGGTAACTTTGCAGGTGTCTGAACCCCCGGCAGATATTGCTACGGCAGTATCTGCCGGGGACTTCTTTTTGTCTCACGCACCCTTGGTGGTGGACTGACCTTCCGGCTGGGTGAGTTCCACACAGCCAATGTCATTGTAATGAATTTCCACCGTCTGCTGGGCGTGCTTGCTCCACTTCACATCCTTTTCGTGGACCACGATCTTTTGGATGAATAGCCGCAGCAGCTCCGGCGTCAGCTCCTGGATGTCCGTGTACCGCTTTGCCAGGGAGATAAAGTGGTCTGTGCCGGACACCTGCTCCCGCAGCCTCTGGATGGCAGATTCCTTTTCCGGGATGGCCTTGTTCAGCATTTCCATCTCCTGGGTGTAGCTGCCGGAGAGCGTCTGGAACTGTTCTGCTGTGATCCGCCCCAGGACGCTGTCCTCATAGAGCCGCTTGAAGATGCTGTCCAGTTCCTTGCTCCGCTTCTTCATAGCAGTCAGTTCCCGTTCCAACCCGCGCGCCTCTTTGCGGAGCTCCGCAGACTGTCTGCTGCCGATGTACGCTGCAAACTCCTGGGTGTGCTCCCTGGCCATTGCTGTCACCCGCCGCAGATCCTCCAGGACTACATCATCCAGTATGCACTCCCGGATATAGTGGGCGGTGCAGAGGGTGCCGTCCTTCTTGTAAGTCCGGCAGGTGAAGTGGTTGTAGGACCGGCTCATGGTATGGGCGCGGTGGAGCACCATGGTGCTTCCGCAGTCGGCGCACACCACCAGCCCGGAATACTTGTTCTGCTCGTCCATCTTGGTAGGCCGCCGTTTGTGCTGGCGTACCCGCTGGACCATATCCCAGACCTCATGGCTCACCAGGGCGGGGTGGGTGTTTTCCAGCACCATGCATTCCTCCCTGGGATGCTCTACTTTCCGCTTGTCCTTGTAGGAACGAGTACTGTACCGGAGGTTGATGGTGTTGCCAAGGTAGATCTCGTTCTCCAGCATGTTGGCCACGGTGCTGCTGGTCCAGTGATAGGGGTTTTCTGCGTCCAGATTGGTGTGCGTGAGCCCGTGCCGCTCATAGGCGTAGGTCGTGGGGCACAGTACCTGCTCCCGCTTTAGCAGCCGGGCGATCTGGCTGGGTCCCTGCCCGGCGGCGCACAGGGCGAAAATACGGCGCACCACGGCGGCGGCCTCCTCGTCCACCACCAGCTTCTTGCGGTTCTGTTCGTCCTTGCGGTAACCGTAGGGCGCTCTGGTGCCCAGCCGCTCCCCGCGCTCCGCCTTGGCCCGCTGCACCGCCCGGATCTTCCGGCTGGTGTCCCGGATGAACCACTCGTTAAATAGGTTCTTGAAGGGCATCAGCTCCGTGCTCTCGTTCCGGTCGGTGTCCACATTGTCGTTGATGGCGATGTAACGGACGCCGAACATGGGGAACCGCTCCTCAATGTACAGCCCCGTGTGGAGCTGGTTGCGTCCCAGCCGGGACAGGTCCTTGGTGATGATGGTGCGGATCTTCCCGTTTTCCATATCCGTCATCATCTGCTGGAAGCCGGGGCGGTTGAAGCTGCCCCCGGAATAGCCGTCATCCACATAAAAGCGGGGGTTGGGGAAGCGGTGCTCCCGTGCGTACCGCTCCAGGATATTCCGCTGGTTCTGGATGCTGTTGGACTCTCCGTCCGCCCCGTCATCCTGGCTAAGACGGCAGTACAGGGCGGTGATCTCATTCTGGTTTGACTGTTTCATACAGCCCTCCTTTTTTCTCGTCAAACCGATTCAGCGCATCGCGCCTACACAATACCCCAAAGCCTGGGCAATGTCCAGTCCTTTAGGCACACAGCTTTCCCTGCTGCGCGTCCAGGTCGATGAGGGCTTTCAGCTTGTCCTCCGGGGTGGCGCTGCCCTGTACCGGGAACACGGACACCACCCGGATGAGTCGCCCATGGGATCGCTGAAGGCGTTCCACGGTTACCTGTCGAACATCATCTTTCGCTTCTTCTGACATTTTCGTTTTCTCCATCTCTGGTTGGGAAGGTTCGGCAACCTTGCCGAACCTTCCTGGGCAGCGCTTTTGGTGATTTCATCAAAAGCGGTATTCTGGCTTCATATCGTATGTAAGTTTTCTTGCGTATCGCCTTTGACAATATTGTCAAAGGCGATTTTTACACCTGCGACACATTTGACGTTTCCACGCCCAGAAAGGTACGACAACCTTGTCAAACCTTTCTTCCTCGGGGACGCTCCCGAAATATTGGCTGGAAACGCATCGTTTCTCTCCGGTGGCCTGCCATCCCTCCGCTGGGCCTGCGAGGCCACACGGGGCCTCCTGTGGCCTTACAGAGGCTATTGCTGGGTGGAGAGAAGGAAGCACTCCTCACAGAGCTTGTCCGCCAGAAACTCCAGTTGTGCGATCTGCTCCGGGGCGAGTTCTCTGGCCCTTGGGCAGCGGGCGATCTGCCGGATGTTGGAGTAGATATGGTTTACGGCGGGATGCGGGTCTATCTTCTGCCTGGGCATTCGGGCGTGGATCGTGGCCTCCTTGATCAGCTTACGGAAATAAGTTGTGACCGGCAGTCTGGTGATGGCCAGATAGCGGCACAGCCGCTGGTACTGTTCCTCCGTCATGCGGACGGACAGGGAACAGCTGTTGTCCCGCATAGGTGGGCGTGGCTTATGTTTATACCGCATAGGGGTACCCCAGCTTTCGCACTTGCCAGAACCGTTCCACCACCTGGGCCAGCCGCTGGACGGAAAAGCCCAGCTGCTGGGCGGTGCCGCAGCCGCTGTTGAATGCCCTGGCCACGGCGTTGATGTCCCGGCCAGCCTCATCCGCAAAGGCGGTGGCCGCTTTCGTCTCCTCCTCCCGGTAAAGCATAGGGCGGTTTTGCTCCAGCTCTCTCATCAGCCAGGCGTTGGAGGATAACCCGGCAGCCCTGCTTTTCTCTTTCAGCTGGTCGTATTCCTCCTGGCTCATCCGGATGCAGGTGCGGTGTGTTTGTGTGTTCATGTTGATCCTCCTCTCGGGAGACGGCTCCAGGGCCATCTCCGGTTCTCGCACCCATCCTAACAGATAATGCGGACAGTCTGTGTCCGCATTAAAAAAGAAAAATGGGGGTCTCATGATGCACCCTGCCCTGGATTTCTTGACCTCCAGGGTGCTAACATAGACACCCTTGTATGGAGATGAGTTTATTTATAATGTACCCAATAATGTAGACAGTTTATTGAAAAAACGACACCCTGATGCAGGTGAAAATCGGGTCCGGCAAGGTTGCCGAACCCGATTTTCAGCGCAATGAACTGCCGCCGGAATTGCCAAATGTTCCAATGAGATCGGGTTTGACAAACTTGTCAAACCCGATCTTGCGTGAAAAATCTTCCGAAAACTTCTCGGCAACCTTGCCGAAAAGTTCCGCCCGCAGGCGGCATTGGGGTCAGGGGTTTACCCCTGCAAGCGCGTTTTGACATCAAAACGCTATGCTTGCGACAATAAGAGACGAACCAAGTATGGGGTAGTTTCAATGCCAAGATAGATTTAAGCCAAGAATTGAAATCCAACCTGTACGGAAGTTCTTCCCGAGGCTACAATAAGGGGGAAATCGGCCTGACGACGCTATGCTTGAGCCACTTGCGCTCGTCGCGGCAAACTGTCAGCCGGCCTCCCTTGTTGCAGCGTTCGATTTTGCAGGTTGAGGTAGCGGCATGGCCGCACGCTCGTGTAACAACGCAAGATGAATAGGGGACAAGTGCGGGTTGGCACCGATTCCAAGCATGACTGGAGGGAAACTGTATGATGAGTAAAATTATTACGGCAGTTGGTATTGATGTATCTAAGGGGAAAAGTGTGGTGGCCGTGCGCAGACCAGGCGGAGAGGTTATCCTGCCTCCTACCCAGGTCAAGCATACCGCTGAGGATCTTGCTCACCTAGTAGAGTGTCTGAGGGAGATCGGCGGTGATATCCGAATTGTCATGGAGCATACCGGAATGTATTGGCGCCCCATAGCCCGTGCACTCAAAGAGGCAGGGTTCTTCGTCAGCGTTGTTAATGCCATCCTCATCCACAATTTCAGCGATAATTCCCTCCGCAAAGTAAAGACTGACAAGGCAGATGCTTTGAAAATCGCAAATTATTGTCTGACCTTTTGGACAGAGCTGAGACATTTTTCCGATGAAGACGAAACCAGGCAGATGTTGAAAATGCAGAGCCGTCTGTATGAGAGGACACAGAAAACCAGTGTCGAGCTGCGTAACAGCTTGATCTCGCTGTTGGATCAAACTTTTCCGGGAATCAACAAGGTACTGCCCTCTCCTTACTGCTCCAAGCGGGGGCATTACAAGTGGGTAGACTTTGTGAAAACCTTTTGGCACAAAGACTGTGTGAAAAATACTCGCTGAACGTATTTTCTAATAGTTACCAGAGATGGTGCAAGAAGGAGGGATACCGTTTCCGGGAAGCAGAAGCGGGAAAAATTTACAGCGCAGCTCAAGAGGCCGTTGCTACGTTTCCAGCAAATGAAAGCACGAAGATTCTCATTGTCCAAGCTGTGGACTGTTTGAATGCCGTCTATGAATCCAAGGCTGTTCTCCGTACGGAGATGCGGCGGCTGGCCTCTCTGCTGCCAGAATACGAAGTTGTCATGGCTATGCAGGGTGCTGGTGACATCACCGGCCCGAAACTCATGGCCGAGATCGGTGATGTCCGTCGTTTCACCAGTAAGCGGGCGCTGGTTGCATTCGCCGGTGTGGATGCACCGCCATTTCAATCCGGGAAATTTGAGGCCAAATCCAGGCACGTTTCAAAACGTGGTTCACCCCATTTACGCCGGACGCTGTTCCAGATCATGAGCGTTGTCCTGCAGCATGGTTCTGTAGACAATGCAGTTTATCTTTTTATGGACAAAAAGCGGGCTGAAGGAAAGCACTTCTATGTCTATATGGTTGCCGGTGCTGCCAAGTTCCTTCGGATATACTATGCCCGCGTGCAGGAGTACCTGGCCGCATCGGAGGCGGGTAAGAGCGCCGCATAAATGATACCTCCCCTCTTGTGGGTTACCTTGGTCAACAGGTTATGCCAGTTGGCCTTGTTGTTGTGCCCTTTTTCATAGGCCATATTTCCTCAAAAATTTTGGCTCTAAACCTTCATTTTGGGGCTTGACATTTATTTGCAGGTTTGCGTGAAACACCCGCCCTGAAGGGCGGGTGTTTCACCGCCGCCAAGGGCGGCAGAGGTCTCTTACTTTTTAGAAATTAGAAAAATGGGAACTGATCAAAATTAGCTGGCTAACTGATTATTTATTTTGTTCGTGTGAAATTTGCGTTTCAAGTAGATTTTCCTTATAATCACTTTAATGACAGATAGAGAAATGTGAGGCGAGTGGAATGGCACAAATACTTTTAGTTGAAGATGACGCAGCCGCTTCCGAGCTGATTCAACAATACATGGAGGCATTATGCGGTAAGCATCAACTTACAATATTCTCTACCGCAACGGCAGCTCTCAACTGGTCAAACGAGCATTCTGTTGACTTGTTTATTTTGGATATTCAACTGCCGGATTACCGTGGAACTGAGCTGGGAAAGCAAATTCGTACTCTGCCCAAATACCGATTCACGCCAATCCTCTTTACAACAGAATTGGCAGGAGAGGAACTTGGAGCCTACCGCGAGATCAAATGCTATGATTTTTTAGTAAAGCCGTTTACACAGGAACAGTTCACCAATGCCGTTTCTGCTGCTCTTGATATGGGCAAACAAATGAAAAAGATTGTTCCTGTGCTTCGAATCGAACAAAAACAATTTTTATTTGAATATGGATTGGAACAAATCCTATATATTGAGTCTTTCGGGAAAAAAGCCGTCATTCACAGCATATCACAAGGGAAGGAATTGAACGATCAGATTTCTGGTTACAGTCTGGTGCGACTGCTGGAAATGGCCGGGCCTGGAAACCTGATTCAATGCCATAAAAGTTTTTTAATCAATCCTATTTATATTACGAAAATTGACAAAGGGTCAAAAACACTGTGGCTGAAAAATTGTAAAGATACAATTCCGATTGGCGAAAAGTATCAACACAATTTGAGGGAACGAACTACATGACGAGCATTGAATTATTTGTCCAAGTTTTTCTGGATGGAGTTTTATTGAACCTTTGCGTATTGGGAGTGCTTGGCCGACCCAAGAGGCATCTGGGCGGATTGCTACTATTGAGCAATTTGGGAGTTTGCCTGGTATCCCGTCTTGCGGGATACAGCACAAACCCCGTGGACTATGTTGTGCTTCCGTTAGATAGTTTTCTATTTTCCCCGTTTTTGGTCTTGGCTGTGCTCCTCTTGAACAGCATTTACTTTGATTCAAGGGAAGGACATATTCTTTGGGGAACTGTAACGCAATTTAGCCTTTTTCTCCTTTTTCGAGAGGTGTGCATTGTTTTATTTGGGCTATTTGGCCTGAGTACAGGATTTTGGCCAATTTATGGGGCGCGTATTCTTTCTCTTCTCCTTTGGGCGGCTCTATGGTGTACCGGGATGCTCCGGTGGATAAAAGACCAGTTAGAGGAAGGCGACATACCGCTCTATATCGTTGCTGGGAATACCTTTCTTGTTTTGCTACTGATCCTGGGTGTGTGGAAAACCCCCTCATTAAGAGATTATCTATGGCTCCCGATTTTGGCGGCTATTTTGGCATTGTTGGTGCTGGTAGATGGCATAGTTCTCCTATGGGATCAAAACCGCATTCAATTTCAACGCAGAGGCCGCCTATTGGAGCAATACCTGCCTATGGTGGAGGAACTGGTGGAGTCTGTGCGGGCCCGCCAGCATGAGTACAACAATCGCATGATGGCAATATCAGCAGCAATGGTGACCTCGGAAACACTGGAGGAGGCCCAAAGAAAGGTTGCTGAATTAGCTGGACAGGTCAGCTTGGAGACAACAGACCGGGAATTACTAAAGTGCGACAGTAAGGTGCTGTGTGGGATGCTGTTCGGTAAAGTCAAACAAGCCCAACTACACCACATCCAGCTTCAAATATCCATAACAGGTTCTTTTCTTCATCGTTCCCTATCGGAAAGCGATTGGGTGGATCTGCTGGGGATTTTACTGGATAATGCTCTGGAGGCGGCGTCTGCCGGTGATCTTATATTTCTTCAGGCAGAGGAGGAAGGAGGCGCTCTTTGCCTTTTGGTATCAAATCCCTGTCCCCCTATGTCCCGGACGGAAATGGCGCAGATGTTTCGCCGTGGATGGTCTACAAAAGCGGAACAGGGGCGTGGCTATGGGCTATTCAATGTCCGTAGAATGGTGGAACAACACGGCGGAAAGATCATTGTAAAAAACGAGGAGAAGAATGGGCAGAACTATTTAACAATCGGTGCGTTGGTTTCATAAAATGATTCACAGGGGTTTTGGAGGATTTCATTCCTCTAAAACCCCTGTTTGTTCCCACAACCTTGTGTTTACCGAGAAATGCAGATAAGATGAAACAGAAGGGATGTGATGTCATGTTGCGGCTTTTGAAATTGGAACTAAAAAAGCTCTCTAAGACAGCACTGTTAGCGATCGCTGTTTTGACAGTTTTAACCTGTATTTTTACTTGTACGATGTATCAAGAGTATTCCATCAGCTTCAAACTTGATGCCTGGGAAATTGGGACGGAATATATAGAGCTGTTTTTCCCGTTGTTTGTAACCGTACCAGTGTGTTGGGAACTATACTATGAACGGCGCAACCGTTTCCTTGTATACACGCTTCCCCGCGTCTCCAAGCGGGCCTACCTTTGCACTAAATGGCTGTCCTGTTCTATATCCGCTTTTATGATCTTGTTCATCCCCTATATAGCTTCGGCACTCTGCGCCCTGTATATCAATACGCCAAATATTAAACCCCTACAGCCATACTACGATCATATCTGGTATACACTCTACACGCAATTGCCGTTGCTTTATGCCCTTTTACTTTCTTTTTGGAAAGGGCTGCTCGGTGTACTGACCATGAGCTTTGGCTTTGCGCTGGCGCTGTATGGAAAAAATATCTTCGTTGTTCTTACTGCACCATTCATTTATGCGGTCTTGGAAAATTTCATTTTATCTATCCTCAATCTCGCAATGTATCGTTTTGTGACAGCTTTTGAACCTACCTCCATGGCGAAACCATATATCAATGTGGGTTCGTTTGTTGTTGGCCCCACACTCATGTGTTTGGTAATTGGACTTGTTATCCTTTATTTTAAGAAAATTAAAAAATCCTCTGTTTACACCATATAACTGCCATGATTAGAAAGCTATATACGCAAATTGGATTGGGTAAGTTTTTGCTGCTTTTGGCGTTCTCCGTGGCGTTCGGATTGAGTGAACGCACAAGTGGAGCATCTGCGCTTTCGGCTCATGTGCTGGCAGCGTTGAACGATCAATATTACTTTATCTTTGCGGTTCTTCCTATTTTGCTGTTTATCTGTGGAAGTGTTATGGAGGATGACGCAGAAATTGTAATTTTTCGCTATGGAACATACAGCCGTTATTTTGTCGCCAAGTGGAGAAGTCTGGGAATGCTATGCAGCGGTCTGTGGCTTGTGCAGATGGTGATGCTGTTTTTGACCGGCCTGGGCCTCCAAGTAACGGCAAACGAGTGGGACAATCTTTCCGGCGGCAGTCTGTTAAAAGAGATCGTTTCCCTGCTTGCAGAAAACTTTTCCAGTCCTTGGCAGGCTTTGCTCTGTGCGGCGGTATTTTTGTTGATTGGTTATTGGCTTATCAGCCTATTGGCTCTGTGGCTGGGACATTTCCTCCCGCAATCTTATGCGATCAAAGTTCTGCTCGCTTTGTATGTTCTTTCCGTTTTCAGCATCAAATTACCGATTATGTCCAAACCGCCTCTTTGTTACTGGACTGGGCTCAATCAATGGGTTTTGTTACTTCATAATTTGACGGACAGTTGGCGATTTCCTCTGACTGTTATCGTGACTGTCCTCTTTGTTGCGGCGGTAGCCTATACCATACGTAACGGCTGGCGGCACATCCCATTTACCCGGAAGGTCCCCAGTGGCCTGGCTGCGTATTACCACCGGCTTCTGTTCTCAAAAAGCAATATGCTCCTGCTGTTTGGATTGATCCTTTTGCTGGCCGGGTGGAACTGGTATTCTGGCGGTGCTCCCCAAAATGGGCGTGAATGGGTTTTCCGGTTGCTGGCGGGACACGGTATAGGCTACTTTTATCCGCTTGGATTTATGGCGCTGCTGTTAGCTGAGTTGTTTCCTTTGTGGCCATTAGGCCGGATGCTCTCACAAGCAGCAAGTGAGCATTCTGTATGCTTGATTGTTCGACTAAAGCGCCGGAAGGAGTTGTTGTGGCCGTTGCTCCGGGTTTCTGCGGAGTGGATCGCCTGTTGGTGCGGACTTTTATTGCTTGCCGAAGCCATCCCAGTTCTTATGCTGGGCTTTGAACTCCCTGTGGGGCTGATTTTGGAGGCGACAGGGCTCCGTTTTCTGGACATGGCAATTCAAGCCCTTGTGATCTGCCTTTTTCTGTGCCTCAGCGGTCAAACCATCTTCGGGTTTCTGTCGGTCATCCTGCTCCATGTCCTGAGTTTGCTGCCCATCCCGTGGCTTCCCGTTGGTTTGTCCAGTTTGCTTCGCCTGCATTTTATGGAAACCGGCGGCGTAATGCACCCTGCTTGGGCTGCGCTTGAACTTTGTGTATGCAATCTAATCCTGCTGTTTTGGCTCTATCGCTATGGTGCCCAACGGCTCTTTGAAAAAAGTGGAGGTTAGCCATGAGTACAATCATTGAATTAGATCGAGTCAGTAAGGCTTTTGCACGGAGAACGATTTTGAATGATGTTACCCTCGCCATAGAAGCTGGTCATACTGTTGGAATTGTTGGTTCCAATGGAAGCGGAAAGTCGGTTCTGTTTCAAATTATCTGTGGTTTTCTCACCCCAGACAGCGGGACGGTGCAGGTGCGTGGCAATGTGTTAGGAGGCAGCCGGGACTTTCCAGAAAATATGGGTGTGCTGATCAACTCTCCCGGTTTTATTAGCTTGGATACCGGCTTACAGAACTTACGCTATCTGGCTGGGATTCGGGGTGTGATTGGAGACCGGGAGATTCGCAGCGCCATGAAAAAAGTCGGCCTTGACCCAGATGACCGTACCAGAGTAGAGCATTATTCCCTTGGCATGAAACAGAAATTAGGCTTGGCGCAAGCCATTATGGAGGGGCAGGATATTCTAATTCTGGACGAACCTTTCAATGCCCTGGACTATAAGACTTATAACGATGTAAAAGAAATTATACGAACCCTCCAAGCGGAAGGGAAAACCATTTTAATGACTTCCCATAATTATGAGGACATCGAAACACTATGTGATGAAGTCTATGTACTTGAGGACGGAAAACTCGGTACTCTGCCTGCGGATGAAATGAAGTGCCGTTTCCGTGGGTAGTCTATCCTATTATTTGTGAAAACATAACTTCATATCGTTATATCTGTGTGGATGCGATGCTCATATGGTTTTGGAGAGAACACGTGACTTGGAAATGACATAAGGAGGTGCCTGCAAACTACTTGTGTTTGCAGGCACCTTTTTCGATGCGCAAAATCGGTTTTTGTTGTCCTTTTGCGGGGGCTCCTTTTGGTGCCGGCTGTTTTCGCAAAGGAAAGGGGCTCTAGGGGAAAACCGTTGGTTTACACCGTTGCGGCATTACGATTCCCGGCCCTGTTCGGGCCGCCAATCGTGCCGCTGCCTCGAAAGCGGTTCGCTTCATCCGCCGCAGGCGGCGCTTCACCGCTTTCCCCAGTTCGTTCGCCGTTGGCGAACGAAGAATTTTCAATCATTTTCGGCAGGACATGCGCCTGCCGAAAATACGTTGACCCAGCCGCCTTGGGCGGCGTCCCCAGTGACCGACGTCACTGGGGGTGGGGGTTCTAAAGGGGGAGCCTGCTCCCCCTTTAGATCCTGTGCATGGCATCAAAGATCTCCTCCCGCTGGATGCGGATGGAGATCCCCATCTTCCGGCCCAGCTGCTCCAGCAGGTCCCGCAGCTCCCCGATGGAGACGCTGGCCGCCCCCACGTCCACGGCCATGACCATGGTGAAGGAGCCCTGGAGGATCGTCTGGGAGATGTCCAGGATATTGACATTGTGCTCAGCCAGCAGGGCGCAGACGGCGGCGATGATGCCTACCTTATCCTGCCCCACGACGGTGACGATGGCGTTCATAGCGATCCAGAACGAAGATATAGTCGGGTGCCTTCTCCACAA
>OGYF01003106.1_pt1 | contig 11670 bp, 9 predicted proteins | sample 1576451 | NCBI WGS metagenome assembly OGYF01 (sample SAMEA3541505, study PRJEB24748) | human gut metagenome | biome: human gut; feature: human-associated habitat; material: faeces | place: China | collected 2012 | reverse complement strand
GGAGGGCCGCGCAGACACAGTCCTCCAGCGCCGGTGTGATCTTCCCGGCCCGAAGCTGCTCAATTGTCTCACACCCATGCTCCAGCAAGAGCCGGTAGGTGTTTTCAGACAGGAGCTGGGCGCTCTGGGAGAAGAGGTTCTTTTCCCACTGATTGGAGAATTGAATGTTGTAGCTGATCTCCGGGTATTTCGCCATGGCATCCACTATGCCTGCCGCGTAGAGACGGGCCGGACAGTCCCTGACGATAAAGTCCAGCTCGGCTATCACGGCAAAGGGCGGGTACCGGGTCCAGTTGTCCCCCACGACCGCGCCCTCATCGGTGTACTCTACCGCCAGCCACGCTGAGGCGGCGCAGGTAGCCGCAGAGGTGGGGACGTTGATCGCCCGCACCCCCATATGGTCAGCCGCTATTTTAGCCGTATCCAGCGCGCGGCCGCCGCCCACGCCCACCACCAGCTCCGCCCCGTATGCCTGTCCGGCCTGGGCCGCACTTCGAACATTGCCGGGGCAGCAGTGGCCGGAAAAGAGCCAGATCTTTGTATCCACACCGCTTTGCTCCAGGCTGCGGAGCACACGTGCCTCCACCTTGGGCCACACGGCGGCATCCGCCACCACCAGCGCGCGCCGCCCCAGCAGTACGGCGTCCCCTCCCAGATGAGAGAGGACGCCGCTGCCTTGATAGTATCTTCCTGAACAGAGCTGAATCAAATTCCCATTTCTCATATGTACGCCTCTGATCAAGCCGCAGCCCTGCGGGCCGCCAGCTTCTTCTTAATATAGGGGAAGAACAGCATAAACAGCGACAGAAGAATAAAGAACAGGCTGATGGGGGAGGTAAAGAACGTCGCCCAGCTTCCCTTGGACACGATGAGCGCACGGCGCAGGTTGGATTCGCACAGCTTGCCCAGCACCAGGCCGATGACCATGGGCGTCATGGGCATGTCCAGCTTGGTCATGAAGTAGCCGAAGATACCCACGCCCACCATAAAGATGGCGTTGAACACGGAGTAGTCGATGGCATAGGCGCCGATCACGCACAGCATGACCAGAATGGGGACCAGGGTGCTGGTGGGGACGCGGGTGATGTTGACGAAGCCCCGGATGAATACCCGGCCCTGGAGGTACATAAAGATATTGACGGCGATCAGGCCCAGCATAAATACCGTATATCCCCCAATCTGAAGGACGGAGGGGATGGAGCTGATGTCCCGGCCCTGGCTTTGTATTTTGGAAATCTGGAGCGCCAGCAGGAGGATAAAGGGAATTTTAACAATTTCGTTGGGCTGCAGGTTCATGGGGAAGCCGGGGATGTGCAGCCAGTTGCGGTTTCCGTATATTTCCACGCCAAGGGGCGTAAGAATCAGCAGAATCAGCGCCACGCCGCCGAAGAATAAAAGCTTCCAGTTTTTTTCAGTGAACAGCTCAAAGTCCTCAAGAGTTCTTGTCTTACCATCATCAAGACCAAAACGAAGCTTGATTACATTACGTTCTCTTTCTGTAAGAGAAGCCATCGCTTCTTCAAGCTCTTCCTTCAACATGGAGAAGGATGCGGAATCAACTGGCGAAAGGAGAGACTCATCTTCAATGAAGTCACCTAACTGGCTGTCCTCTTCTTCACCAATCGGTGTGTCTAAGGATACCGGATCTCTTGATGTCTTTAAAATCTCATCAATCTTGGCAACCGGCATATTCATCTTCTTAGCAATCTCTTCATTCGTAGGTTCTCTTCCGAGCTCCTGAAGTAACATTCTTGAAGTACGAAGAGTTTTATTAATTGTCTCCACCATATGTACCGGTACACGAATTGTCTTCGCTGTATCAGCGATACCTCTTGTGATTGCCTGACGAATCCACCAGGTAGAATATGTACTGAACTTATTCCCCTTCTTATAATCAAACTTCTCAACGGCCTTCATCAGACCCATATTCCCTTCCTGAATCAGGTCAAGGAAAGACATTCCTCTTCCTACATACTTCTTAGCAATACTGACAACCAGTCGAAGGTTCGCCTCGATCAGCTGCTTTCTCGCCTGCTCATCACCTTTCTCGATACGCTGCGCCAGAAAAACTTCTTCTTCCGCAGTAAGCAAAGGAATATTACCAATCTCTTTTAAATACATACGAACCGGATCCTCTAAGCTTACACCTTCAAGAATATCCGCATCGTCAATAATCTCTACTTCCTCTGCATCATCGTCTATAAAATTATCATCGTTATCTTCATCTTCGTTGGTATTTAAAACATCAACACCCTGTTTTTCAAAATAATCAAGAATCCACTCAAACTTCTCAGGAGTTAACTCGATGTTCTTAAACGCATCATTAACTTCCTTATATTCTAACACATTCTTATTCTTCTGTGCCTGCTTAAGAAGCTTCTCCATAATATTCGAAAAAACCAATCTTGTATCTTCCATTCTATTCTCCCAACTCTACTATACCAATCTAACTGCTGTACCATATACTAACACTTCAGCAGCCCCCTGCATCACTTCACTGGATGAATAGCGAACACAGATTACTGCATCTGCTCCCATCTGCTGTGCATTCTTCACCATCTTATCTGTTGCAAGCTTTCTGGCTTTCTCCATCATCTCCGTATACGAAGTCAGTTCTCCACCCACTAAAGTCTTTAAACTGTTCATGATATCCTTCCCAGCATGAACAGTCTGAATCGAAGAACCTTCCACAATACCCAACGGCTCAACATTCCTTCCTGCAATCTGTTCTGTAGTAACTAATAACATAGCTCACCTCCATTACCAGTGGCGACACTCAACCTATTATAATCTCATGTTATCAACATAATACCCCAAAAAAAAGAGGTTGTCAACAAAAAGTGAGGGGAAATGGACGAAAAGATCTGAAAACTACAATTTTAGATTTTGATAAAGAAGAATTTCTTCCAATATTACTTTTTATTCTGTTGTGCTAAACGTTCCATTTTGCCCAATAGTACAGAAACTTCGCAGAAATGAATGCGAAGTTTCTATAGTCAAAATTCCACAGCACAAAAGTCATAAAAAGTAATATTGAAAGAAACCCTTCTTTCCCGTAGTTCATCGCCTTGTAGTTTTCAAATCTTTTCTGACTTCTGCAATGCCCTTTTTATGACAAAATAGATGGGGAAGTTTGTGGTTGTAATCTATAGTTTGTATTACTTTTCTATGTACTTCTTTGCTTCATTTAATGGTAATAAGCCAATGGGTTCTAGCTGTTTATCCTCAACAATTTTCCAAGTATCTTTGTGTTTCTTTAAAATAATTTCATGTTCTGCATCATATCCTGTCGCGGTATCTGTGTTTGATATTGTTAAATATGTTTCTTCTTTGATTTTTGTACTGATTATTGAATCAGATATTTTTTTAGAACTTATGAGATTTACCGCAGTTTTTATTGCTGAATATGTTTCCCCTGATTTTTTCAATTCATCTCTAAACTGTGCGATTTGTTCCCGCAGTTCTTTTTCTTTAAGATTCTCTTTTTTCGATATAAATGGACTTTCACTCACTATTTGTTCATCAGAAATCATAATACTTGCTCTGTCCTTTAAAAGCCGCTCTATTTCATTAGATATTACTGCCTTTTCCTTTTTATTAATATCCGAATTATGCTTGTATATAACCGCCACGCTAACAATTACCAGTACCAGCAGACCTATCATAAGAAATAAAAATACGAATCTTTTATATTTCTTCATCACTATATACTCCTTTTGTTTGTATCCGTAAATCTAAAACTGCTTTGTTTCTTCCACTTCAATCCATGCTGTAATACAAACAAATAGTAACATATATTCAACTTAGTTCACTCTAAAGATTTCTTAACTTTTCATAATAATACTTTATCTGTCCCTTCTTTAAAAAAATGTACTTACTAAATTACTAAGTTGCCAGATGAGTGATAAACGCCGCTATATATACATTTTGTCGGATTGCTCAAAAACATGCAAATGAAATAATTTGGTATTCGTTATCAAAAACAAACAGCCGATGAAACAAAATTTTATGCTGAATTGTAAGAAAACTATGGCAAAGAAAAAAGAATTGTTATAAGTATTGCATTTTGTGACTTTGCGCTATGGAATTCTGACCATAGGAACTTGGGACTCGTTTTTCCCAAGTTCCTGTTTTTCTGGGCAGAATGGAATGTTCAGCGCAACGGAACAAAATCTAACTTATAACAATTCTTTTTTCTTTAGAAGACTGAATACAATTCAGCTCAATATCTTCTACTATAGCGGCGTCTGTGTCCCCAGCAAATTATTTTATCTTTAAGATCTTCTTTACTTCTTTACACATGTCTGCTGTTTCGCATACTGTGTCATGCAGTACTGCGGCGCTTCGGATATCTTCGATTGCCTGTGGTACTTTTACGCCTGACAGTTTTTCTAATTCGTCAATAAGTTCGAAATCTGTCTTACTGTCATAAGAAGGATCGATTGCATTCATAACGCTTCTTGTAAATTTATATGGACTTGCTGTAGATGCGATCACTGTCTTTGTCTTATCGTCTGTTTCTTTTTCATACTTTTTATAAACAGCGGCTGCTACAGCGGTATGTGTGTCGATGATGTAACCTGTCTTATCGTAAACTTCTTTGATCGTCTGTGCTGTTTCTTCTTCTGTTGCATAGTTTCCGTAGAAGTCTTTCATCTGTTCTTTCATTTCTTCGGTAATCGTATAAACACCGTCTGTGTTGAGTTCTTTCATGAATTCTCTGTTCTTCTCGGCATCTCTTTCTGCTGTCTGGTAAATGAGACGTTCTAAATTGCTGGAGATTAAGATATCCATGGATGGAGAAGATGTGAGGATGAAGTCTCTGTTTCTGTCATAGCATCCTGTGGTAAAGAAATCAAAAAGTCCTTTGTTCTCGTTGGATGCGCAGATTAACTTCGCAATCGGGATACCCATCTCTTTTGCATAGGATGCTGCGAGGATGTTTCCAAAGTTTCCTGTTGGAACAACAACGTTGATCTGTTCTCCTTCGGAGATCTCTCCACGTGCTAATAATACTGCGTAGCTGTAAACATAGTATACAACCTGTGGAACAAGACGACCAATATTGATAGAGTTTGCGGAAGAGAACTGATATCCTGCTTCGTTCATTTCCTGGGCAAGAGCTGCATCAGAGAACATCTTCTTTACACCTGTCTGTGCATCATCAAAGTTACCTTCGATTCCGATAACGTATGTATTATCTCCGCGCTGTGTTACCATCTGTTTTTCCTGGATCGGGCTTACACCATGTTTTGGATAGAATACGATGATCTTTGTTCCAGGTACATCAGCAAAGCCTGCTAAAGCTGCCTTTCCTGTATCGCCGGATGTTGCTGTAAGAATAACGATCTCATTCTTTACGTGGTTTTTCTTTGCACTTGTTGTCATTAAATATGGAAGGATGGAAAGTGCCATATCTTTAAATGCGATTGTTGCACCATGGAAAAGTTCAAGATAGTAGGCATCATCTTTCTTTACTAATTCTGCAATATTCTCTGTGTCAAACTTTTTATCGTAAGCACTGTTAATACAGTGTTTTAATTCTTCTTCTGTAAAATCTGTCATGAAAAGCTTCATAACTTCATAAGCTACTTCCTGATAACTCATTGCAGAAAGTTCTTTTAATGACTTATCCAGCTTTGGAATATATGAAGGAACAAACAGACCGCCTTCTCCGGCAAGTCCTTTTAAAATAGCTTCGGAAGCGGTTGCTGTTTCCTGATTATTTCTTGTACTTTTATAAATCAAATCCATTTTTACCTCCTGTATGCAGTGTGCGTCAACCGCACACAAGTGTGTTTCGCAATCAAATAAACGTCACAATTATAGCATAATCCAAACTTTTTGTATACGCATAATTTGCAGGTTTTCATTCTTATTTATTCTTTTTTATTTTTTAAACAAAATTTTCGAACAATTCCTGCCTGTTTTTATTCCTTTTTATCATTTATTTTTTATTCTTTATACTTTTATTCTTTATACCTTTATTCTTTATACCTTTATTCTTTATGCCTTTTATTCTTTTGCCTGCTTTTCCATCTGCCATACTGCCAGAGCAATGAAGGCAATTCCCATAAGAATACACACGATACTTGCTGCCTTATAAAATAAAAAAGAAAATGTCTGTGTAGAACTGTCTATTCCGATTCTTCCACAGTAAAGATTCATCAGTCCGCTGTCTCCTGTAATGTTTCCATAATACCCCATATATGCTGCCAAAGGATTCAGTAAACTAAAAAGCATACATAAATTAATAGCAATCGGCGCAAGACTTTCTGCTCCTGTTACTGAAATCGAAAATGACCGTATTATTTCCGTTGTTAAAACTGTTCCTAAAACAAATATCGCTTCGATTGCTGTATTCTGTGCAAATGCCCAGATTCCTTTTTTGCAGTAACTGAACGAAAAAACAGAGATTGATGCACTCCAAAAAGTACAGATCAGCATCATGATTCCAAGGCGTAGGATTTTTCGCCATGGTAAGCCACTGTAGATGCAGGACAGAGAAATAATCGGTAGGCTTGATACAAAGAGCATCATATATATGGCAATAATTACAGAAACTCTTGCGATTACAAATTGTTTGGAAGAACCTGGTATCATAGCGAATTCTTCTAACATATGTTTTTCTCTGTCTGTCGCATAGAATCCCCACACAGAAAACGGCATCAAAACAAAAATCATACCAATCTGAAAAGTGCTTATGATCAAAAACTGATACAGATAAGAAGAGGTATTATAGGAATAGCCTTCCTGTAAAGATTCTGCATTAAAAAACATAAATAAAATTGTGATAAATGCAAGAATTGCATTATAAAAAATAATGATCATCGGAAGACGGACATTTCTTCCTTCTTTTAACCATTCTACTTTTAAAAAGGGATTTAGCATAAGCTCTTACCTCCGGAAAATTTCTTCTATATTAGCCAGATCCCGCATGTAATTGTGAATTAATGCACCGGATGCAACTAAATCAGTCAGAAGCTCTGCTTCTTCTTTCTCTCCGCCGTTAAACCGGAAAATGACATCATCTCCGTCAACCGTCACCCTGTCAACCAGATGATTTTCTTTTAATACTTCCAGTGCTTTTTCCATCTGGGCTAAAATATGCATCCGCACTGGACTTTTACATAATGCTTCTGCGTATACTTCTTCCACCGGTCCAAAGGTCAGGTTCTTTCCTTCTTCTATTACAACAACATCTGTAATAAAACCTATCATTTCTGGATACATGGATGTGTTGATTATCATGGATGTTCCTTTTTCATGCAGACTCAGCAAAATTCCTATCATCTTTTTTCTTGCTGTAACACTCATATTATCAAAAGGGTCATCCATTAAGAGCCATTCCGGTTCCTGCAAGATTGCCTTTCCCAGATATAAAAATGGAAAAGTATCTATTGGGAGTTCTCCGATAAATGTTTGTTTATACTGGGTCATCTCAATCATCTCAAGAACTTCTTCAATCCGTCTGCTCCGATAACGTCCTCCTACTTTATACAAGGACAAAAACAACTCATAATATTCTTCCACCTTCAGAAGATTATAAAATCCATATTCTTTTGACATATATCCAAAATTACAGTAAGCATTCCTGCCTTCTTCATAAATAGAGATGCCATCCATATAAATCTGTCCTTCTTCCGGCTTTTCTCCACCAGAAGCCGCCTTTAGAAGCATTGATTTCGCTTCTTTATCCTCTCCAAGCAATGCCAGTATCACTCCATCCGGGGCTTTAAGATTAAAACAATCTAATACTTTTTCCCCTTTTCTGTAAATAGAAATATTTTGAAAATCCAGCATTCTTCTCCGCCTGTTATTCTTTATAAATTAACGAAATCACCGGTGCAGTCGTATACTCATTGCTTTCTTTTAACTGATACGTAATCATCATTTCACCGGAATCTGATAAATACGGTTTAAGAGCCTCCTCATACAGGCACTCACCTGCAGAGGTAAAAATCCTGTCTTTCTTTTTTGTACGGTAATTATAGGCATAAATCTTGCCGGTGAAATTATCCTTGTTTCTCACAAGTGCCTGTATCTCCTCTTTTCGGTCAAAGATATACGTCGCTTCTGTCTTTTTTTCATCTAACGTATCTTCTTCAATCGCCAGACCTTCTTCTTTTTGTTCCAGACAGGATATATTAATATTCAAAATCTTCTCTCCAGTATTATTCTCTTTTATATGAAAGTGATTAATCAGCATTGTGACATGATTCTTCAAAACATTTTCATCTGAAAAGAGCCTGAAATCATTTTCATTCGTAATACCAACGATGAGCAGCTCATTTTGTGACCTTTCTGTATTCATATAGGTCTGCTGAATATATTCCATCAGATTCCCTGTTACCGTATTTTCATTGTCTGTTCCAAAAACCGTATTTTCTTCATCATAACGATTCCAGCACTTCACCATACTTTCAGAAACAGAAACCTGCTGCCCTGCCTTTATATTTTTAAGAATCACATATTGATTGTCCCTCATTAAAATAACTCTGGAAAAATTATTTGCAGAAATGTTTGTAATATCTCCGGAAAATGCAGTATATGTTCCGGACAGATTCTGACGAAACACTTCTTTTTCTGAATGGTCACCAGTATCTCCTGATAATTTCAAAACTCTTGAACTTCCCGGCACGCTTTCTTCAAAAGCAATATCAAATCCTTTCTTTGTATTGTTTATCGTAACGTCCTCGCCGGAAGTTTTTATATTCTTTCCAGTAATCGTCCGATAATTATAATCTACAGGAACTACAGAAGTAACCGATGGAAGCAGATTCACACTTGCCTCTTCTCCCTCATTTGTCTGATAAAGAAAGTAAATGGTTTCCTGCTGTTTTTCACTATCCCTTACTCTTAATGCTGAAAAAGCACTGTCATTGTTTCCAGTCATTCCTCTCGAGCGCACGAGCATACCTGCTGTAAAGCATATTGCCAGAACAGGCACGACAATCCAGATGTACTCTCTCTTTTTAATCTTTCTGAGATAATAATAGGCGATCATCACAAGCATTAAAATATAACAAATAAAGAAAACGCCATAATAAAATGTATTCGGTAACTGTGACTTCATAAAGGCATACAAAGATTTCTTTACATACCAAAGACTCGTATCACTGCCTTCCATTTCGTTATCTTTTTCCAGAAAATGTGTCATTACAGCAGAAGTCATCTTATCTCTTCCACTCCACTGCAAATAAGAGGTGTTGCTAAGACTGAAACGAAGTACCGATACCCTTCCTGTCCCAACCACTGCTGTATATGCAATCGCCGGTTCAAGACTTTTATAGGAATCCCAGGTATATTTTTTTGAAAACTCCAACGTACTCATAAGAACCGAAAGTTCCTGTCCACTCTCTTCTCCTTCTGGATCATGCAGAGTAGAAACTTCGACTCCTTCCTGTATGATACCAAAATTCTTTCCGATTCCTTCTAAAGAATCTTTAGAGCCTTCCTGCTGGCTTCCTCCCGTAAGGAGCAGCTTCCCTCCTGACTTTTTAACCCACTTTCTAAGGGCACGCTTCTGTTCCTTAGATAACTGTCCGGTATCAAACGAATCAATGATGACTCCATCTAGTCCTTGAAAAGCTTCTGCACTTTGTGGAAAGCTTTTTCTTGAAAAAGTAATGATCCTGATGTCTTCTTCGCTCTCTTCTCCAACTTCTATACTGTTTAAATAAGATAACTGGCTCGACTGGCTGCTCAACACACCGATCAAGCTTTCGCTCTGCCCACTACTTTCCTCTTCTTTATTCTTCTTATCAGAAAAAGAAACATTCTCCGACAACTGTGTTACCCCAAAGGAATCCTTGATTTCAAAACAGATTACCGATGGATTCCCAAGCTGCGGAACATTCAACGTAATAGTCTGTTCTTCTGAGCGCTGGCACCTGATTGCCGATTGATAGGCAATTATGTTCTACTATTTTTTCACAGGGATATAATATGCCATATGTGTCAACAAATAATCTTTCATTACGCCGGCAAAGCTCTTATCTGTAGAACGAATCTTTAATGTGACTGGCATTTCTTTATCCCTGGCAACATATCCCTCCACACCAAAAACAACACTTCCGGTACAATTCTCTGTCTTAAACTTGTAACAATATCCATTCGTACCTTCTAACGTCTTCTTATCCCATTCTACGACTATCTTTTGTCCCCGTTGCTGATGTCGACATCCGTAAAACCAGAAAACAACGGAACACAGAAGTAAAAGAAGTAATATTATAATTTTTTTGTAAGTACGGAATAAATCATTAATCATACTTCATTCCTCGTATCTTTTCTGTTATTTTCCGGCTTTTGGTACATGCGCCTGTACGACCGGAAGCTCAATCTGAAATCTGGTTCCGGATTCATCACTTGTTGCCCATATTTCTCCCTCATGAAGATTCACAATATTTTTGGCTATCGCAAGTCCAAGCCCGGTTCCGCCTGTTTTTAAGGATCTTGAATTCTCTACTCTGTAAAACTTATCAAAAATCTTATCCAGATCTTCTGCCGGAATAATCTTTCCGTAATTAACGATTGCTACAAATGCCATCTTATCTTTTAGCCCGGTATGCACTTCTACAAGCTTTCCATCTACTCCATACTTAATCGCATTTGAAATCAGATTACCGATTGCTCTTGCAAGAAGCTCGCCGTTTCCCTCGATATTAAGTGCCCCTTCATAAAAGTCTGTGCGGCACTCTAACTTGTGGTCCATAAAGCTTGGATAAAATTCATCTACTAACTGCGGAACGAAGAGATTCAGATCAAGAATCTCTTTCTTTATCTTTACTTTGTTCTTATCGTATCTTGTATAATCAAATAAATCTTTTACAAGTGTCTCTAACTGCTTTGCTTTCGAGGATACGATTCCAAGGTACTTCTGCTTTTGTTCTTCCGTAAGAAAGTCTCCTTGTGTAAGGAGGTCAAGATATCCAAGTATCGATGTAAGCGGTGTCCTAAGATCATGTGCCACATTGGTAATCAGTTCATCTTTCGTCTTCTCTACCGCTTTCTGGGATTCCATCGTTTCGTACAGATTCTGCCGCATCTCATTAATCGAAGCAGCAATTTCTGAAAACTCATCCTCTCCCTGCACAGGAATCTCTTCCATCAGATCTCCTGACTTCATCCGCTCTACGCCACTGATAATTTCCCTGACATACATAACGAACTTATTCGATATCAAAATAAAATAAATAACCAGGAGCAATATGGTAAATATCACGATCACCCAGGCATCAAGCGCCACCGACTGTGACATCGTAAATGTTCCTAAACTCATCTTTCCCTGCCCGGATGCTCCCCACACTTTCTTATATTCGCCAGCTATGATCTCTGTCTCATACAGATAGATTCCCATGAATATGAGGCCTTCCGTTGCAATTGTTGCAAGAAGACTTAAAAACATGTACATTATCATCTTAAAGCGAAAGCTTTTAAATCGCTTAACCTTCAATTTTGTAGCCTACCCCCCATACTGTTTTTAAAATCTTCGGACTTCTGGAATTATCTTCAATTTTCTCACGTAATCTTCGTATATGAACCATTACCGTATTATTCACTTCATAAACTTTCTCGTTCCATACCTTTTCAAAAATCTCATCCGTACTGAACACCCGACCCGGATGAGAAGCCAGAAGATACAGAATGTCAAATTCGATTGGCGTAAGC
>OGYF01003103.1_pt1 | contig 11674 bp, 8 predicted proteins | sample 1576451 | NCBI WGS metagenome assembly OGYF01 (sample SAMEA3541505, study PRJEB24748) | human gut metagenome | biome: human gut; feature: human-associated habitat; material: faeces | place: China | collected 2012 | reverse complement strand
GTTTTCGGATACATACATTACTCCTTCATTGTACCAGTCAAATATGCTCACATCCGTGAATGTCTGCGCAGAAGTTACGCTCTCTCCGCTTTCATCCTTTATCCATTTTGCGTATACAGTCATTCCGCCGTCTATTTCTATTTCGTCTGCTTTTTCCTCAAAGTCATTTCCCGTATACCAGCCGTCAAATATGTATCCTGACCTTTCAGTTACATATCCGCTCAGATCTATGACGTCTCCCTTTTCAGCGTATACGGTTTTTATTTCCGTACCGCCGTTGGTCTCAAATCTCAGGGCAGAACCTTCCGTAAGCTCATATCTTGGATTTTTATCTGCCGTAACCGTCATATTTTTCTTTACACTGCTGTCCTTGGTAAATTTCTCTCCGTCTTCGTCTACCCAGTATTTAAATCCTCCACCGGAAAGCAGAGGCGCATCGGGCATTACCAATACTCCGTAGCTGTTTCCGTAGGCAACGGCATATTCCCTGCCATTTACCATAAATGTGACTTTATATACCCTTAAATCCTCATCGTCCGTAATTATAGGGAAATCATCGCCTATTCTTTGTCCCCATTCAGCCTTAATAGCCTCACTATTGCCCTTCTCCATGAAGAGATATGCCACCTCTCCCGATGCAAATTCCTCAAAGGTCTTTTCTTCTGCTGTTTGTTCTTCCTCATCATTTTCTTCCGAAGTACAGCCCTTTAAATAGTAGTTATTTGCTGACTCTTCCATGTCATGGGCTCCTGAGATAGCGTTGTATCCGACTTTTCCTATGTTATAGCAGTTTACAACTCCCATCCTGCTGCCCCCTGCGATGCCGCTGGCATATTCCCCGCTGATGGTTCCTGTATTGTAGCTGTTTGTTACACCAAGAATATTTCTTCCTGCGATGCCGCCGACACCTCCTTCGCCGCTGATGTCTCCCGTATTATAGCACCTGTTTACAACACCGTTCAAATCAGCGCCTCTTCCTAAGATACCGCCGACACAATCGCTTCCGCTGACTGTTCCTTCGTTATGGCAGTCTTTTGCGCTATATGCAGTACCTGCAATGCCGCCGACATTATTGCCGCCGCTGACACTTCCTGTGTTATAGCAGTCTTCTATAGTGCCGCCACTATATCCCACGATACCGCCGACATTATTGCCGCCGCTTATCCAGCTGTCTTCTATTCCAAGGTCTTTTACTGTGCCGTTGGAGTCTATATAGCCAAAGAAACCTTGATAATCTTCGCTAGTGTTTATATATATTCCGCTGATGGTGTGGCCGTTTCCGTCAAAGGTACCATTGTAGGGAATATTATCATCGGTGCCTTTATTGTATCCGATGGGCGTCCACTGGTTGTTTTCGTCACAATTAAGTACGATGTTGGCTGTGAGTTCGGCGCAGGCGCCGGTTTCACCGTCGTTTACTCTATCCCTGAATGCCTTTAAATCTTCGGCATCCTCGATAATGTAGGTGTTATCTGATGAGCCGTCAGCGTCGCCAAAATTCCCATCCTTGGCATACACCGCCGCAGGCAGAAGCACCATTATCAGTGCGCATAAAAACGCCGCAAAAAATCCTTTCTTCATTTTGTTACCTCCTTCTCCGCATAAAAAAACAGGCGGATACTGCCCCTTCAGGCAAAAAACGTCTGTTCTAATATTTCCGCATTTGTTTTTACAGCAAAATAAGACAGAGTATGTCTGTCAATGTTTATCTTATTTAAACTGCGTATTTCAATCATAGCAAATCCGGCCCCTTTATTACCATTTGAATAAATTATAACAAAGGAAAACCTATTCCGCAACAACAGGGCTCTTTATTTAATCTAAAAAGACCGGCACACAAAAGTGTACCGGCCTTTTTTAATATATTGTTTATTTTTCTTTAGCAACAATCTTTGTTACGTTTCCGCTGGAGTTTCTTGAAAGTTCAACAGTATATGACCTTCCGGGATAATGTCCGATAAGCCAGTCAAGGTCTTTTTCATCACCGTCAACGACAACTGTTACGCTGCCTGCGAGGTAATATGAATTTCCTGTATAAACTCCGCTTGATAATTCTTCTCCGACTTTTATTTTATCTTCGTCAAGTGAAAGGAGATTTCCTTTAACGCTGCTCTTTGTTCCTTCAGCTTTGATTTTTGTAACATCGCCGCTGCTGTTTAATGTAAGAGTTGCTTCAAATTTTTCATCATCATCAAGTTTATCTTCAAGTTTTGATACGCTTGAGGACTTGCCGTCGATATAAACAGATACGCTGCTTGCAAGGTCATAGCTCTTTGTATCGCCGTTTGAAAGTTTTATCTTTATTCTTGATTTTGAAAGGTAAGTAATTTCTCCAGTCTTAGAGTCTGATGATTCTTCGCCTGTTTCAATCTTTACTTTAGTAGCTCTGTCAGCGCCGTTAACTGTTACGTATGCTTTAACTGAGCTCTTGGAGCCGTCGCCGTATTTGTCGATTACAGTCCTGAGACTTGCGAACTTGCCGTCAATTGTAAAGTCGCAGCCTGATGAAGCAAAGTAATATGATTTATAGCCGTCTGAAGTCTTAATTCTAATTCTGTCTTCATCAACGCTGTAAATCTGTCCGCCCTTACTGCTGCTTGTTTCCTTAAGGGAAGCAGATATCTTTGTTACTTCATCTTTGCTGTTGAGTGTAAGTTTTACGTCGTACTGCTTATCATCATGAAATCTGTCTTTAAGTCTTGAAACGCTTGAAGATGAACCGTCGATAGTTACTGTGCAGTCCTTAGCGATATCATAGCTTCTTGTTCCGCCTGAAGAAGTTTTGATTTTAATAGTGCTGCTTGAGAGGCTGTAAAGTGAGCCGCTTGTGCTTGAAGTTGATGAGCTTCCTGTCTTGGCATCAATCTTTGTTACCTCATCTTTGCTGTTGAGTGTAAGTGTAACTGTAAATTTCTCGTCATCTTTGTATTTATCTCTGAGCTTATCAAAATCAGATGTCTTTCCATCGATTTTAACGCTTATATCGTCAGTATCATCAATAAGGTAATATGATTTTTCTTTTCCGCTGCTCTTGATAGTTATCTTAGATGTAGAAAGATAAGTCATATCGCCGCTGAGGCTTCCCTTAGATGTTTCAGCCACAATCTTTGTAACTTCCTTATCCTTATCGATAGTAAGAGTTACTGTATATTTTTCGCCGTCATCATATTTATCCTTAAGTTTATCATAGCTTGATGATGAACCGTCGATAGTTACTTTGATATCATCTGTATCATCAAGAAGATAATATGAATAATCTTTGCTTCCGCTCTTAATAGTTATCTTTGAAGAAGAAAGATATGACATTTCACCCTTAAGGCTGCTGTCTGCAGTTGTAGCTGTAATTTTTGTAACGTATCCGTTTTTATCTGCTGTGATTGACGCTTCGATAGATGCACCGTCATCAACAAGGTCTATAAGGTCGTCAACGTCCTTTGAAGATCTTCCGTCAAGGGTAAGGGGAACCTTATTATAGTCCTTGTCAAATTTATAAGATGCTGTTCTGCTTCCGGACTGAATAGTAATTCTTGACTTGGAGATACTTGAAATAGTACCCTTTGTAAGCGCTGATGTTGAACCTGATGAGTATGCTGTAATGAATGTAGCCTTACCGCTGTTTACAACAACTACAACATTATCACCCTCATTGATATCGGAAAGTTTTGCGCTGTCACCGTTATACATAACTGTAACAGATGAGCTTACATCTACCTTCTTTTCTGTTGAGCCTGTATTTACGGTAATTGAGCTGCTGCTAATATCTGTAACAGTACCGATTACCTGCTCGTTTACAGTGGGATTTGAAGGTTTTGAAGAGCTGCCGCCCTTAAGCTCGTTATAAGTCTTTGTGGCAAGTACTGCCATTTCAGCTCTGTTTATGTTCTTTTTGGGGTTGAAGTTATTGTTTTCGTCGCCCACCATAAGGTTAAGTCTGTTAAGGAGCTCAAGATAAGGAATTGAAGAAGCTGATATCTGGCTCTTATCATTATAGTTAACAGTAGCTGAAGGATTTGCCTGATATATTTTTGAAAGTGCCTTTCCGAATATAACGCCTACATCTTCACGTCTTGCGTTATTCTGTGTTGAAGCATTAGCCATAAAAATCTTCAGGTCGCTTGAAGAAAGAATACCGTTTTCAAGGGCATAAGCTGTGCTTTCATAAGCCCATGTAGGGATATTGTTAGCCTGCATGGTGCTTGTCCATTTTGAAATTGTAGCTGCTGATGTTTTATTAGCGCTGTTATATGAGCACATAATGCTGTACATAAACTGCACTGCCTCATTATAAGTTACATTATTTCTTGCTTTGCAAAGCTGTTTGCCGTTTTCCGTATATCCTGACATAAGTCCGAGGGAGGCTGCCTCGTCAATATACTGAGCGGCACCGGGCCAGGGAACATCATTGATATCCGCAAATCTTGATGCGAATACAGTATTTATATTTCCCGCCATACACATAGCCGCTGTGGCAAGGGCTATAAATCTCTTTTTCATAAAATTTCCTCCTAAATAAAAAGTTTTTAAAAATTATGTCAATCACTAAGTCCATTATATATTGTCCGGGCACTAAAAAGCAACAAATGGGCATTGTTCTTAATATTATTGTAAGTTTTAACATTCCTGATAAAATACGGTGCCCGTTACACTTTTCATGATTTTACCACACAAATCCCATAATTAATAATGAAAAAATATTCCAAAAACCGACTGTTAGTTTAACATCCGTGGCATTTGGGGCGGCAGAAAAAGCGCGGATGTTTCAAACGGCTTTCGGGCGCAGAATATAAGTCATTTCTGCGCCTAAAAATCTTCATTATTACAACTTAGTTTACATATAAAAGACTTTTAAAAAAAACAAAAAGTTTTCTTGCTTTTTTTATTATATAGTATATAATATAGGCGAATGGAAAATTAAATATATCGAGGATTTCAGAGATGACAAAAAAACTTAAAAAATTTTCTCAGGCACAGACCATTGCCCTGGGCTTTTTTATTGTAATTCTAACCGGAACCCTGCTGCTTATGCTGCCCTTTGCCTCACGAGACGGACAGAGCATTGGGTTCATACCTGCCTTGTTCACAGCATCCAGTGCGACCTGTGTTACGGGCCTTGTAGTGGTTGATACCTACACCCATTGGACACTCTTTGGCCAGCTTGTAATAATAACGCTTATACAGATTGGCGGTCTTGGTTTTGTCACCATCGGCGTGCTTTTCGCCATGGCCCTCAACCGAAATATCGACCTTAAGCAGAGAACACTTATAAGAGAAAGTGTCAACTCCATTCAGCTTGGCGGAGTAGTCAAACTTGTTCGTAAAATATTTATGGGAACAATAATGTTTGAGCTTGCAGGTGCTGTAATACTCTCAATCTTTTTTGTTCCAAGATTAGGTCTTCTCAGAGGTATTTACTACGGGGTGTTCCATTCCATCTCCGCTTTCTGTAATGCCGGTTTTGACCTTATGGGTTATAAAGCTCTTTACAGTTCATTTACAGCCGAATATGACAGCATAATAATCAACGTGACTATTATGTCTCTTATTGTAATCGGTGGTATAGGCTTTATTGTATGGGACGACATTTCAAAGCATGGCCTTCATTTCAAGAAGTATATGCTCCATACAAAAATAGTTCTTTCCACAACTGCTTTTCTTATTTTCGGCGGTGCGTTTCTTTTCTACATATTCGAAAGAAACAACCTTATGGCCGATATGAGTGTCAAAGGAAAGATACTTTCCTCACTTTTCAGTTCGGTTACCGCAAGAACGGCAGGATTTAATACCATAGATACCGCTTCGCTTACATCAAGCAGCAAACTCCTCACGATTATACTTATGTTCATCGGAGGAAGCCCCGGTTCTACAGCCGGCGGTGTTAAAACAACAACGGTATCTACAATTATCTTCTACGTCTGGAGCAATCTCCGCAGCGGAAACGACTGCAACATATTTAAAAGACGCATCAATGATGCCACTGTTAAAAAAGCTGGCGTTATTATATGTATAAATCTTATGCTTGGACTTGCCGGAACCCTTGCCATCTGCCACCTTCAGAACAACGCACTCATAAGCGACGTTCTTTTTGAAGTTTACTCGGCAATAGGCACCGTAGGTATGTCAACTGGCATAACCCGAGAACTTACTGATGCATCAAGAATAATTATTTCTCTTCTTATGTACTGCGGAAGGGTCGGAAGTATGACATTTGCCCTTGCCTTTACAGAGAGAAAATCGGCGGCTCACATATCGCTGCCTGAAGAAAAAATAACAGTTGGTTAAAATTAACGGAGGAATTATGAAGTCTGTATTATTAATCGGAATGGGCCGTTTTGGCCATCATTTATGCAAGAATCTAGTTGATTTAGGCAATGAAGTAATGATAATCGATAATGATGAGAAATCAGTTGAGGATCTTGCTCCAATAGTTACAAGCGTACTTATAGGAGACTGCACAAATCCCGAAATACTTAAAAGTATCGGTGTAAGAAACTATGATATATGTTTCGTATGCATCGGTTCAAACTTCCAGAGCAGTCTTGAGATAACAAGTCTTTTAAAAGACCTGGGCGCAAAATATGTTGTAAGCAAGGCAAGCCGTGATATCCACGCTAAATTCCTTCTCAGAAACGGCGCTGACGAAGTCATCTATCCCGATAAGGATATAGCTGAAAAAACAGCAAAGAGATTTTCAGCAAACAATGTTTTTGACTATATTGAACTCACTCATGATTATTCGGTATACGAAATACCTCCCCTTGCAAAATGGGCAGGCAAAACTATTCTTGACTCAAACATCAGACGTAAACACAATATCAGCATCCTCGGCGTAAAGCATCCTGACGGAAGAGTAACAATGCTTCCCACAGCCGACTATATGATAGATGCAAACGATCATCTTATGATTCTCGGAAGCTCCGAAAACATTGAAAAATTATTAAAATTACTGTAAAATCGCAGTTTTTAATAAATGTCTGTTGCTCTTAGTGATATTTTATGCTAGAATATCGTAAGTGACGCAAATTAACAGGGAGGTTTTGGAAATGTTGACAACAGTTTTATCTGTTATTCTGGCAATAATCGGTGTGATTTTATGTATAATAGTTCTTCTTCAGTCAAACCGTTCAGCTGGTCTTGGCGCAGTAAGTGCCGCAGCAAGCTCAAGCGATTCATACTGGAGCAGAAATAAAGGCAACTCAATGGAAGGCAGCCTTTCAAGACTTACAAAGATACTTGGTGCTGTATTTATGATAATTGCCCTTGTTATAAGCTTTATTTAATCACAAACTAAATGGCCGGTGCGTTACACCGGCCATTATTTTATTTACAGTATATTTTACGCAGGAAATAATCAAAAATATAGTTATAAAAAATCGAACAGGAGGTGTTTTTATGGAAAAAAACAACGCTCTGCTGTCAGAGCGCAAAAACAGGATAAAAGAATATATAAACAGCGCGGAATACATTCCTCTCAAAAGCCATGAGATGGCCCTTATGCTGGATGTGCCGGCAGAGGATATGCCGCTTTTTCAGGATATAATAAACGAGCTTTCAGCGGAAGGCTCCATAGTAATAACAAAAAAAGGCAAGCTTATGCCTGCCGCAAAGATGAATATTTATCCCGGATATTTTACTGGAAACGCCAGAGGTTTCGGCTTTGTAAAAATTGAAGGCCGTGACAGCGATATATTTATCCCGCCCGACAGGGTAAACGGCGCCATGAATAAGGATAAGGTGCTTATAAAAATAACCGAGGAGTCCAGAGACGGCCGCCGCTCGGAAGGCGAGATACTGAGAATACTTGAAAAGGGTTCCTCAAGGATAGTCGGAACCTTCGACGCCGTAAAAGGCTACGGTTTTGTCATACCAGACGATAAAAAAGAAGGCCGAGACATATTTATCCCCGAAGGAAAAACCAAAGGCGCAGTTTCGGGACATAAGGTAGTCGTTAAAATAACAAAGCGCGCAGAAGGCAGAAGCAATGCAGAAGGTGTTGTAACGGAAATACTCGGCCACGCCGATGACCCCGGAGTTGATATACTTTCCGTTGCCCTTCAGTTTGACCTGCCCACGGAATTTCCCGATGCGGTAATGAAACAGATTAAAAATATTGACCCCGATAAGATTGACGAAAGTCTTATAGCCGGCAGAGAAGATTTAAGGGACGTACTTACGGTAACAATAGACGGCGACGACTCAAAGGACTTTGACGATGCCGTATCCATTGAGAAAACGGAAAAAGGCTATACTCTCGGAGTGCATATAGCCGACGTTACGGAATATGTTACTGAAAACTCTCCCCTGGATAAGGAAGCCTTAAAGAGAGGAACAAGCGTGTATCTGGTGGACAGGGTAATACCCATGCTTCCCCATAAGCTTTCAAACGGTATATGCTCCCTGAATCCCAATTCGGACAGACTTGCCTTAAGCTGCATAATGGATATTGATTTTGGCGGAAACGTAACAAACCACAGGGTTGTAAAAAGTGTTATATGTTCCGACAAACGAATGACCTATAACATAGTCAATGACATTCTTGAGGGTGACAGGAGCAGATATGAGCAGGAATACGGTTTCCTCTTTGAAAAATTTGATTTAATGGCAGAGCTTAGAAACATACTTCTTGAAAAGAGAAGAAAACACGGCTCGGTAAACTTTGACCTGCCCGAATGTGAAATAAAGCTGGACTCCAACGGCCACCCCATTGATATAAGACCCCGTGAAAGAAACACTGCCATGAGTGTTATCGAGGAATTTATGCTTATATGCAACGAGACCATAGCTGAGGACTTTTTCTGGAGGGATATACCCTTTGTATACCGTAACCACGAAACTCCCGACAGCGAAAAAATAAAGGACCTTTCCCAGTTTATATACGGATTCGGATACCGTCTCAAGGGCAGTTTCAAAGAAGGCATACATCCGAAGGCCATAGCCGACCTGCTTGAGAGCGTAAAGGGCAAACCCGAGGAAAGGATAATAAGCAGGGTAGCCTTAAGAAGTATGAAACAGGCTAAATATATGCCCGAAAACCTCGGACATTTCGGTCTTGCGGCAAAATATTACTGCCACTTCACATCACCCATAAGGAGATACCCTGACCTTCAGATACACAGGATAATCAAGGAAGCCATTGACGGAAAACTGAATGAAAAAAGGCTGAATCATTATGAGGCCATACTCCCTGAGGTTTGCGAGCACAGTTCAAAAACCGAAAGAAATGCCGAAGAAGCCGAGCGTGAGGCAGACAGACTTAAACAGGTACAGTATATGGCTGACCACATCGGAGAAACATTCAAAGGCATTGTATCAGGTGTCACTTCCTTTGGAGTATTTGTTGAGCTTCCAAACACTGTGGAAGGTCTTGTGCCCATGGAATCCATGGTAGATGATTTCTACCGCTATGACGAAAAAAATATGCGCGTCGAAGGTGTTCATACGGGCAAAAAGATATATCCCGGCAATGAAATGACCGTTACCGTTAAAAATGTCGACTTAATGGCAAGGACCATTGACTTTGAAGCAGTTGACAGATAAACATATATGTGTTAAATTAGTTAAGCAAACTTAATTAAGTTTGCTTAACTTTTTTTATTTGGAGGAATGATATGTTAAAGGAAGCCTTAGACAGATACTACTATAAAGTAACCTTAAGTGAGCTCAAACGTCTGAGCAACGGCAAAGAGTTTTCGGGTATAACCTATAACAGCCTGCTCTATATGGACCTTATAGCATACGGCGATAATCCCACACCTTCAAAGCTGGCTAAAATGCTGAATGTTTCAAAATCGGCAGTTACCTCCAAGGTATCCGAATTAATGAAACAGGGTCTGGTGGACAGGGTCGAAAGCGAAACCGACAAAAGAAGTTTTACTCTGCGGCCCTCTACCTCTGCGGCAAAAATATATAAGACCTGCGACACTGCCTTTGAAAAGGCAGTTGACGAGCTCAATCAAATCTACAGCAGTGAAGAAATTGCGTCTTTCTGCAGAATACTCGATTCATTTACGGATATTTATACAGGAGAGATAGAAAATGGAAGCGGCACTGATAAGTAATATTAACTTTAAAAGCGTAATGAAATTTACCATACCGACCATTATAATGATGGTATTTATGGCCATATACCAGATGGTGGATGGTGTATTTATATCAAATATAATAGGCACCGACGCCTTATCGGCGGTAAATATAGTTTTTCCCGTCATAAGCCTGCTTATAGGCGTTTCGATAATGCTTGGCACCGGCGGCAGTGCCGTCATAGCCACAAATCTGGGTGAAGGCCGAATAATGGAAGCAAAACAGAGATTTACATTCATAGTCGCGGTTGGTATTGCTGTCGGAGTTATTTCCGGAATTTTGGGATTTTCTCTGGCAGGACCCCTTTCAAATGTCCTGGGCTCAACCCCTGCCCTCTATGATTACTGTGTGGATTACATATCCGTACTTTCCCTTGCGGCACCCTTCGCCGTACTGCAGATGCTCTTTACCTGCTTCTTCCCAGCAGCCGGAAAACCCAAACTGGGGCTGGCTGTTGTCGTGGACGGAGGAGTGGCCAATGTAATACTGGACTGGCTTTTTATGGCGGTATTGGGACTTGGCATAAAGGGTGCGGCTGTGGCAACGGGTATCGGATATGCCATACCGGCGGTTTTCGGAGTTGTATATTTCGCAGTAAAACGTGACGGCCTCTTATGTTTTGAAAAACCTAAGGCAGAATTTAAAGTACTTCTTTCCGCCTGCTTTAACGGCTCATCGGAAATGGTAACTAATCTTGCCAACGGAGTTACCACCTTCCTCTTTAACCTTATGATGATGAAGATTGTTGGAGAGGACGGCGTGGCCGCCATAACGGTTGCCCTCTATGCCCAGTTTCTTCTAACGGCAGTATATATGGGATATTCCGGAGGCATAGCCCCTGTCATAAGCTATAACTACGGACGCCAGGATACGGCAGCCCTTAAAAAGACAATAAAAATAAGCCTCATATTCATAGTCCTTAACTCCATACTCTGGTTTTTCCTGAGTATAGTTTTGGAAGACGCCATAACGGGAATTTTTGTGCGCGACGGCAACAATGTAAAAAGAATAATCGATGAAGGCTGGAAAATATTTACCCTGACATTCCTTCTTTCGGGCTTCAATATTTTTGCCTCATCAATGTTTACGGCCTTTTCAAACGGCCTCATATCTGCCCTTATATCGTTTCTGCGTACATTCGGATTTTTATCTGCCTGCATACTGCTTCTTCCTATAATAGCGGGAGTAAATGGTATATGGCTGTCAGTACCCTTAGCGGAAGCCCTTACTTTATGTATATCGGTACTCTGCTTTATAATCTACCGAAAGAAATACGAATACATTTAAGCCTAATGTAACAAGGTCACATTAAACCATTGTAAAAAAAACCTCCTTCTGATATATTTATCCCACTTGATAAATCTCATAAGGAGGATTTTTTATGCCATCAAAAAAATATGCTGTCATAGGAAAAAACTGCGTAGCCTGTGGCTGCTGTGTAAAGGTCTGTCCCCTTGGTGCGGTGTCCGTATGGAAAGGAGTTACCGCAGTCGTTGACGATTCCGTATGTGTAGGCTGTGGAAAATGCGCGGCGGCAATGGAATTTATTCGTCTATAGCGGCTTCTTATAATGTGAAGAATGTGCCTTCTGTGTTCC
>OGYF01003096.1_pt1 | contig 11688 bp, 9 predicted proteins | sample 1576451 | NCBI WGS metagenome assembly OGYF01 (sample SAMEA3541505, study PRJEB24748) | human gut metagenome | biome: human gut; feature: human-associated habitat; material: faeces | place: China | collected 2012 | reverse complement strand
AGCCTGGATGCGTGGCGGAAGCCGCGAGCAGATTGGCGCGACCGTGGTGAACACGCTGGGTAATGTGGGCGGCATCGTGTGCGATGGCGCCAAGGCGAGCTGCGCCGCCAAGATCTCCGCCGCCGTCGACGCTGCCATCCTGGGGTGCGATATGGCGCTGGCGGATCGCGGTTTCCGCGCGGGCGAGGGCGTGGTGCAGGACACCGTTGAGGAGACCATCGCCGCTATGGGCTACGTGGGTCGTGTTGGTATGAAGGATACCGACGTTGAGATCTTGAACATCATGATTGGCAAGACCGAGGTCGATGCATAGGCGCGCGCCGTCTTCATACAACACCCTCGTCCAAGGACTCGGTGGGTGAACGGGCCCGGCACCAAAGGGGATAAGCCTTGAGGTGCCGGGCCCGTGCTTTTAGCGGGGGAGCAGTGGGGGAGAGCGCGATCGCGATCGAAAGGCCGCTTCTTGAGCGCTGCCTGACTAGACGTTGGATGCGTGGGCGTTGGCTGCGGCCGCCTGCTCCCGGCGCTCGTAGAAGCGCTCCTCGATCTCGTTGAAGCTGTCTGCGAACTTGGCCATGGAGCCGGCCCAGGTGGCGCGCACGGGCGTGCCGTTGCCAACGTAAGCGGTTTGTATGCCGCAGTCCGGCGAGGGGAAGTCGCGGCGGGGGTCGTTGCCGACCATAAGGACCTCTTGGGGTTCAAGGCCCATCTTGGCGATGCTGGCAAGGTAATAGTCTGCCGAGGGCTTGCAGCGCGTGCTGTTCTCCATGGTGGTGACCAGCTCAAAGGGCATGTCAAGCATATCGCCCCAGCCCATGCGGCACTCGATGCACGCGCGGCTGAAACTGGGGTTGGTGAGCAGCGCGCAGCGAAGACCGCGCGAGGCGACCGCATCGATGGCCTCGCGCGCGCCCTCGCGCGGACGGGCGTTGATGATGCCGTCGTTTTTGCCGGGCAGGATCTCGCGCTCGTAGTAGGTAAGCACATCTGCTATGACGGGGTCGGACAGCGGAACGCCGCACCTGCGCTCGACCTGCTTTTGGAAGAATGCCAGATTGGTGTCATCATCGTTGCGCTCTCCGTTGTTGAGGGCGTAGAGCGCGGCGCCAAACGTCGCGAACATGGAAAGCTGGCTCTTGCGGGCGATGTCCGCCAGCAGCGCCGCCTCGTCGCGTGCGAAGACGGCAATGAAAGCGCTCAGGTTGATGCTGAGCAGCGTATCATCCATATCGAAAACCACGGCTTTGAGCACGGGTACCTCCCTTTGGCGCCGACAGGGGCGACTGCGGCTGGTCAATACGTCATGTGTACCCAGTATGGTAGGGGCTAACGCGAGCGATGTCCCCTTACGGTTTTATAAGGTTTTGACGGCGGGGCCCAGGCGCCCCCGATCGAGGGGAGGCGGGGGCGGCGCGCGTTAACAAGGTGGAAATAGCTAACAAAAGTCATAGATGTTTTTTGAACCGCCCGCGTAAAACTCGTGCATTACGCTTGAAAATGTGGTCGAATCCTCGTACCCTAGATGAACGTGAATGCAAACGCTTCACATACGTATCTGTCGGCCCCCGAGTATGTTCCAAACAGTGAGCAAATGCGCCAGGGCGCTCGTCCCCGCAGGCGTTCATCTGCAGGTCCTAGCAATCGGGGCCCCGTAGTTCGAAAGGGGTCCACCTTTGAGTGAGATTCAGAACTCGTCCATCTTCTCCCTCGACGATGTCAACGAGGAGGAGATGAACAGCCTTATCGACGGTACCATCACCGATTTCGATGAGGGCGATCTCGTTAACGGCACTGTCGTCAAGATCGAGCATGACGAGGTGCTCGTTGACATCGGATTCAAGTCCGAGGGCGTCATTCCCGTCCGCGAGCTCTCCATCCGCAAGGACGCTAACCCTGCAGACATCGTCTCCCTGGGCGATCCCATCGAGGCCCTGGTTCTCCAGAAGGAGGACAAGGACGGCCGTCTGGTTCTCTCCAAGAAGCGTGCCGAGTACGAGCGTGCTTGGAACCGCATCGAGGAGAAGTTCAACGCCGGCGAGAACGTCGAGGGCGAGGTTATCGAGGTCGTCAAGGGCGGTCTTATCCTCGACATCGGCCTGCGCGGCTTCCTGCCCGCTTCCCTGGTCGACCTTCGCCGCGTGAAGGACCTCACCTCCTACATGGGCACCTCCATCGAGGCTCGCGTCATCGAGATGGATCGCAACCGCAACAACGTCGTTCTGTCCCGTCGCGTGGTTCTCGAGGAGTCCCGCAAGGCCGAGCGTTCCGAGATTCTCTCCAAGCTCAAGAGCGGCATGCGCCTCAAGGGCACCGTTTCCTCCATCGTGGACTTCGGCGCCTTCGTGGATCTGGGCGGCATCGACGGCCTCATCCACATCTCCGAGCTCTCCTGGAACCACGTTAACCACCCCTCCGAGGTCGTCAAGGTCGGCCAGGAGGTCGAGGTCGAGGTTCTGGATGTCGACCTCAACCGCGAGCGCATCTCCCTCGGTCTCAAGCAGACCACCGAGGATCCGTGGCGCGCACTCGTCAAGAAGTACCCCGTTGGCGCTATCGTCGAGGGTACCGTCACCAAGCTCGTGCCCTTCGGCGCGTTCGTTGACCTTGGTGAGGGCATCGAGGGTCTGGTCCACATCTCCGAGATGGCTAACAAGCATGTTGACCAGCCCAGCCAGGTTACCCACGTGGGCGACACCGTCCAGGTGAAGGTCATGGAGATCGACCTCGACCGTCGTCGCATCTCCCTGTCCATGAAGTCCGCTGCCGAGACCCTCGGCGTGGAGATCGAGGTCACCCCGCTTCCTTCCGAGAAGAAGGACGACGAGGCTGAGGCCGAGGCTACCGACGCTGAGTAGCCTGCATTCTAGCTTTCGTTAGCAATCATGCATGAGAAGACCCTCGGGACTGCTTCCGAGGGTCTTTTTATATGCGCGCCATAAGAATCATGGAAAGAAATGGACGAGGGATGGTTTGCAGCGCTGCACGCGGGTAGAATCGCTTGACTGCTACGTGCTGCCAATTGCGCGTGACCGTGGACCAACCTGGTTTGCGCGCGCATGAAAGGGGAGTAATGTCCGAATCAAACCGCGTTCCAAGGGCTCCTCGTCCGCTCAGCGAGTATCCGGTGGTGCTCTTTGATTTTGATGGCACCGTTGCCGATACGCAGCCTGCCATCTTCCGCGTCGCCATGCAGATTATGCGCGACCACGGCTATGATCCCGATCCCTCCAAGATGCTCACTATGATTGGGCCTCCGCTTGAAGAGGGATTCTCCCTGGTGTGCGGTATGGACAAGGCCGAGGCGCGTGAATGCGCAGACGCGTATCGCGATCTGTTCTCCCGCACCGTTACGCCGGATGAGTTTCCGCTGATGCCCGGCATGCGCGAGTTGCTAGACGCGCTTGTGGCATCCGGCCGCAGACTCGCGGTCGCTACCTCCCGTATGGAGGAGTCCGCGCAAGAGATGATCGCCTCGCTTGGCCTCACGCAGTTTGAGGCCATCATCGGTCGCATCCACGGCGTGCGCTACTCCAAGGCGGAGTCTATCGAGGGCGCGCTGCAGGCGCTGCGCGTTTCCGCGCGCGACGCCATCATGGTGGGCGACCGCATGCACGACGTGATCGGCGCTCGCGAATGGGAGATGCCCTGCATCGGCCTGTATTCCGGCGCGGCGTATCCCGGCGAGCTCGAGGAGGCGGGCGCCGTCGCCACCTGTCACTCCGTAGAGGAGCTTGGACACCTGCTTGGTTTGTAAGCTCCTTTTGGCGCCTGCGCGGTTGGCGTTTGCGCTGCCGGCGGTGCGGTATCGCACGGCGTCGCACGGAATCCAAGCGGCGTCATACAGGTAAGATAGTGGGCGTCACATGCTCAAAACTAGATTGATTGCGAGGATCACGTTTATGGATACAGAGCTTATGGGGCGTATCGAGGCATATGTGGACGAGGTCTGGGAGGACGTTGTCGCCGATATCTCCAACTTGGTGAGCCATCCTTCCATTGCCGATTCCTCGGCGGCTACGGCTGGCGCGCCGTTTGGCGAGCATGTCCGCGGCGCGCTCGACTGCGCGCTTTCCATCGCTGAGCGCTTGGGCTATACGGTTGGCGAGGACGAGGGCTACGTTGGCTTTGCCGATGTGCCGGGTGAGAGCGAGCAGCAGATCGCCACCATCGCCCATGTGGACGTGGTCCCTGCCGGCCCCGGTTGGGCGACCGATCCGTTCAAGATGGAGCGTCGCGAGGGCTGGCTGCTGGGCCGCGGCGTTATCGACGACAAGGGCCCCGCGGTACTCTCACTCTATGCCGGAGCTTTCTTGCTGCGCGAGAACATCAAACCCCGTTACACCTTCCGCGCGCTGCTTGGTTGCGACGAGGAAGTGGGCATGACCGACGTGCACCATTACCTGGAGCACCATGACCACCCGCTGTTCCTCTTCACGCCGGACGCCGAGTTCCCCGTCTGCAATGCCGAGAAGGGCTGTTTCGGCGCTACCTTTACCACCGCGCCCGTCTCCGGCGGTCTTATCCGCTCTTGGAGCGGCGCCGAGGCGACCAACGCTATTCCCGGCGAGTCCGTTATCGAGCTCGCTATCGACGCGGCGAATCTGCCTGCTCCCGCCGCCAACGCCGACCGTTTGCAGGTCGTCTCGGTCGAGCCCGGCGTCAGCCGTATCGTGGCGCACGGCATCGGAGGCCATGCGTCCTTGCCTGAGGGTACCGTCAACGCGATCGCCCTCATCGTCGGCTACCTGCGCGAGTCCGGCGTTCTCGGCGACGCCGCCGCGTCCGCGCTCGACCTTCTCGCCCAGATACATCTCGACGCGGCGGGCACGGGTCTTGGCATCGCTACGCAGAGCCCTGCCTTTGGTCCTTTGACCTGCAACGCGGGCACCGTGCGTGTTTTGGATGACGGCCGCATCGAGCAGACTATCGATGTGAGGTTCCCGGACAGCATCGATGCGAACCAGTTGGCCCAGCGCTGCGGCGAGGTTGCCCTTCGCTACGGCGGCGCGGTCGAGACCTCTCGCGCCAAGCCGCCTTTCTCCGTCGACGCGTCCTCGCCTCAGGTGCAGACCCTGATCGACATCTACAACGGCGTCACGGGCCGCAATGCCAAGCCGTTTGCCATGGGCGGCGGAACCTATGCGCGCAACTTCAAGAGCGCCGTCTCCTTTGGTCCTGAGGACAACCAGCTGGTCCTGCCCGATTGGGCGGGTACCATGCACGGTCCCAACGAGGCCGCCAAGGAGAGCCTGCTGCGCGAGGCCCTCAAGATGTATATCATGGCCATCCTGCAGCTTATGGAGCTTGATTACTAATCGGGTGTTTGCCTGGGCGGGTTGGTCGCTTGGATCGGTGCGGGGGGTGCCAAGGGACTCTCGTCCATAAACTAATATATGGTCAACTTATGATTGCGCTATGCCCGCTGCGCGCGGGGAAGAGCGCGGTAGGGGCGTCGGCGTTATCGGCGCCCCTCTTTTGTAAGCTGGCTGTAAATCGATGGTTTGAACAGGGTAATGCTTGGTCAAAAGCAAGTAATGACCTGCAAACGCGCTCATTTCTTCCGTGAACGAACGATATCTTACTTAATCGAAGAGCGGACGGGCGGCATGGGGCCGCACCGCACCGCGCGCCCCATCCTCGGCGCCGTTCATTCTCGGAAGGAGAACCATGTTCGCATATAACTGCTCTCGTCGTCAGTTCCTCGGTCTCGCCGGTGGCGTCGCCGCTTTCGCCGGTCTCGGTCTTGCCGGTTGCGGCAACTCCTCTGCTCCCGCCGCTGGTTCCGCTGAGGACGCCGCCGCTTCCACCCTTACCGGTGAGGTGACCTACGACGGAGCATCCTCGTTCCAGGCGCTCGTCGAGGCTGCCGCTGAGAAGTTCATGGACGAGAACCCCGATGTTTCCGTTTCCGGTTCCGGCAACGGTTCCGGTACCGGCCTGACCGCCGTTGCAGCCGGCACCGTCACCATCGGCAACTCCGACGTCTTCGCCGAGGAGAAGCTCGAGGCCGCCGACGCCGAGAAGCTCGTCGACCATGAGGTCGCCGTCGTGGGCATGGGCCCCGTGGTCTCCAAGAACGTCACCGTTGACGACCTGACCCTCGAGCAGCTCAAGGGCATCTTCTCCGGTACCATCACCAACTGGTCCGAGGTTGGTGGCGAGGACGCCAAGATCGTCGTCCTCAACCGTAAGGCCGGCTCCGGTACCCGCGCCACCTTTGAGTCCGCTGTCTTTGGCGACGAGGAGAACACCTTCAAGGGCGATGCCGAGCTCGACAAGTCCGGCGACGTCCAGACCCAGATCGCCGCTACCGACAACGCGATCTCTTACCTGGACTTCTCTCACTTCGATGACTCCAAGTTCAACGCCATCAAGGTTGGCGGCGTAGAGCCCAAGAGCGAGAACGTCTACGACAACTCCTTTGTCATCTGGGCCACCGAGCACATGTACTGCGCCAAGGACGCCGACGACGCAACCGTCGCCTTCCTGGAGTACATGCTCTCCGACGACGTCCAGGGCTCCCTGGTCGAGGAGCAGGGCTTCATCCCCGTCTCCGAGATGAAGGTCACCAAGGACGCTTCCGGCAAGGTTTCCACCAAGTAATAGAAGCCCGTTAGAAGAGGAAGGATGCGTGATGGCACGTCAAATGCCAAAGCGCAACCTGGAAAAAGTGGGCCTGGGTGTCACGGGTGCGTGCGTCGCGCTCGTGACACTCGTTGTGTGTGCGCTGATTTTCATGGTTGCTCAAAAGGGTCTGTCGGCCTTTTTCAAAGACGGCGTCAACGTTGTCGAGTTTTTTACCGGTACCACGTGGGACCTGCATAACGCGCAGGAGAACGGTATGCCCTTCACCGGTGCCCTTCCCCTGATCGTGACGTCGTTCTCGGTCATGGTGCTCTCCACCGCCATCGCCCTGCCCGTCGCTATCGGATCGGCCATCTTCGCGGTCGAGATTCAGCCCAAGTTTGGCCAGAAGGTGTTCCAACCCCTGATCGAGCTGCTGGTCGGTATCCCGTCGGTCGTCTTCGGCCTTATTGGCTTCCATGTCATCGTCGGTGCCATGAAGGCGATCTTCAACGTGCCCACGGGCCTGGGCATCCTGCCGGGCTCCCTGGTGCTGGCGATCATGATTCTGCCCACCATCACCACGCTTGCGATCGATGCCCTGCGCGCCGTGCCCGACAGCTATCGCCAAGGATCGCTTGCGCTGGGCTATACCCGCTGGCAGACCATCTGGCACGTGGTCCTTCGAAGCGCGTTGCCCTCGCTCATGACCGCCGTCATCCTGGGCATGACCCGCGCCTTTGGCGAGACCCTGGCCGTGCGCATGGTTATCGGCGGTATCGAGACCATGCCGAACGGCCTGCTCGATGCTGCGTCTACCATCACCACCACGCTGACCACCAGCATGGCCGTCTACGCCGACGGCTCAGTCCAAAACGATGTGCTGTGGTCGCTGGCCCTGATGCTGATGGGCATGTCGCTCATCTTCATCCTCATCATCCATCTCATTGGTAAGAAGGGGGCGACCGAACGTGCCTAATACCCAAGCGGCTCCCGTCGCGTCTGCGGAATCCGCGCAGGACGCCCACATCAAGCGCGCCGGCATGCAGGACAAGCTTGCAACGGGCGTGCTCACTGCCATCGTCGCCCTGGTCATGCTGCTCGTCGTGTCCATGATCGCCTACATCTTGTTCCAGGGTATAGGCATGCTGTTCAAGCCCGGCTTCCTTACCGAGGCCGCACGTTCCAACGGTACCGAGGGCGGCGTCGCCTACCAGCTGTTCGACTCGTTCTACATGCTGTTCCTCACCCTGATCATCTCGGTGCCCATCAGCTTGGGCGGAGCGGTGTTTTTGGTCGAGTACGCGCCGGACGGTCCCGTCACCACCATCGCCTCCACGGCGATCGAGACCCTCTCCAGCCTTCCCTCCATCGTGGTTGGTATGTTCGGCTTTTTGGTGTTCTCGGTTAACTTGGGGTGGAAGTACTCCATCATCTCCGGCGCCGTGGCCCTTACCATGTTCAACATTCCCATCCTGGTGCGCGTGATCCAGCAGGCTCTGGAGGATGTTCCCCAGTCGCAGCGCGATGCGTGCCTGGCCATGGGCCTCACTCGCTGGGAGGCCACTATCCACGTGCTGATCCCTGCCGCTATGCCCGCCATCGTCACCGGCGTGGTGCTCTCCGCTGGCCGCGTTTTCGGCGAGGCCGCCGCGCTGCTGTTCACCTCCGGTATGTCCGGCCCCGTGCGCCTCAACTTCGCGACCCTTAACTTTTCCAGCCCCACCTGCGCATGGAACGTGTTCCGTCCCGGCGAGTCGCTTGCCGTGCACATCTATAAGATCTACGGCGAGGGCAGCCCGCAGGCCCAGGAGATTGTCTGGGGTACCGCTGCGTTGCTGATGATCTGCGTCTTGCTGTTCAACATTCTCGCCCGCATCGTGGGCAAGGCCCTTGCAAGGAGGATGACCGCAGAATGACAAACGAGACCGACCAGTTCCTCGATAGCGTCGCCACCAGCGAAGCGGGCGGTCGCCGCCGCCGTGGCCGCGCCACTTCCAGCGAGGTTGTCCTCGCCGCGCGTGACGTCAACGTCTACTACGGCGACCATCATGCGCTCCACGGCACCACGCTCGATTTTCACAAGGGCGAGATCACCGCTCTCATTGGCCCGTCCGGTTGCGGCAAGTCGACCTTCCTGCGCAGCCTCAACCTTATGAACCGCGAGATCCGCGGATGCCGCGTCGAGGGCGAGATCATCTATCGCGACCACAACATCAATACGCCCAAGGAGAACCTCTACGAGCTGCGTCGCTCCATCGGCATGGTGTTCCAGCAGCCCAACCCGTTCCGTAAATCCATTTACGAGAACATCGTCTTCGCGCCCAAGCGCCACGGTCTTACCAACAAGGCCGAGCTCGACCAGCTGGTTGAGGAGAGCTTGCGCGGCGCCGCGTTGTGGGACGAGGTGAAGGACAAGCTCGACAAGAGCGCCTTCGCGCTGTCCGGCGGTCAGCAGCAGCGTCTCTGCATCGCCCGCACCCTCGCCCTCAAGCCTGACGTCATCCTGTTCGACGAGCCCTGCTCCGCGCTCGACCCCATCTCGACGCTCGCCATCGAGGACCTTATGAACTCTTTGGCCGAGGAGCGCGCCATCATCATCGTCACCCATAACATGGAGCAGGCGTCGCGCGTGTCTAACCGAACCGCCTTCTTCTATATGGGCGATATGGTGGAGTATGGCGAGACCGACCAGATCTTCCAGCGCCCCCAGGACAAGCGCTTGAACGATTACCTCACCGGCATGTTCTCCTAGCCGCCGGTCCTTGTCCTTTCGCTTGCATCACATACGCGCGCCCTTCTAGTCCGGGGCGTGCACACCCGTCGCGCCACGCCATGGCTGCGCGATGCGGACCTTCCCTTTGCGGCGGCTCGGCCTTAGGCTCCGGGTCGCCGCATCGCTATGTCTCGATTCGGCACGGATCTTTCGCGCCGTCGCCAACAGCCCTGTGTACCTGCTAGGATAAAAGGTTGGAAATGATCGTGCGCGCCGCCCGTCTGCGTCCGCGCGCTTGGAAGGTGGTAGACATGGCGATTTTGCTGGGGTGCGACTCGGTTCATTTGGAGTTTCCCACCAAGCTCATCTTGGGTAGCGTCACGCTGGGCGTGGACGAGGGCGACCGCATCGGCATCGTGGGCACCAACGGCGACGGCAAGTCCACGCTGCTTTCCGTTCTCGCCGGAACGCTCGAACCCGATGAGGGCCGCGTGACGCACCGTCGCGACGTCCACGTTGGCCTGCTTGGCCAGCGCGATTCGCTGGATTCTGACGACACCGTGCACCATGCGGTGGTGGGCGATATGCCCGAGTACGAATGGGCGGCGTCGCCTCGCATCCGCCAGATTCTGGACGGCCTTATCGCCGACGTTCCCTGGGAGGGCAAGGTGGGCGAGCTCTCCGGTGGCCAGCGCCGCCGCGTCGACCTGGCTCGCTTGCTCATTGGCACCTATGACGTGCTTATGTTGGACGAGCCTACCAACCACCTTGATATGCGCACCATCAACTGGCTCGCCGAGCACTTGAAGCAGCGCTGGCACGCGGGGGCGGGCGCCTTGCTGGTGGTCACCCATGACCGTTGGTTTTTGGACGAGGTCTGCACTTCTATGTGGGAGGTCCATGACGGCAAGGTCGACCCCTTTGAGGGCGGTTACTCCGCATATATCCTGCAGCGCGTGGAGCGCGACCGCATGGCGCAGGTGGCAGAAGAGCGCCGCCGCAACATGGCGCGCAAGGAACTGGCATGGCTTTCGCGCGGCGCTCAGGCCCGCAGCACCAAGCCCAAGTTCCGTGTCGACGCCGCCCGAGAGCTCATCGCCGACGTTCCCCCCGTGCGAAACGAGCTGGAGCTCAAACGTCTGGCTGTAAGCCGCCTGGGCAAGCAGGTGATCGACGTCCTCGACGTGACCGCTGGGTATACCGATAGCTCCGCCGGCGATCCCGCCGCCCCCGTGCTGGAGGACGTCACCTGGCTTATCGGCGCGGGCGACCGCTACGGCCTGCTTGGTGCCAACGGCGCGGGAAAGACCACGCTGCTCGACGTTATCCAGGGCAAGATCCGTCCGCGAACCGGCCGCGTCAAGATTGGCCAGACGGTCAAGTTTGGCGTGCTCTCCCAGCAACTGCATGAGCTCGACCCGTACGAGACGGATACCATTCGCGAGGTTTTGTCGCGTTACAAGCGCGTCTACGTGGTTGATGGCAAGGAAACCAGTCCCGAGAAGCTGCTGGAGCGCCTGGGCTTCACCACCAAGCAGCAGTGGAGCCGCATCTGCGACCTCTCCGGCGGCCAGAAGCGCCGCCTGTCGCTGTTGCTCACCATTTTGGAAGAGCCCAACGTGCTGATTTTGGACGAGCCCGGCAACGACCTGGATACCGATATGCTCGCCATCGTGGAGGACCTGCTCGACGGCTGGCCCGGCACGCTGATCTTGGTGACGCACGACCGCTTCTTGATGGAGCGCGTGACGGATTCGCAATTCGCCTTGATCGACGGCCGCCTTCGCCATATGCCCGGCGGCGTTGACCAGTATCTTAAGGCGGCCGACGAGCTCGATGCTGCGGCAAGCGCCAGGCGCGCGGCGGGGTCTTCTTCTGGCGGTGCGTCGCCGGCTACTTCGCCCTCGTCCAAAAAGGCGCAGTCAAGTGCTGCCGCAGGCATGTCGAATGCTGAGCGCCAGCGCCTGAAGAAGGAGGTCGCATCGCTCGAGCGCAAGATGGATACGCGCCGTGCGCGTATCGAGGAGCTCGAGGCGGGCATGTTCGATATCGATCCCACGGACTTCGCGGCCCTGACCGCCCAGCAGGAGTCGATTGCGTCAGCGAAGGATGAGCTGGACGAGTTGGAGATGGCATGGCTCGAAGCCAGCGAGCAGCTGGGGGAGTAGCCTGCCGACTGTGATAGCGTCGCTGTGGCGGCATCGCTGAGGTTGCATCGCTGAGGTTGCATCGCTGAGGTTGCATTGCCTATCGATGCCTTCGCGCGGAAGGCTGCCTGAGCCCAGGATGGGTGCCGGACCAAAAAGCGAGTTGGTGCGGAAATAGGGGTGTGCCAAATAATCGCTTAGTGGGTAGGTTGGGACAAATAGTCGCTTAGTGCGGTTCAAATCGTGTCAAATAATGCGTTA
>OGYF01003085.1_pt1 | contig 11709 bp, 8 predicted proteins | sample 1576451 | NCBI WGS metagenome assembly OGYF01 (sample SAMEA3541505, study PRJEB24748) | human gut metagenome | biome: human gut; feature: human-associated habitat; material: faeces | place: China | collected 2012 | reverse complement strand
CCTGCCCCAGGCGGGTGGCCTTCTTCCCCGGAACATTTGACCCCTTTACCCTGTCCCATAAGGGGATCGTCCACGCCATCCGGGATCTGGGGTTTGAGGTCTATCTGGCGGTGGACGAGTTCTCCTGGTCCAAGAAGGCCCAGCCCCACCTGGTCCGCCGGCAGATCGTCAGCCTGTCGGTGGCGGGGGACTTCCATGTCCACCTGTTTCCCGACAACATCCCGGTGAACATCGCCAATCCCGCTGACCTGAAGCGCCTGCGGGAGCTCTTCCCCCACCAGGAGGTCTATCTGGTGGTGGGCAGCGACGTAGTGGCCCATGCCTCCTCCTACCAGGCGGAGCCGCGGCCCTGGTCCATCCACTCCATGGACCACATCATCTTCCGCAGGGCGGGCCAGCCCCCCCTGCCGGAGGGAAAGGAGCTGGGCATCACCGGAAAAGTGATCCAGCTCCAGCTGCCCCCCCACCTGGAGGACATCAGCTCTACCCGTATCCGGGAGAACGTGGACATGAACCGGGACATCTCCACCTTCATCGACCCGGTGATCCAGGACTTCATCTATCAGAACGGCCTGTACCTCCGCGACACCCAGGACAAGCCCCTGCTCAACGCCCGGGACCTGTCCTTCCAGTGGGTGGAGCGGCCGGACCCCCTGCTGGTGGCCGATGTCACTGCTGGGCACCGGGAGCGGGAGAGCCTGCGGACCGCTATCCTCCGGGACGGGGACCAGCTGCTGGTGCTGCGCCACCGTCGGGAGGGCGGGGAGCCCATGCTGGGTTGGCTCAGCTTCCGCTATCTGTCTACAGCCGACCTCTACTCCGCGTTTCAAAACGCCGATCTGGCGGACCAGGTGCGCCTGCGGGCGGGAGGTAAGACTTTGTTCATCACCGGCCTGGCCGCCGAAGAGGAGCAGGAGAAGGACTATGCCCAGCTGCTGGTCAGCGAGGTGCTCTCCCACGCCCTGGAGGCGGAGTGCGTCTACGCTGTCTTCCACCCCCACGAGGGGCTGTGCCCCCCGGAGACAGAGGAGCTCTTCCGGCGGCAGGGCTTCATCCGCCGGGATGGGGGGCCGCTGGAGGCCGATCTGCGGGCCCCGGTGGTGCTGCTCCAGAATTTGGAGACCACCATTCAGGAGCCCCTGAGCCGCAACCCCAGGGTGCTCGCCGCCATCCGGCGGGGACACCAGCGGCTCCAGACCGCCCTCACCGGCCTGTATCCAGGCAACCTGGTCCTCACCCTGTCTGCCGACGTGATCCACCACCGGCTGCTGCGGATGATCACCCAGTTCAACCAGGTGCCCCAGGAGCCCACCACCCCACGGAAGCTGGGGAAATATATGTGCGTCCCCTTCGGTAAGCTGCTCCGGGGCAAGACTGTGCCCAACACGGTCACCAAGACTATCCACACCGACCGGGTGTACTCCCCTGATCTCAGCGAGAGCACCATCGAGGCATTTCCCAACTACGCCTCCATCCCCTGCCAGGTGCGCACCATCAAATCCTTTGACCGGCCCGTCATCCTGGTGGATGACCTGATGCACCCCGGGGTGCGCATCAAGGCCCTGGACCCCGTCCTGCGCCAGGAGGGGGTGGACATCCAGCTTGTCCTGGTGGGCATCCTCTCCGGCTACGGCCGGGACCTGATGAGTCAGCAGAAGCGGCCGGTAGACAGCGTGTACTTCCTGCCCTCTCTGCGGCAGTGGTTCGTGGAGGCCACCCTGTACCCCTTCATCGGGGGCAACACAGTGCGCCGCTCCCGGCCCCCAGTCCCCGGCCTGCTGCCGGGAATCAACCACATCCTGCCCTATGCCGTCCCTCCCTTCGCCAAAGAGTGCGGGGAGGAGGCCGTCTTCCAACTCTCCCGCTGCTGCCTGGAGTCCGCCCGGGACGTGATCTCGGTGCTGGAGCAGGAGTACCGGGCCCTGTATGGGCGGAACCTGACCCTCAGCCGCCTGCCGGAGGCCATCATCCTCCCTCTGTGCCCGGACAAGGGCACCTGCCTGAACTACGACCCAACCCTGGCAGCCTCGGTCTATCTGGAGAATGATCTGGAGCAGCTGATGCGGACCCACTCCTGAGCCTCTGGGCTCTGAGGCTGGAAGAATTTGATTGAAAATGATTGCGAAGTGTTATATTATGTTCTATTATTACGAAAAAGAGGGGGAGATTCTGGCCTCCGACCGGGGAGACCTGCCCTGGCCCAAGGCTGAGCCTGCCCCCGGCGCACCCATCTGGTATCTGATCGAAGGGGACCCGGTGCTGGGCCGGGGCTCCTTCAAGGTGACCCACCCCGGTCAGCTGAAGAACCCCGACGGACTGGAGGTGCTGGATGCCTCCCGCCTGCCTGACACCCAGGTGGACGACTGTACCGCGGCCGCCATCCGGGAGGGACGGCTCACCGCCGTCAACCAAAACCGCCCGGGCTGGGAGGACCTGCTCACCGCCGTTCCCAAGACCGGAAAGAAGCGGGTGAACATCCTGGCCATCGGCGACGTGGGCTCCACGCTGCTCACCGGACTGAAGCTGCTGGGTGGGGACGTCATCTCCTCCATCGGCATCTGCGACCTGTCCGACCAGATCACCGCCCGGTGGGAGTTCGAGATGGGGCAGATCAGCCTGCCCTGGGACTACGGGGCATTTCCGGAAGTGGAGGTCATTTCCCTGGAAAAGCTGTTTGACTGCGATGTGTTCGTGTTCGTGGCTTCCCGCGGGATCCCGCCGGTGGGCTCCGGTGTGAAGGACGTGCGCATGTACCAGTTTGAAAATAATGCGAAGATCATGGCCAATTATGCGAAAATGGCCAGGGAAAGCCGGTTTAAGGGGCTGTTCTGCGCCGTTTCTGATCCGGTGGATCCTCTGGCAAAGACCGCATTTTTGGAGAGCAATAAAAATGAAGCCGGGGAGCTGGACTATATGGGACTTTTACCGGAGCAGATCCAGGGCTTCGGCCTGGGCGTCATGAACGCCAGGGCTGCCTATTACGCCAAGAGAGATCCTCGGTTTTCCAGATTCCTCACAGAGGGCCGCTCCTTCGGTCCACATGGCCAGGATCTGGTGGTAGCCGATTCCATCGAGCATTATGATGATGCTCTTTCCAGAGAGCTGACGGAGCTGACGGTGACGGCCAATCTTAAAATGCGGGAGATCGGCTATAAGCCCTTTGTGGCCCCGGCGTTTTCCTCCGGAGCCCTGTCCATCCTTCTGGCTCTCCGGGGAGAGTGGCACTGCGGTTCGGTGTTCCTGGGAGGGATCTACATGGGAGTGAAGAACCGGTTTACAGAGAACGGGCTGGAAACCGAGATCCTTCCCCTGCCGGACGCCCTTCATGACCGGATCCGGACAGCGGCGGAAAATCTGAAAAAGATCGTATAGGAGGCGGATGGATTGGAAAATGGGAAAAAGGAAAAGAAGCTTTTTGTGATCTATCCACAGAAAAGAGCGGAGGAGGGCCGTCTGGACCAGGTCCTCCGGGCGGCTCTGGAGGGGATCTCTGCCCAGGTGGTGGATTCCATGGAGGAGCTGTGGGAGAACGGGGACCACGAAAATGGTACGGAGCGGTTCCAGGGCTGCCGGATACTCTTTGCAGTGCCCCTGGGGAAAAACGGGGTAAACCGTGGATATTATGAGATCCTGGCATGGCTCCGCTGTGGAAAACCTGTGCTTGAAGGGGCTCTGGCCGGCTTCCTCATCGACGCAGACAGTGAGCTCTACACCAAGGCGGCCGCCAGGGAGCTGGCGGTGGCGGCCAACCAGGCGGGAGCGGCCCTGGTGGGCCGTCCTCTGGTGGAGGGCACGGCGTCCCTGGACAACTATATCATCCAGGCCGCCAATATGGGTACGGACCGCCTGGGGGCGTACAAAAAAATCGCCGGGATCCTGGCGGAGCAGCTTATGGAGTTTCAATGGAACCCTAGGAAAGAGCCCCATCTGCTGGTGCTCCATGCCTCCAGCCACAAGACCTCCAATACCCTGGAGGTCTGGAACGCGGTAAAGGAGAAGATCGAAGACCATGTGGAGATCCGGGAGGTCAGCTTAAGAAACGGGACCCTGGAGGACTGCTCCGGCTGTCCCTATCAGATGTGCCTGCATTTTGGCGAGCGGGGAAAATGCTTTTACGGCGGGCCTATTGTGGAATCGGTGTATCCAGGGATCCAGTGGGCCGATGGGATCCTGCTTTTATGCCCCAACTATAATGATGCCCTTTCGGCCAATCTGACGGCCTTCATAAACCGCCTGACCGCATTATTCCGTACCACGAGATTTTATGATAAGGCCCTGTTTGCCATCATCGTTTCCGGCTACTCCGGCAGCGACCTCATTGCCGGCCAGCTCATCACGGCCCTGAACATGAACAAGACTTTTTATCTCCCGGGAAACTTCTGCATCATGGAAACGGGCAACAGTCCTGGCTCTGCCATGAAGCGGGACGGCATCGGAGACAGGATCCAGGCCTTTGCAGATACGATCCTGGAGACCATGAGGGACGGAGAAAGCAGAAAGGAAAGATAATTTCGACATTTCAACGCGACAAAGCTAAAATATAAAAATTTTAGAACGAATTTATATATTGTTTAGACATTGAAATATTTCTTCGATTATTGTATAATAGAGCCAACATCCCCAAGGGGCTAGGAATGGGGAAAAAAGAAAAAAGGAGGTTACAATATGAAGAAGAAATTTTCAGCAGTGACAGCATTGACACTGACCCTTGCGATGGTACTGACTGCCTGCTCCGGAGGAGGCGGCGGTGAAACAACGGCAGCCGCGGGCGGCAATACAGAGGCAGCCGGCGAGACCACCCAGGCGGCGGCTCCCAGCGGCGACGCAGTGAAAATGACCATGGGAACCGGAGGAACTACCGGTACGTATTACGCCTTCGGCGGAGTCATCGCCAATGTTTTAAACGCAAAAGACATCGGCGTAAACATTAACGTCCAGTCCACCGGTGCGTCCAAGGCCAACATCTACCTGGTCAACGACGGCGAGGCAGATCTGGCCATCGTCCAGAACGATGTTATGGATTACGCCTATAACGGAACTGACCTGTTCGCGGAAGAGGGCGCGGCAACAGAATTTGCCACAGTCGCTGGTCTTTACGCAGAGGTCTGCCAGGTGGTCTCCACCGGCGATATCAAGTCCATCGCGGATCTGAAGGGCAAGAGAGTTTCTGTGGGTGACGCAGGGTCCGGCGTTGAGTTCAATGCCCGCCAGATCCTTGAGGCTTACGGGATCAGCTTCGACGATATCGAAGTCAACAATCTGGGCTTCGGCGATTCCTCCGACGCCTTAAAGGATGGAAAGATCGACGCGTTCTTCTGTACCGCAGGCGCTCCCACCACAGCCATCGTGGAGCTGGCGACCACCAACAGCATCAACCTTCTGGAGATCGACGACGAGCACGCGGCGGCTCTCGCAGAGGCGCATCCGTTCTATACCACTTACCCGATCCCGGGCGGCTCCTATAAGGGCGTGGATGAGGATGTTCAGACCGTGGCCATCAAGGCGACTCTGATCTGCTCCCCGAAGCTTTCTGAGGAAACTGTTTATAATCTTACCAAGGCCCTGTTCGACAACCAGAGCGAGATCGCAGCAGCTCACGCCAAGGGCGAGGAACTGAGCCTTGAATACGCCGTCAGCGGTATCTCCGTTCCGTTCCATCCGGGCGCTGAGAAATACTTTAAAGAAGTCGGCGCGATCAAGTAGTTTTGCTGGAAGATAAGAAAAAAAGAACATTTACAATGGCTGCAATAACGGTTGTGTTTATTGCAGCCATTGCGCTCACTGCCCTTTTTTTTGCGGGGGCTTCCGGAAAAGATACGCTGGTCTTACGGGATGGGGATACAAAGGAGGAGTATGCGCGGTTCCCTGTTTCAGAGGGGGACGAATTTTCCGTCACGTTCATCCATTCCGTCAACCAGTACCCGCTGACGGACGTATATGAGATCCGGGACCACAGGATCTATGTGGTGCGGACCATCTACAATAATTTCGGAGCCGGAGTCCAGACAGAGATCGAAGAGGGGCAGAAGCTGGAATATGGGGAAAACGGAGAAATGATCGTTTCTGGCTTTGACCGGGAAATGCCATGGCTTTCTTACATCGTGGGGACGGTTTCCGACCATGTCCTTACGATCCATGGAGAAGCGGTCAGCTTAAGGGAGCTCTGCGGAAAAAACAGCAAGGTGGAGTTCTCCTGTGAGCCCAGAATGTAGAAAGGAGGGGGAAGGGATGTCAGAAAAAGAGAAAATGAACGTGAACACGGCTCCAGCCGTGGATACTTCCACAGGAACGGCGGAAGACGTGGAAGCCATCATGAAAAAATATGACAGGGAATCCAATACCCGTATCTGGGAGGGTGTTCCCAAGAAGGTCGTCCGCTATCTGCTGGCGGCGTTTGCCCTGCTAATGGTGTATATGAACCTGTTTGCCAACTGGGATGAACGGGTGCGCCGCTCCCTGTTTGTGGGGATCGTCATAATCCTCTCATTCCTGGTGTATCCGGCAAAAAAGGGCAGCACGAAGAAAAATCATATTCCCATTTATGATATCGTGCTGATGGTCCTGGGAGCCGGTGCCTATTTCTATTTTGTCATCAACTTTAAGACCATCATCGGCCATGCCACCCGGATCAGCCAGCTGGAGGTCATTGTGGGCATCATCGGTATCCTGGTGCTGGCGGAGACCTGCCGGAGAGTGGTGGGCATTCCGATCCTCTGCGTGGCGACAGTGTTTATCGGCTATGCCTTCTACAGCGGCCTGGGAGCCGGAAGAGCCTTCCCCCAGGTATTAAAATCCATCGTTTATAATCTGTTTTATACCACCAGCGGCGTCATCGGAACTCCCATCGGCGTCTGCTCCACGTATATCGCGCTGTTTATCCTGTTCGGCGCATTCCTGGAGGCCACGGGGATCTCGGAGTTCTTTATCCAGTTGGCCAACTCCCTGGCGGGCGCTTCCACCGGAGGTCCGGCCAAGGTGGCCGTCATCTCCTCGGCCCTCTGCGGAATGGTATCCGGAAGTTCTGTGGGGAATACAGTTACCACCGGCTCCGTGACGATCCCGCTGATGAAAAAGACGGGCTACAAGGGCGAATTTGCCGGAGCTGTTGAGGCAGCGGCCTCCACTGGAGGACAGATCATGCCGCCGATCATGGGCGCGGCCGCCTTCCTGATGGCGGAGATGGTAGGCGTCCAGTACAGTGAGATCGCCATGCGGGCCATCTTCCCGGCGCTTTTATATTTCACTGGTATCTTTATTACGGTACACCTGGAAGCCAAACGGCTGGGCTTAAAGGGCATCGCCAAAGAGGATCTGCCCAAATTCGTTCCTCTGTTCATCCGTCAGGGATACCTGCTGATCCCGCTGGTGACGCTGGTGGCCATGGTCATGATGGGCTACACCATGTCCCGTTCAGCCGTGATCGCCACGCTGTTGGCGATCCTGGTGAGCATCCCCAATAAAAGTACCCGTATGAATCCCACGCGGTTTGTGAACGCTCTGGAAACGGGCGGAAAGAATACTCTTTCCGTGGCCGTGGCCTGCGGCATCGCCGGGATCATCGCCGGTGTGGTTACCATGACCGGTCTGGGACAGATCCTGATCTCTGCCATCGTCAGTGTGGCCGGTGACCGTGTGATCATCGCCCTGTTCCTTACGATGCTGACGTGTATCGTCCTGGGTATGGGCGTTCCCACCACTGCCAACTACATCATCATGGCCACCACCTGCGCCCCCATCCTGGTAAACGGCATGGGGATCAACAAGATCGCGGCCAATATGTTCGTATTCTATTTCGGCATTGTGGCGGATATTACGCCTCCGGTGGCCCTGGCAGCCTATGCAGGCTCTGCCATTGCCAAATCCAATCCCATGAAGACGGCTTTAAACGCTTCCCGTCTTGCAATCGCGGCCTTCATCGTGCCGTATATCTTCGCCTTTAACCCGGCGATGCTGTTCATTGACGCAGACGTGGTCCAGGTGGTGATCATCATCGTCACCTCCCTGGTGGGCCTGACCGGCGTGGCCGGAGGCCTGGAGGGCTATATGGTGACCAATATGAATCCCATCCAGAGGATCCTGGCCGTGGTCGGCGGTCTCTGCCTGATCATTCCAGGCACGGTCACAGACCTGGCGGGGATCGCCATTGTAGGAGCCTCTGTGGTCTGGCAGCTTGCAGATAAAAAGAAGCGGGCTGCGGCGTAGGAGATAAACAGCGGAAGAGGATCCAACAGAAGATAAAAAAATAGGGAGCCCGCACCAGCCGGTGTGCGGGCTCCCTTCTTGCACAAATAGAAGGAATTTGTATGCGGATTATTTCTCTTCCTTATAATTGCTCAGATCATAAGGCGTGGAGAGGATCACAATGGCGGCCACAGTGATGATGATCCCCAGGATCATGAGGACGCCGGATCCATTATGTAAAAATTTCATGACTGCTCCAATGGGGATCAGCGCGTTTCCGATGAACAGAAGGATCAGGAAATATACGCGTCCCAGAAGCTTTCCGTGTTTGGAATCTAAAAATTTCTGAATGTTCATTATGCTGGCCACACTCCCATCTTACTCATGATAAAGGTGATAAATACAATGTTCAGGACCGAAATGCAGGCAAGGATGCCGGCGTTGAAGAATCTGGACTGGATGACCTTTTTGCCCAGGTATCTGGGATCATTGCCCAGGAGATACCAGGAGTTGCCGGAGATCCAGTTAAATAAGGACTGCATGGCGGCGATGAATACGACCACCATCACAGGCTTTCCAAAGAATGCGCCTAAGAAGCCGATCTGGGGAGCCAGGACGATGAACGGATGGTACCAGGCCTTGGTGTCCTTCTTTACATTTGTAGACTGATAGAAGGAGGTGGCGCAGGTAACACTCAGGCCGATCATGGAAGAGCACACAAGGGCGATGATACCGATGTAGAAGCCCAGCTGGATCCAGATGGACGGAATTACGGAAACCAGGGCATTGCAGAGCGCTGTGGAGTCGGTGGGGATCCCTTCCTGTCCGGCAAAAGCCTCGGCAAAGGCGATGGAAACGAAGGAAAGCACCAGAGTCACCGGGATCAGTCCGCCGAACACGGCGTCAAAGCGGCCCAGAGTCTCATGGTTTTCAGAATATCCGCGGGATTCCATACCGTTGTTGAACAGTACCCAGTCCATGACGCCGATGGTGGCGGTCAGGGAGGCGATGAGCATGACGATGCCGTCGATTCCGCTGGGCAGTGTCGGGATCAGAAGTCCTTTGATCATGGCCTTAAAGTCCACGCCGGTGACACAGAGAACAGCGCCGAATACCACCAGCATGATGCCAATGAGGATCTTCATGGCGTTTTCTACGATCTTAACGCCCTTGGGGTTATCGCCGGAGCCGTACATTAAGGAAAGAGGTACGGAGATGGCAACCAGTAAGATCCAGCTGATGTTCTTGGGAACATTGATGTTCACCACCGAGAACAGGGCGGTAACAGCGTCTGCGCCCAGGGCGTACTGGCCGAAGTTATAAACGATCGATGCGACGAAGCAGGCCACGAGTCCGGTGGCAAAGCTTCCGAAAAATTTTCCATGGAATTTATCCTGGGCCTTGATGACAGAGATCTCCGATGCGGTCACGAACCGGGTGGCCAGGGCCAGCATAAAAAGGCCCAGGGCGAAGGAGTACAGCGGGATCCAGAGCATATCGTAGCCGTAGGCGGCGCCCAGGGTCACGGAGCTGGCAAAGGAGCCGGCGCCCAGGGTAAAGGCAGCGTTCATAAAGCCCGGTCCAGAAAGCTTGCAGTAGCCAAAGAATTTCTGAAGGGGCGGCTTTTTATTTAATTCCTGCAAAAACGCCTTTTCTTTCAGGGCGTTTTCTGAGTAACGTGGATTCACTTCCGTTCCGTTCATGTTTACATCCTCCTGATTATTTGGTCTGGTCTTCCAGACAGGTCACGATCATTTCGCATGGAGCGCAGGGACCGTCGGTGAAGAGCGCAGGGCGCTTAAAGTCGATCTTTCCGAAAAAGGCCTCGTTGAGGGCAATGTCGATCTCCTCGCAGTAGAGCTTTCCGGCGTTTTCAAGTCCGATCTCACGAAAAGCCGTGGAAAACGGACAGACGCGGTTGATCTCTCTCAGTGTATTCCCCTCCACGAAAGAGTCGCAGTCCCACGCCTCATTGGCCGGATAATCGGAATATTCCTCCACCGTGTGGAAGGTGACTTCCTTTCCGTCCTTTTTGATGTTTTCGATGATCTTCTGGGCCCTCATGTTGGCGAAGCGGCGTACCGCGCGCTTTACGACGGCTTCTCCCTTTTCCTGTCCCATTTCCTGGAGCACCTCATCGGCCATGACCGCAAACAGCTTTGCCATGGTCTCGGTGACCTTTCCCACGGGATCCTGTGGGTTGTACATCCTTTCCCCCTCCTTTTCATTTTTATGAAAATTTTATGGATTACAGAAAAAGTTTAGCATTTTAAAAGCCAGAAGTGGGCATAAATGATGCAAAAGGCAGGAAAAATGTAGTGAAAATCCGTCAGACTGCACAAGAGGACGGGGCCACGCCGAACAGGACAAAGGAAACCTCAAAGCGGCCGTCCTGTGCCTTGAGATTTAAGGTCCCGCCGTAGCCGGCCACAGCCTCCTGGACGTTGGGGAGCCCCAGGCCATGGCCCTCAGAATCCGGCTTGGTGGTGGCAAAGCCGGAGCGGATGGAGGCATCCGGATCCATGGAATTACAGATGCCGCAGACCAGCATCCCCTTTTTATACAGGAGCTTTACCAGGATCCTTTTTTCCGAGTCCCCGCTCTGGTTTAAACAGGCTTCGATGGCATTTTCCAGGATATTGCCGAAAATGATGCCGCAGTCCACCATGTCGATCTTCATGTTTTTTACCACCATGATCTCGGTGTCCACCTGGATCCCGCTGGCGGCTGCCTGGTCCAGCTTGGAGGTAAGGACCGCGTCCAGAAACGGATTGCCGGTGTTGACAAGCTGACGGGAGCGGGTATGGAGCTCCAGCTGGTCCCGGATCCTGGAGGTGTAGTCCAGGGCCTCGGCCGTTTTCCCGGAGGCCAGGAGGGTCTGGACCATCTGCCAGTGGTTCTTCATATCATGGCGCAGCTTCCGGTACTGGCTTTCCCGCCCCTCGATGGCCTTATAGTGGCGGACCTGCTCATTGAGCTGCTGCTCCAGATTTTTCCGCTCCAGGCTCTGACGGTAGATCCGGGCGGTCTCCGGCACCAGCAGGACCAGGTTATAAAGGATCAGCAGAACAGCTCCGGTGACCAGGCTGCGGATGGCGACTACGGGCTGGAAATTGTAAAACAGCAGATAGATGAAAAAGGTAAAAAAGCTGATGACGATCCCGATGTAGACCGTGTGCATTTTCCTGTTTTCCGATACCTCAGCGCTGAGATAGCAGATGCAGACCATAAGGGTGCAGATGAACAGGAACCAGAGGGACTGCTCCAGCCGGTAAAAGGGGATGTAGCCGGCCATGATCACCGCCACAGAGAGGATCAGGACCGCAAAGTGGAACAGACAGAGAAAGGTAAAGATCCCCGGATAGGTTTTGGGAAATTCCAGGGAGATGTACCGGTATAAAAGCACCGGGATGATGAAGATGGCAACACATTTGACGGTGTCGATGGCGTAGCCGCTGAGCACGGAGCTGGCCAGGGAGGATTCACAGAGGATCCAGACGGCAAAGCCTAAAAAGCAGAAGCCGATGG
>OGYF01003082.1_pt1 | contig 11720 bp, 12 predicted proteins | sample 1576451 | NCBI WGS metagenome assembly OGYF01 (sample SAMEA3541505, study PRJEB24748) | human gut metagenome | biome: human gut; feature: human-associated habitat; material: faeces | place: China | collected 2012 | reverse complement strand
TATATCGGCATTTACCAACTTATGAAAAGATAATCAGAAATTTAGTAAGTTTTTAAGTAAAAAACATCTATTATACCTGGGAAATGTATAAGCAGCATTTAGAAAGCACTCTAAATTATGAAAAAACACATCAAAACTATTATATAAAACAAAATCAGCAGTCTGCTTTTCGAAATATTCAGATCAGGATTCACGAAAAGAAATGGGTTCTCGTATCCAAAAACCAAACACCTGCAATCCATTTTCTTATTCGACACCCTAAAATGAGAAATGCTTTTGAAAATATGATTATACCAATTATAGAATTCTAGAAAATAAAAAATATCCTATGGCAGCTAATGTCACAGCTACTATAGGATATTTTTATTTTCTTTCTAAGATTATTTATTATAGAGATTTCTCTTATCGACTACTCGAACAGCTTTTCCTTCGCTTCTTGTAATAGCCTTTGGCTCTAAGATACTGACATCTACTTTAATTCCAAGCATATTCTTTAAACCATGTACGATTTTCTTTTCTCTAGCTGCGATAGCAACATCTTCCTGTTGCATTTCCGGTGTCATCTCTACCTGAACTTCGATTGTATCGTTATTACCAATACGATCTACTAAAATCTGATAGTTTGCCTGATAGCCCTGTTTTAATAAAACAGCTTCAATCTGAGATGGCCATACATTGATACCTTTTACTACCATCATATCGTCACTTCTGCCCATTGGTTTATGCATACGGATATGAGTACGTCCACAGGAACACTTCTTTCTTGTAAGATAACATAAATCTCTTGTGCGGTAACGAAGTAATGGATAGGCTTTCTTTGTAATACAGGTAAATACTAACTCTCCGATTTCTCCTTCTGGAAGAACTTCTCCTGTATCTGGATTAATAATCTCAGGAATGAAGTGATCTTCCTGTATATGCATTCCTTTTTGTTCTTCACATTCAAAGGATACACCCGGACCGGAAATCTCGGTCAGTCCATAAATATCATAAGCTTTAATACCAAGAGATTCTTCGATATTATGACGCATTTCCTCTGTCCATGGCTCTGCTCCAAAGATACCTGCCTTTAACTTGATATTCTCTCTATGTCCGCCTTCATTAATTGCTTCTCCAAGGCTTGCAGCATAAGAAGGAGTACAACAAAGAATGGTAGATCCTAAATCTTCCATAAACTGAATTTGTCTTTCTGTATTGCCTGAAGACATTGGAAGTGTCATACATCCTACTCGATGAGAACCTCCGTGCAGACCTGCTCCGCCGGTAAAAAGTCCATATCCATACGCCACATGACATATATCTTCTTTTGTTCCACCGGCTGCCATGATTGCACGCGCACAGCAATCCTCCCAAATATTAATATCTTCCTGTGTATAGAAAGCAACTACTCGACGACCTGTTGTACCACTTGTAGACTGCATTCTCACGCATTCAGATAATGGTACCCCAAGAAAACCGTATGGATACTGATCTCTCAAATCATCTTTTGTAACGAAAGGAAGTTTATGAAGATCTTCGATTCCTTTTATATCTTCTGGTTCTACTCCTGTTTCTTTCATTTTATTGCGATAAAATTCTACATGATCATATACATACTTTACCTGCTTTACAAGTCTTTCACTCTGTAAAGCCTGCAGTTTCTCTACCGGCATCGTTTCAATCTCTGGTTGATAATAATTTCCCATTCTTCTCTTTCTCCTGTTGTCACTTAATTTATAATGATTTCATTTTCTTCTATTCTTCGCCTCTTCCAAGTGCAAATGCCTTGTGATTGAGTTCAACAAACTTTGCCGGAACACATTCCTCGATTGCTTTCTGCCACTTTTCTACTGGAATATCAAAGTATTTAGACAGTCTGCCCATTAAAACAATATTTACCGCTTTTGATGAACCTGCTTCTTCTGCTAAGGACAGACAATCCATCGCATCTACTTTAATTCCTAAAGTTTCCATCTTTTCGATAAGATTTTCAGGGTACTGTGCTGCACCGGTAATAACCGGCATTGGATCAATTTCCTGTGTATTTACTACAATTCTTCCCTCTGGTCTCAAATATTCTACATAACGGGCAGCCTCTAACTTTTCAAAAGAAACAATGAAATCTGCCTCTCCTTTATCAATGATTGGAGAATATACTTTATCTCCAAATCTTACATATGTAACAACGCTTCCACCCCTCTGGCTCATTCCATGAACTTCGGAAACCTTTACGTCATAACCTTCTGATAAAAGCAAATGTCCTAATAACTTGCTGGCAAGAAGGGAACCCTGTCCTCCTACACCGACAATCATAATATTCTTTGTCATTTCGCCTGTCCTCCTATGCCTGTAATGCATCAAACTTACACAACTGCTGGCATACGCCGCAGCCTACACATAATGTTGTATCAATGACTGCTTTCTTATCCTTTATACTGATAGCAGGGCAGCCAAGTCGCATACATGATTTACATCCTACGCAGTTTTCTTTTTCAACCTTTAATGGTGGATTATGTTTTACATATTTTAAGAGCGCACAAGGACGACGGCTAATAATTACAGATGGTTCTTCTGCAGCTAATTCTTCTTTAATCACTGTGTCGCAAGCAGCAAGATCATATGGATCCACCACGCGAACCCTGTTAAATCCCATGGAACGACACAGACTTTCTAAATCAATCTTTCCTGCTGGATCCCCTTTAATATTGTAACCTGTTGTCGGATTCTGCTGATGACCTGTCATTCCGGTAATAGAGTTATCAAGAATAATTACAGTGGAATTACTCTGATTATAAGCAATATTAGCAAGTCCTGTCATTCCGGAATGCATAAATGTAGAATCTCCGATAACGGCTACAGTCTTTCCTTCACTTTCTTTGCCAAGTGCTTTGTTAAAACCATGAATAGAACTGATCGAAGCACCCATACAAAGAGTCATTTCCATCGCACTAAGCGGTGCAACAGCTCCAAGTGTGTAGCATCCAATATCACCGAGAACTGTACATTTATTCTTGGACAATGTATAGAACAGCCCTCTGTGTGGACAGCCTGCACACATAACCGGCGGTCTTCCGGAAGAGTTTCGCCAAGTTCTTTATGTGCCGGAATCTCTACTCCTAACTTCTCAGCAATCAGATTCTGTGAGAATTCCCCTTCCATTGGAAGAGTATCTTTTCCTGTAACAGTCAGTCCAAGTTCTTTACAGTGATTCTCTAAAATCGGATCCAATTCTTCAATAATCGCAAGTTTCTCTACCTTTGCTGCAAAATCTAAAATAAGCTGATCCGGTAATGGATTTACAAGGCCAATCTTTAAAATACTTGCCTGTTCTCCAAATACTTCTTTTGCATACTGATAACATGTGGAAGAAGTGATAATTCCAAGCTTGGTATCAGCCATCTCTACACGATTAAAATCACAATGATTTCCGTATTCGATGAGTTTTCTTGTTCTCTCTTCTACGATTGGGTGACGGCGAATTGCATTACCTGGCATCATAACGTATTTTGCGATATTCTTCTCATAAGGAATCGTTTCTGGTACAACACGTTCACCTGGTTCTACAATACTCTGAGAATGTGCAACACGAGTACACATCTTAATAATAACCGGCGTATCAAACTCTTCAGAAAGCTCAAATGCTTTCTTGGCAAATTCATAAGCTTCCTTGGAATCAGATGGCTCTAACATAGGGATCTTTGATGCGATCGCATGATGTCTTGAATCCTGCTCATTCTGTGAAGAATGCATTCCCGGATCATCTGCAACACAAATAACCATACCACCATTCACCCCTGTATAAGAACAGGTAAATAATGGATCGGCAGCTACATTTAAACCAACGTGCTTCATTCCACAAAAACTTCTCTTTCCAGCAAGAGAAGCACCAAAAGCTACTTCCATCGCTACTTTCTCATTCGGCGCCCACTCACAGTAAATCTCATCATATTTTGCAGCTTCCTCTGTTACTTCTGTACTAGGAGTTCCAGGATAGCTGGATACTACACTACAACCTGCTTCATATAAGCCTCTTGCCAGTGCCTTATTACCTAACATTAATTGTTTCATGGTAAATATCCTTTCTATAATTATTTATTTGTTCCTTTGTATAAAAAGATACGGCTGCCCTGCACAGCCGCATCTAGCTATATCTGACTTTGTAGCACATTTAAAAATCAGGATTCTTCTGTTCCCTCTTTGTCCTCTTTCTTATCCAGTCTGTCAATCACCTCTCCAAGACAGCCTGTTCCATAATTAAGCATACGATTCACACGACTAATTGTAGCAGAACTTGCGTTTGTCTCACTCATAATCTCCGTATAAACTTTTTCCTTCTTCAACATACTTGCAACTTCAAAGCGCTGCTCCATAGACCGAAGTTCAGTCATTGCACAAATGTCTTCAAAAAAATCAAAACATTCTTCTAAACTTTTTAACTCCAGAATAGCCTTATACATGCCTTCTTTACGTTCTTTTGGAATATTTTTTCCCATAAGATGTTCCTTCCTTTACGAAATATAATCTTATAATATCATCTTTTTTCGATTTCGTAAATAAAAAGTTTAATGTGTTAAAGAGTTTTTCCTTTAAACAACAAAAACACTATAATAATTCCCTTGATCCGTTTTTTATGTTATACTTAACTTATCTTTTTGATAATGAGGTTTATTTATGAATTTAGAACAATATAACAGAATTCGCGATTTTTTCAACACACATTCGTCGGCTTTTTCTTTACTACTAATGGCTAATCGTTTTTTGACCGCCTGTGGTTTTTTTCTTTACCCACTGTTATTGTTATTTCTTCTATTAAAAAAAGAACTTCTTATGTTATTTTCTTTTATTTTTATTCCGGCAATTTGTTTTTTAATCGTAACAATTTTTAGAAAAGTTATAAACAAGCAACGCCCATATGAAAAATTTCCAATCCAGTCACTGATTAAAAAAGAGAAAAAGGGGCAGTCTTTCCCAAGTCGCCACGTATTTTCTATCTTTTTAATTGCAACATTATGGTTTTATTTTTGGAAACCAATAGGCATCTTTCTTCTTATTGCTGGCATTTTTCTCGCAATTGTCAGAGTAATTGGAGGCGTACATTTTATAAGCGACGTATGTGCCGGAGCGTTTCTTGGTATCATCGCAGGGTGGATTTCTAACTATATCTTTTTGATTTGCTAAAAAACAGACAAAAAAAGCCTCCGCATGCCTTTCTGGAGAATCCTCAAATCCCTCACAAGCGAAATTGCCTCAAAGGCAGAAAATAAAAAAGACTAATAATAGCAGATGTAACCTCGGAGCAAATGTTGGATGTGAGCGCAAAAGCGAACATTCAACACGCTACGACTAAAGTCACAGGTACTATTATTAGTCTTTTTTATTTTCGTCTATTCAGCCAATTATGCTAAATTATTCGTTATCTAAAGCTTTGATGCTTAAGCTGATCTTACGATCATCTTTCTTGAAGTCTACAACTTTAGCTGTAACTTCCTGACCTACTTTTAATACATCAGATGGTTTCTCGATATGTTCTTTAGCGATCTGAGAAACATGAAGTAAAGCATCTACACCTGGCTCTAACTCAACGAATGCTCCAAAATCTGTCATACGAGCAACCTTACCAGTCACTTCATTACCTACTGCGTATTTTTCATCAGCGTGAAGCCATGGATTTGTCTCAGGGAACTTTAAGGATAATGCAATCTTCTCACCCTGGATATCTTTAATAAGAACGTTTAATTTCTCACCTACTGTGAAAACTTTCTTAGGATTTTCAACACGTCCCCAGCTCATTTCGGAGATGTGAAGAAGTCCGTCTGCTCCACCTAAATCGATGAATGCACCGAAATCTGTAACGTTCTTTACAGTTCCTTCTACAGTCATACCAGCTTCGATTCTTTCAAACAGTGCTTCCTGTTTTGCTTTCTTCTCTGCTACTAAAAGCTGTTTACGGTCACCGATGATTCTTCTCTTGCGAGGGTTGAACTCAGTGATAACGAACTCGATTTCCTGTCCGTCATATTTCTTTAAGTTCTTCTCATAAGTATCGGATACAAGGCTTGCAGGGATGAATACTCTTGTATCTTCCACTACAACACTTAAACCACCGTCAAGAACCTTAGCTACAGGAGCTTTTAATACTTCATGGTTGTTAAATGCCTCTTCTAATCTCTTGTTACCTTTTTCTGCTTTAAGTCTCTTATATGTTAAGAGAACCTGTCCTTCGCCATCATTCACTTTCAGAACTTTAGCTTCCATCTCGTCACCAACTTTAGCGACTGTTGTTAAATCTAAATTCTGGTCGTTGGAATATTCGTTTCTTGAAATGATACCGTCGGCTTTATATCCAATATTTAAGATGATCTCATCCTCTTTTACATCGATAATAGTACCCTGAACTACCTCTCCATTTCTAATTGTCTTAAAACTTTCTTCCAGCATCTGGTCAAAACTCATTTCTGCCATGCTTTCATGAACCTCCTTGATAATATTATTTGGGGTTGAAGCCCCTGCAGTAATACCGAGCATCCCGATATTAGAAAAATCCTCCATATTCAAATCATTTTTTGTTTGTATATAAAAAGTATTACTACATTCTTTTTTACTTATCTCAAAAAGCTTTTGAGTATTCGAACTGTGTCTGCCACCGATCACTATCATCGCATCAGACTTCTTCGCCAGTTCTCTGGTCTCCGTCTGCCGCTCCTCAGTTGCATTACAAATCGTGTTAAAAACATTTATATCATAACCCTTTTCTGAGATAATTTCAACTAAATCTTGAAACTTATTGTAGTTAAATGTCGTCTGTGACACGATGGATATCTTCGCATCGGCATCTAACTCAACTCCTTCTGCCTGCTCTCGATTCTCAATTACAATCGGATGCGTCTGGCACCAACCCATGATCCCTTCTACTTCGGGATGATGGTTATTGCCTATAATAATGATTACTCTGCCATCCCCGCTCTCCCGCTCAACGATCTTATGAATCTTTCTTACGAAAGGGCAGGTCGCATCCACTAAATCAAGACCCGCATTAAGGATCTCCTCATAAATTGCTTTTGACACGCCATGAGAACGAATAATAATCGTTCCTTCTGAAAGAGACTTAAACTCCTTGCTGTCATTAATAACATGAACTCCCTGTCTCTCCAGATCTGCGACAACTTCATCATTGTGAATGATCGGCCCAAATGTATAAACATTCTTCTTAGAAGACTCTTTATACACTGTATCTACAGCTCGCTTTACTCCAAAACAAAAGCCAGCAGATTTTGCTATGTTAATTTTCATCATTTACTCCGGCAATACTATTTTATTTTTTTTAAATTCGGAGATAATCGTATCAATCACCTGTGGAATGGACATATCTGAGGAATCTACCAGTATGGCATCTTCTGCCTTACATAGTGGAGCAATCTCCCTCTCCATATCCTGCTTGTCTCTTGCCATGATATCACTCTTAATCTGCGCAATATCACACTCTGTTCCCTTCTCCTGTAATTCATCATAACGTCTCTTCGCTCTTACATCAGCGGAAGCCGTCAGATAAATCTTAAGAGAAGCATCCGGCAGGACATTCGTTCCAATGTCTCTTCCATCCATGAGGATATCTGAAGTCTTCGCCATATTGCGCTGTAAATCTAACAGTGCAGCTCTTACTTCCGGTACAGCAGAGGTAACTGATGCCATCTTTCCGACCTCTTCTTTACGAATAAATCCGGTAACATTCTCACCATTTAAAATAACCTGCTGTTTCCCTTCCTCATCATATTCTAAAGTTACATGAATGTTCGGACATTCCGCTGCAACGAGCTTCCTGTTATGTCCATCAATACCTTTACGCAAAAAATATAAAGCGATTGCCCGGTACATGGCTCCGGTATCTACATATATAAATCCTATATCCTCTGCGATTGCCTTTGCAATCGTACTCTTTCCAGCTCCTGCCGGACCATCAATTGCTATACTGTACATGGACACTTCCTCCCATTTCTTTGAAACCTGACTGCTCACACAGTGATTTCACTTTTACCTACACTTGATTAGTGTAACATATCTTCACGAAAAAAAAAACATTTTTTTATATTTTTTTTGAAATTTACGTAGTTTTTACGCATTTTTTCCTGCTGCATAGCCTGTTGTCCATGCAATCTGCAGATTATATCCACCTGTAACGGCATCTAAATCCATAATCTCTCCGGCAAAAAAGAGATGTTTTACCTTCTTTGATTCCATCGTTGCCGGATTAATTTCTTTTACATTCACACCGCCTCTTGTGACGATTGCTTCATTAAATCCTCTTACACCGCTGATATGCATCTCAAAATTCTTCATAAGTTCAATCATGCGTCTTCTTTCTTTTTTGCTGATATCCCTTATCTTTTTATCCTCTGGAATCTGTGCCGTATCAAGAAAGACCGGAATCATCTTTTTAGGAAGCAGACGTTCCATTACATTTGAAATATTTTTATTACGATACGTATCAAATTCTCTTAAAAAACGTTTGTCTAACTGCTCCGGTGTAAGAGAAGCTTTTAAGTCAAGAAACAGTTTCAATTCTCCTGCTTCTAATTCCTTTTGATACTTGCCAAGACAGGTGCTTGCAGTAAGAACAAGCGGACCACTCACTCCAAAATGTGTAAACAAAAATTCTCCAAATCCTTCATAGATTGTTTTCTTCTTTGTTTTTATGCGAACCATAACATTCTTTAATGTAAGTCCCATCAACTCTTTGCACCAGTTCTCCTTCATTTCAAATGGAACAAGGGATGGCTCAATGGATTTAATTTTATGTCCTGCCTGTTTTGCAAGGATATATCCCGCTCCATCAGAACCGGTAGATGCATAAGAAAATCCTCCACAGGCAAGAATCACTGAATCTCCTTCCATCTTTCTGCCATCAGACAAAAGTACCCCTGCACACTGATCTTTCTCTTCATTAAAAAGCAGTTCTTTTACCTCTGTATGATAATAAATCTTTACTCTGCCTTTCTCACACTCTCTTTTTAATGCCTGTATTACATCAGAAGATCGATCTGTCTGCGGAAAGACTCTCTGTCCTCGTTCTGTTTTTACAGGAAGACCGATTTTCTCGAGATATTCTATCATATCTTCATTATTAAATTGTGAAAATGTACTATATAAAAAACGAGGATTTGTTACTACATGCGTAAGAAATTCCTCCGCCGGACAAGCATTTGTAATATTACATCTGCCTTTTCCTGTAATGAAAAGCTTCTTGCCAAGCTTCTCATTTTTTTCAAGAATACATACCTTCTTTCCTGCTTTAGACGCAGAAATGGCAGCCATCATACCGGCTGCCCCTCCGCCTACAATAATTACTTTGTTCATTATAGTAAACTCCTGTTATAAACATCATATTCATTCCAAAGTTCTTCAAGAGCCATGAGACGCTTCTCCACATCTTCTTTACGAAGCAGTGCAATTGCTGTAACCATGGCGTTCACAACACTTAACGGACATACAAGAGAATCCACGATCGTCATCACATCACTCTTCGCAATCAGTTTACAATCTGCATACTCTACAATTGGAGATTGCATATTATCAGTAAGTGCGATGGTCTTCGCTCCATGATTCTTCGCATACTGAAGCGCACAGATAGTTCTCTTTGAATATCTTGGGAACGTAATTCCCATCATTACATCCTTATCACTGATATCATAAATCTGCTCTAATGTTTCCGATGTACTATTCGCATCTACAATGATTACATTATCAAACATCATTTTAAAATAATATCCCATCAACCCTGCAAGATATGCAGCACTTCTCGCACCTAAAATATATAATCTTCTTGCATCATTAATAAGCATTACCGACCTGTTAAATTCCTTTTCATCCACCCCACTCTGAATCGTATCTCTAAGTCGTTCCGCATCTGTATAAAGAATGCTCTTTAAGACACCTTTTTCCTGATATCTCTTAGAGGAAAGAGACATCCTCTGAATAGAGTTTGAGTTTGTCTTTACAATAACCTGAATTGCCTTCTGTAACTCCGGATACCCTTCATAATCAAGCTGATAAGCAAAACGAACTACTGTTGATTCACTGACTCCCGCTTCCTTTCCAAGCTTTGAGGCAGTCAGATATGCTGCAATGTCATAGTTCTCTGTAATGTACTGAGCCAGTCTTCTCTGTCCTTTACTAAACTCAGAAGACTTCTGCTCGATCCTCTGTAATAAATTTAAATGTTCCACTCTATTACTCCACCTATTCTGTAAAATTAAGTATATTTCATAATACTCCATTTTTCTGTTTTTGTAAAGCAAAATGAAGGATTTAAACAAAAAAATTGCAAACAGGAATCGTTTTTTTCTGTTTTTGTAATTTAGTAAAAAGTTTTCCAAAAAGAAAAACTGTGTTTCCGAAAAACTTCGGTTGCACAGTTTTCATTTCTTAATGATTCATTACTGATTACTTTCCAGGATAAGTGATAACAGCTTCTACATCATAGCCTTTTAAAGCATCTCGTCCATGCAGTCCCTGCAGTTCCATAACAAAAAGAACCTTTACAACAACACCGCCAAGCTGTTCGATCAAATCAATCGCTGCCTTCGCCGTTCCGCCTGTTGCCAGCAGATCATCGACAAATACAACTCTCTGACCCGGACGAATATCTTCTTTATGAATCTCTATTTCTGCTGTTCCATATTCCAAAGCATACTCCCTGCTTACCGTCTCTCTTGGCAGCTTTCCCTTTTTACGTACAGGTACAAACCCTTTACTCTTATTATATGCAAGAGGCATACCAAATAAGAATCCACGAGATTCCGCTCCGACAACAACATCAAATTCTGTTCCCTCAAGGCAGTGCATCAATTCATGCACACTAAGTTTCAATCCTTCCGGATCACGTAAGATTGATGTAATATCCCTAAAAATAATTCCCGGTTTTGGGAAATCTGGAATATTGATGACATAATCTTCAAGTTTTTTCACTTTGTCCACCCTTTCTGCCTGAAAACAGGCATAAAACTACTACTTTTTTCTTATGTTAATTATAGCAGATTTTTCACACAAAAAACAACAAAATCTGTATATTTCTATTATCTTTCTATCAACATTTTACTTTAAATCACAAAAATATTCGATGGCATATGCCACCCCTTCCTCATCATTTGTCTTTGTAACAAAGTCTGCCACTTCTTTTAAAGACTCTTCTCCATTCTCCATGGCAACACCGACACCCGCCATCTTTATCATTTCAAAATCATTGTTTCCGTCTCCACATGCCATAATACTTTCTATCGGAATATTAAGAATTTTCCCAAGATGTAACATCGCATCTCCCTTATTACACGTTGCCCCGTTAATCTCAAGATTATTTCCAAGAGAGCAGGTCACTGCCAGATCTTTTATCTCCCTAAGCTCCTTAAACGCTCTTTGTCTATCTTCTTCTCTGGCAAAAAACATATTGATTTTTTCGACCGGAGCCTTATTCTCTTTCATCCACACTCTTAGATCATCAATTCGATTACGGGTTGTTCTTACCAGGTTTTCAATATGCTTTTCAATTCCGTAATTGCCTACATTATCATAAAAACGCGCTTCACACCATCCTGTTCCCAAAGCATATACATCATAAAATGTATGATAAGTTTCCAGCATATCAAATAGCTCTAAAGCTCTTTCCCATGGAATACAATTTTGATAAAGTACTTTATCTTCTTTCAAATCCAAAACACTTGCACCATTTGATAAAATGACATATCTCATTC
>OGYF01003076.1_pt1 | contig 11736 bp, 8 predicted proteins | sample 1576451 | NCBI WGS metagenome assembly OGYF01 (sample SAMEA3541505, study PRJEB24748) | human gut metagenome | biome: human gut; feature: human-associated habitat; material: faeces | place: China | collected 2012 | reverse complement strand
GACGGTCCGGCGGAGCTATGACGCGCTGGAGCTTGTCCGCGGCACGCCGCCGGTGTTCCGGCCCGTTCCGCTGGCGCAGACGGTGCACTTTCCTGCGCTCGGCCTGCGGGCCGTCTGCACGCTTGCAGAAAAAAACGAAAAAATTCAAAATACCCCTTTCACTTTTGCGCTGAAATATGATAAGATGGTCGGGAGAATTCCCGTTTTTCGCCCGCGGAAAACGGGCGACATGCTCACGCTGCCGGACGGCCGCTGCGTGACGCTGAAAAAGCTCTTTCTGGATCGCCGCCTGCCGCAGCCGGTTCGGGACCGTGTCCCGGTGCTCGAGGTGGACGGGCAGGTGATCGCAGTGGCGGGCTTCGGCGCGGATCCGCGCTGGACGGCCCGTGACGGAGAGCAGGCTGTAATCCTACGAATAGAGAAAGAGGAAATGTGACATGCACCAGGACATTGAACGCGTACTCATCAGTGAGCAGGAGCTTGCCGCCCGCATCGCCGAGCTGGGCAAACAGGTCGCGGCGGACTATGCCGATAAGGATCCCATTTTCCTGGGCATCCTGAAGGGCGTCGTGATGTTTTTCTCGGACATGATCCGCGCAACGCCGATCCAGTGCCAGATCGACTTCATGGCCGTGTCGTCCTACGGCGGCGGCACGAGCACAAGCGGCAAGGTCAGAATGCTCAAGGATGTGTCCGTGGATCTGCGCGGCCGCCATGTCGTCATTCTGGAGGATATTCTGGACTCCGGCGTGACGCTCAGCCATGTCTGTGCGCACCTGCGGGAGATGGGCCCGGCTTCCCTGAAGATCTGCACCCTGCTTGACAAGCCCTCGCGCCGTCAGACGGACGTCAAGGCGGACTATGTCGGCTTCACGATCCCGAACGAATTTGTCGTCGGCTATGGCCTCGACTATGACGAGCACTACCGCAATCTGCCGTATGTCGGCATCCTGAAGCCGGAAGTCTACACGAAATAAAAGGAGCTGGGAGCTTGAAAAACCGTTCCAGACTGCTCACCGTTCTGCTGTATATCGTGGTGTTTGCCGTGGCTGTCGTGCTCATCTCGGAGGTGTTCTTCCGGGATGACACGGTCTATGTGAACTACAGCACCGTCTGCGAGCAGTTCCGCAGCGAAAATGTCCGTTCCTTTGAGTATGACAACGGTGTGCTGACACTCGAGCTGCGCAAGCCCTATCAGAACGAGGCGTATTCCGTCAGCCACAAGCTGGCAGACCTCGGCCTGTTCTATGAGGATTTGGGGACCCTGATCGCAGAGCAGCAGGAGAGCGGTGTTCTGCAGTCTTATAACTATGTACCCATGCGCCAGACACCGTGGTATGTGCGTATGCTGCCGGAGATGCTCCTGTCGGTCATCATGATCGCGCTCGTCTACATGGTGCTCGTGCGCAACAGCGGCGGCATGATGAAGTTCGGCCATGCCAATGCCCGCGTGGGCAGCGGCCGCGGCAAGGTGATGTTCAGCGACGTCGCCGGAGCGGACGAGGAAAAGGCCGAGCTGCAGGAGATCGTCGATTTCCTGCGCGATCCCGCAAAATACCGCCGCATCGGCGCGCGCATCCCCAAGGGCGTGCTGCTCGTCGGCCCTCCGGGCACGGGCAAGACGCTGCTGGCCCGCGCTGTGGCCGGTGAGGCGAATGTGCAGTTCCTTTCCATTTCCGGCTCGGATTTTGTGGAGCTGTATGTCGGCATCGGCGCGAGCCGCGTTCGCGACCTGTTTGAGCAGGCCAAGCGCAGTGCCCCTGCCATTATTTTCATCGATGAGATCGACGCCGTCGGCCGCCGCCGCGGCGCCGGTATGGGCGGAGGCCACGACGAGCGGGAGCAGACGCTCAACCAGCTCCTTGTGGAGATGGACGGCTTCGGCAGCAATGACGGCGTCATCGTTATGGCGGCGACGAACCGCCGCGATATCCTCGACCCCGCCCTGCTGCGCCCGGGCCGCTTTGACCGCCAGATCTATGTGAACGTGCCCGACGTCGGCGGCCGCGAGGCCATCCTGCGCGTCCATGCGCGCGACAAGCAGCTCTCCGATGACGTCGACCTGCGCACCGTCGCCCGCGCGACGGCGGGCTTCACCGGCGCGGATCTGGAGAACCTGCTCAACGAGGCGGCACTGATCTCGGCACGGAAGAATCTGCCCGTCATTACGATGCAGACCATGGAGGACGCCGTCCTCAAGGTCATTGCCGGGCCGGAAAAGCGGAGCCTTGTCAATATCGAGCGCGACCGGCGCATCACGGCCATCCACGAGGCGGGCCACGCCGTTGCGGCCTACTTCCTGCCCACGCAGGAGCCTGTCCACCAGATCACCATTGTGCCGCGCGGCAATGCCCTCGGCCTGACGATCAGCCTGCCGGATCAGGACACGCTCCATACCACGCGAAACGAGATGCGCGACCGCATCGTCGTGCTGCTCGGCGGCCGCGTGGCGGAGCAGCTGGAGTTTGACGACATTTCGACCGGCGCTTCGAACGATCTGCAGCGTGCCACGAAGCTGGCGCACGATATGATCGCAAAATACGGTATGAACGAGCGCATCGGCGCCGTGGCCTATGACGATGACAGCGAGATCTTCGTCGGCCGCGACTATGAGCGCACGCGTTCCTATTCCGAGCAGACGGCTGCCGAGATCGACGCCGAGGTCCGCAAGACCGTGGATCAGGCTTATGCGCACTGCACGCAGATCCTGACGGAGCACCACGAGAAGCTGCAGGAGATCGCGCAGTGGCTGCTGGAGCACGAGACGATGAGCCGCAGCCAGTTCGAGGCCTGCATGCAGGCCCTGCCGATCCCCGAGAAGCAGGAGGGCCTGCTGGCCGGAGAGGAGAAGACCGATGGAGCCGAAGAAGATTAAAAACCCGACCGGCATGCTCATCATGCACGGAACGGTCATTGCCGTTGTGCTGTATATGGCCTGGCAGCTCGTGCGAAGCTACCGCGCGGGCGGGGCGGAGGCCCCGAGCCTGACGACCCTGATCGTCGGCCTCGTGCTGCTGGTCGGCGGCTGTGTCGTCGTCGGCTGGCTTGCCGTGCGGCTTTTCCTGCAGGCAAAGCGCGAGGGAAAGGCGCTGGAGCAGGAGACCGAGCAGCTGCATGCCGCAGCTGCGCAGGAGAATTTGAAGGCTCCGGAGAATTCGGAAGAATAACGGAAGTGCTCTGCTGCGCATAACGGCAGAGCGCTTTCTTGTAGGACGGGGGGATAGCCATGGGCTGGAAGATCGCGATCTGTGACGACGACGCCGGACAGGCCGCACGGCTGCAGGCGGACGTGACGGACTGGGCGCACGGCGCCTGCGCCGTGACCTGCTTCCCGAGCGCGGAGGCGTTCCGCTTCGCCGGAGATACCGACTGGGATATCCTGCTGCTGGATGTTGAAATGCCCGGCATGAGCGGCATCGATCTTGCCAAGCGCCTGCGCGGCGCGGGCTGCCGGGCGGAGATCATCTTCATCACGTCGCATTTTGAGTGCATGGCTGAGGGCTATGAGGTCGATGCCCTGCACTACCTGGTCAAGCCCGTGCCGGCGGAAAAGCTTCGCGCCGTGCTGGACCGCGCCGCCGCGCGGCTGGCCGTCGAGCCGCCGTCCGTCGTGATCGCGTGCGAGGAGGGAAACGTGAAGCTCTATGAGAGCGAGCTTTTGTATGCGGAGTCCTTCCTGCATGATCTCGTTCTCCACACGACCGGGCCGGACTACCGCATCCGCGAGAGCATCTCGGCCTTTGCCGGGCGGCTGAGCGCGGACTTCTTCCGCACCCACCGGTCGTACCTCGTCAATCTGAAGGCCGTGGTGCGCATCGGGCGCACGTCCGTCCTGCTGCGCGGCGGGGCGGAGGTCCCGCTGGCGCGGGGAAAGTATGACGCCATCAACCGGGCGTTCATTGACAGAAACTGAGGACCGCAGAAACAGAGGAAATGCCATGTTGAAGAGAACCTATCTCAGGCTGGTCGAAATGCAGGAGGAGCAGGCGCGGCAGCATCTGGAGGAGGTCCGGAGCATCCATAACGAGATGCGCGGCTATAAGCACGACTTCCACCACCATCTGCAGGCGCTCAAGGGCCAGCTGGAGGCCGGGCAGGTCGACCGGGCCATCGTCTACCTCGAGCAGCTGGACCGGAGCCTGCAGACGGTCGACACCCTGCTCAAGACCGGCAATGTGACCGTCGATGCCATTCTTTCGGCCAAGCTCGCGCAGGCCCGCGCCGCCGGGATCGCCGTGACGGCGGAGGCCAATCTGCCGCCGGAGCTGTCGCTCACCGATCTGGAGCTGAGCATTGTCATCGGGAATCTGCTGGACAATGCCATCGAGGGCTGCCGGAGCGCGGCTGGTGAAAAATTCCTCCGCCTTTCTCTGCGGATGAAGGGCGATATGCTCTATTTCTATCTTCTCAACAGCGCCGGGAAGAAGCAGAAGAAGGTTGGCTCCCTCTTCCGGACGGGGAAGACCGGTGCACACGGCTTCGGCCTGCACCGGGCAGAGGCCATTGTGAACCAGCATGGCGGCTGGGTGAAATACAACAGCGAGGACGGCGCGTTCACGTCGGAATTCCTCGTCCCCGCCGCGTGCTGAATGCGATTCGTGCACCGCTGGAAGCAGTTGGTGCACGATCTCTCTTTTTTGGGGCCTTGTGTGCTACAGTGGAAGCAGAAGGGGGCGATATGCCTTGAAGGAATCAACCAAAAAGCCCTATCGGGGTCTTATGAGCAACGCCGTGTGGAGCTATCGGCAGATGCTCCGCGGAACGCCTGCGTCATTCTTTGTCATGGCGGCCGGCGTCCCGTTGGGCGTGCTTCTGGCTTGGGCGGAGCTTCGCCTGCCCGCGCTCGTCGTGTCGGAGGTGACGGGAGGACAGACGTTCCTCCATGCCGCACTGGCCGCCGGCGCCCTGCTCGTGCTCACGTTTCTGGCAGTCGGCCTGCGGGACTTCTGCAAGACCATTTTGGAGGCCCAGGAGAGCCGCTACCGCTTTTATCTGACCAGCTGCCTGGAGGAGAAGAGCATGGCGATGTTCTATCAGACCTATGAGAAAAAGCAGACGCGAGACCAGCGCAAGCGGGCCGAGGAAGCAAGCTATATGATGAACGGCAAGGTGCCGCTGTGTCAGGTCCCTAACCTGATGACGGAGCTGATCCGCAATGCCCTGTGCTATGCCCTGTTCGGCACGATCCTCTCGCGCATCAGTCCGCTGCTGTTGGTGCTGTTGACGCTTGCGGCACTGGTCAACCTGTTGTGCGTCCGGGCCTATAACCGCTATGAATACGCCTCCCGCGGGGAGCGGACGGACATTGGCCGGAGGCTGCGGTATGTGTCTAAAAATGCTGCCGATTTTGCGGCGGCCAAGGATATCCGCATCTACGGCATGGCGACATGGCTGCGCGAGACGTTTTCAGACCTGTTCCGGCAGGATACCGCGTGGTCCGCACGGCTGAACCGCCGTCTGCTTCTGGGGCGGCTCGTCGACCTGCTGGTGATCCTGCTGCGCGACGGCGGGGCCTATACCCTGCTGCTCGTCATGGCGGTGCGGGGCGAGCTGCGGCCGGATGAATTCGTGCTGTATTTTTCCGCCATCTCCGGCTTTGCCACATTTATCGGCAACATGATCTCCGCCTGGAACGAAATGCAGACCGCCAGCCTGAAGGTCAGCGATTACCGGCAGTTTATGGAGCTGCCGGACACGGACGGAACGGGAACGGCGCATGCGGCGGACCACCGGGAGCACGCACCGGAGATCACGTTCGACCATGTATCATTCCGCTATGACGGGGCGGCGCATGACACGCTGCACGATATCAGTCTTACGCTCCGTGCCGGGGAGCATGTGGCGCTTGTCGGCCTGAACGGCGCGGGCAAAACGACGCTCGTCAAGCTCCTGTGCGGGCTGTATGCGCCGACATCCGGCACGATCCGGATCGACGGCGTCCCCGCGGCGGAGTTCCGCCGGGACGACTATGCGGCGCTGTTCGCTCCGGTGTTTCAGGAGGTCCGCACGGCCTGCTTTTCGCTGGCCGAGACGGCCGCCTGCGCCTTCGGCCCTGAGGTGGACCGGGAGCGGGCGGAGCGGTGCCTGCGCGCGGCCGGGCTGGGAGAAAAGCTGGATGCCCTGCCGCACGGCATGGATACGCATCTGGATAAACAGGTGAATCCGGACGGCATTGAGCTGTCCGGCGGCGAGGCACAGAAGCTCATGATGGCCCGCGCCCTGTATAAGGACGCACCGGTGCTCGTGCTCGACGAGCCGACGGCGGCGCTTGACCCCATTGCGGAGAATGAGGTCTATGAGCAGTACCGGCGCATGGCGGCAGGGAAGACATCCCTGTTCATCTCGCACCGGCTGGCCTCGACCCGCTTCTGCGACCGGATCGTGCTGCTGCGCGACGGCGGCATCGCCGAGGAGGGCACGCACGAAACGCTCCTTGCGGCGGGCGGAGAATATGCAAGGCTGTATGAAATTCAGAGCTGCTGGTATCAGCCCGGCTATCAGGGAGGGAAGCAGGCATGAAAGAACGTTGGGATCTGAACCGCCGCGCGGTCCGGCTGCTGTATCATCTGGACCGGAAATACTTCCTCTGTACCCTGTTTTCCAGCCTGACGACTGCAATCGCGCCCTATATCCCGATCTATTTTTCGGCTAAGATCATCGATGCCCTGACGGCCGGTGCGGGCGGAAAGACGCTTGCCCTGTATGCTGCGCTCACCGTCGGCCTGACGGCCCTTGTCGGGCTGGCAGGCGCTCTGCTGAAAATGCATGCGGACGTCGGCGAGGCCGAGCTGGACCGGCTGGTTGACTGGAAGCATGCGGAAAAGGCCATGGATCTGCCCTATGCCCTGATCGAGGACCGCAAGACGGCCCTGCTCCGGGAACGGATCGAGATGGAGACGCAGACAGGCTATAATGTGTATTACTATGCCGTGACGGCGGGCGGCCTTGTCCGCTATGCGGTGCAGATCGCGGCCGCCGTCCTGCTGACATTCTCCCTGTTCCGGCCCGGCCTGCTCTCCGCCGGGGCAAAACTGGCGCTGCTGGCGGGCATCGTGCTGACGGCCGTGGTCAGCGTTTTGACCGGCCGCCGGTACGGCAGACTGCGCAGCGAGTTCTTTGCCGGATGTGTGGACGACAACATCCGCGGCGAAAAGCTGTATGATTACACCAGCAATGATTCCTCCGGTAAGGATATTCGTCTGTACGGTATGCGGGCCGCACTGCTGCAGAAGGAGCGGGACTTTAACGAAAACTTCTGCAGGCGGGAGAGAACCATGAATTTCGGTGTTGCGTGGATGGGACTCCTCTCCAATTTTGTGACGTATGCGCTCCAGTTCGGCGTCTATCTGCTCCTGATCGCGGCGGCGCTGCGGGGCGGCCTGTCCGTCGGCTCCATTGCGCGGTATGTCTCTTCCATCATGCTGCTGCTGGCGGGCGTCTCCGGGCTGGCGCGCACGATTCGGATTTCCGTCACGAACGAGGAATACATGAAGCGCTATCTCGACTACTTCGATATCCCAAACCCCATGTATCAGGGCTCGCTCAGTGTGGAAAAGCGCGATGACGATCGCTATGAGGTGGAATTCCGCGATGTGTCCTTTCGCTATCCCAACACGGAGGCCTATGCGCTGCGCCATGTGAGCATGAAGTTCCGCATCGGCGAAAAGCTGGCCGTCGTCGGCCGCAACGGCAGCGGTAAGACGACGTTCATCAAGCTGCTGTGCAGACTCTATGACCCGACGGAGGGCGAGATCCTGCTCAACGGCGTTGATATCCGAAAATATGACTATGCGGAGTATCAGGCGCTGTTCTCCGTTGTGTTTCAGGACTTCCGCCTGTTCGCTTTCTCCCTCGGGCAGAATGTGACGGCCGGAGCGGATGTTGACCGCGCGCGGGCGGAGGTCTGCCTGCGGGAGGCCGGGCTCGGCGAACGCCTTTTGTGCATGCCGGACGGCCTCGACACGATGCTTTACCGCGATTTTGACCCGCATGGCGTGGTGATCTCCGGCGGCGAGGCGCAGAAGATCGCCATCGCCCGCGCACTTTACAAGAATGCGCCCTTCCTCGTACTCGACGAGCCGACGGCGGCGCTTGACCCCGTTTCCGAATATGAGGTCTACCGGAAGTTCAATGCGATCTCCGGCGGCAAGACGGCGCTCTATATCAGCCACCGGCTGGCCTCGTGCCGCTTCTGTGATGAAATTCTGGTGTTCTCGGCGGGCAGCATCGTCCAGCACGGCGCGCATGAGGCGCTTCTGCAGGAAAAAAACGGAGAATATGCCCGCCTCTGGCACGCGCAGGCGCAGTATTATGACGATTCTTTACAGAAAAAGAATTCTGTAAAATAGCTGAAAAACGGATGAATATGAACGGACTGTGAACAAACATCGTGCATTGTGTGAATATTAGCACTCTTCTATTGACAGTGCTAAAAACGGTGGTATAATGCAGTTGAACCTTGAGAGAGGGGACAGAAACCCACCCCCCAGGGGAACAAAACCACAACCACATTGGGTACATAATACAGGCCCGGCTGAACGGGAGCCTCTCCCGGAGGCGGCCGGAGCGAATGGAGGTATGACTTATGCTGCCCAGCATCTATAGTGAAAATTTGTTTGATGATTTCTTCTCGGATCCGTTTGATATGGTAATGCCGCGTAGCCTCAATGCCCTGTACGGCAAGCATGGCAAGAACCTCATGAAGACCGACGTCCGTGAGACCGAGGACACCTATGAGCTTGACATCGACCTGCCGGGCTTCAAGAAGGACGAAGTGAATCTGGAGCTGAAGGACGGTTATCTCACCATTCAGGCCGCAAAGGGTCTGGACAAGGAGGAGCCGGAGAAGAAGGGTAAGTACATCCGTCAGGAGCGTTACGCCGGTGCGTGCAGCCGCAGCTTCTATGTCGGTGAGCATGTGGAGCCGGAGGACATCCGCGCGAAGTTCGAAAACGGCATCCTGCAGATCTCTCTGCCGAAGGCCGCAAAGAAGCAGCTCCCGAAGAGCAATGTCATTGCCATCGAGTAACGGCATATTCAATATCCCGCAGAGGAATTTCCCCCTGCGGGATATTTTTTTGCAGCGGCACTTTGCAATTGCGCACGGAAGCCTCGCAGAGTTTGCGCTCGCAAGCGCAAAGAAAGTAGGAATCATTTTCTCCGGCGGCGTGTACGTCGGAGAAAATACCGCTCGGTTCGCAAACGTGCGAAGGGTGCGCCCTTCGTGCGCTGCAGCGAGCCGCAGCCCTTTCAAACGAGAGCCCAGTGAAACGGGTCTCGTTTGAGAGCTTGGCAAAAATCCTTTTTTGACAAGCTCATACCCCGCCGGGGTTTCCCTGCGGGATATTTTTATGCCCGTATAGCCGAATCAAAATGCTGCGCATATGCTGGCAGGAGGTGAGTGCGATGATCCACACCGTTTTGCCGGGAGAGACGCTGCGCGGCATCGCTGCGATGCACGGGACCGGACCGGACCTGCTTGCCGCGTGGAACGGGACGGCGGAGCCGCTGACCGGGCAGGAGCTGCGCGCTCAGGCTTCCGAAAAGGGGATCACCGTACTGCGCTCGCGCCTGACCCCGGACAATCGCCTTGAATTTTTGCTGCCCAGAGCCGAACAGCGGACCGAGCTCCAGGAGCTGCTCTCCAAAGATTTTCCGCAGCTTGCCGTTGACTCGCCCACACAGGTGGAAGGCGGAGGGCTGCGTTTTACGGCGGCCTTTACGCCCGCCGCCAAAGCGAAGATCGAGGAAATGGCCCTTGATCAGGCTGTCCGCACCATCCGCAACCGTATCGACCAGTTCGGCGTCGCCGAACCGGATATCCGCAAGCAGGCCGATTTCCGCATTCAGATCCAGTTGCCCGGCCTGACCGATTCCAAGCGCGCCATCCAGCTTGTGGGCCAAACCGCCCAGCTGACGTTCCACCTCGTGCGCGACGACGTGAACCCGCAGGGTATCCTGCCTCCCGGTGTGGCCCTGTTCCCCATGGTGACGGTTCGTCCCGACGGTTCCACCTCTGAAAGCATGATCGCGCTGGACAAGGAACCGCTCATGACCGGCGAGGACGTGGCTGATGCCCGTCCCACCTTCGACAACCGCGACAACAAGCCGAGCGTCGGGCTTTCCTTCAACTCGCGCGGCGCGGCCATGTTCGAGCGCATCACCGGCGAGCACATCCATAAGCGTATGGCCATCGTGCTTGACGGCAAGGTGCACAGCGCCCCCACCATCCAGAGCCGCATCGGCGGCGGCAAGGCCAGCATCACCGGCAGTTTCACGCCCACCGAGGCGCAGGACCTTGCCATCGTGCTGCGTGCGGGCTCGCTTCCCGCGCCCGTGACCGTGCTTGAAGAACGCACGGTCGGCCCTTCCCTCGGGAAGGAATCCATCGAGAGCGGCATTTTGGCCGCCGCGGTGGGCGGCATCGCCGTCATGGTCGTGATGCCGTTGTACTATGGGCTGGCCGGGCTGCTGGCCGACGTCATGCTGGTCTTCACGATCACCATGCTCATGGCCGGGCTCGCCGCCTTCGGCGCGACCCTGACCCTGCCGGGCATTGCGGGCATCGTGCTGACCATCGGCATGTCCGTGGACGCCAACGTGCTTATTTTTGAACGTATCCGCGAAGAGATACGGCAAGGCCTGAAACCGCTTGAGGCCGTGGCCGTGGGGTTTGATCGCGCGACCATTTCCATTGTGGACTCCAACCTGACCACCATCATTGCCGCCGCCATCCTGTATCAGTTTGGCACCGGCCCCGTGCGGGGATTCGCCGTAACCTTGAGCCTCGGTATCGTGGCGTCCATGTTTACGGCCATTTTCGTCTCGCGCACGGCGTTTGGGCTCTGGCTTGGTGGAAACGACGGGAAGAAGCTCAGCATCTAGCCGCCCGGCTGGTGCGTATCCGTCGTTGGATGTATCTCGAGCTTTAAGATACGAGGAGTTCTGGCATGAGTCTTCATATATTCAGCAAGCAGACAAAAATAGATTTCGTAGGTATGCGGCATTATGCCTACGGTCTGTCTGCGCTTCTTATTTTGGTGGGGCTGATCACCATTTTTATGAATGGCGGCCTGCGGTATGGCGTCGACTTTGCCGGCGGCGCGGCGGTCCAGCTTCAATTTGAAAAGCCGGTGGCCGACGAAGATATCAAAAAATCGCTGGCCGAGATGGAACTGCCCGGTCTGGCTATCCAGCAGTACGGCGAGGACGGGCGCGATTATCTGGTCCGTTTTTCCACGCCGAACCTGACCAGCGAAGGCATCCGCAGCAATATCCTTTCCTCGCTGGAAAAGAGTTTTGCCGGCAACCCGGCCAGCATCCAGCGTCTGGAGATGGTGGGGCCCAAGGTCGGCGCGGATTTGCGGAATGCGGCGCTTGAGGCCATGTATTTCGCCATCCTGCTGATTACCGTGTACATTTCCGGGCGCTTCGAACAGCGCTGGATGATCGCCGCGCTCATGGCGGCGGTTCTCGGTTCGGCCATGTACGTCATGGGCTTCCTCGGGATGGACATGGTATACCGGGTGATCGGTGCCTTGGCGCTGACCTTGCTCATTTCTTGGAAGCTCAAGTTGAATTATGCCCTCGGCGCCATCGTGGGGCTTTTGCACGACGTCCTGATCACCTTGGGGCTGTTGGCGATGATGGGCAAAGAGATCGACCTGAACATCATCGCGGCGCTGATGACGCTCGTGGGCTACTCGCTCAACGACACCATCATCGTGTATGACCGTA
>OGYF01003075.1_pt1 | contig 11738 bp, 8 predicted proteins | sample 1576451 | NCBI WGS metagenome assembly OGYF01 (sample SAMEA3541505, study PRJEB24748) | human gut metagenome | biome: human gut; feature: human-associated habitat; material: faeces | place: China | collected 2012 | reverse complement strand
GCCTCCTCCGGCGCGGCGGACGCGGGCATTGCGCAGCAGATCGTCGTTGCACGCAATAAGGACGCCGCTCTTGTGGACCCGACGCAGACCTCCAACGCCACGGACCTGATGACTGTGGCCTGGAACTTTGAAGGCCTTGTGTTTCCGGCCAATGACGGCACCGCCATCGAGGGCGCTTTGGCCGAGAGCTGGGACGTTTCCGAGGACGGCCTGACGTACACCTTCCATCTGCGCGACGGGCTGAAATTCTACAATGGCGACGCTGTTACGGCAGAGGATATCCTGTATTCTCTCAACCGTGCCATCGACCCGGAAAAATCCATCTTCGCGGGCTTTCTGACGGCCATCGCGGGCATTGAATGCCCCGACGACACGACGGTCGTTGTGACGCTGAACGCCCCGACGCCGGACTTCCTGTCCAATTTCACAATGCCCTGCTGCGCCATCGTCCAGAAGGACAGCGGCGAGAGCGGCGACTATAAGGACCTCGTCACCTGCGGCCCGTATTATATTGCCGACTGGGTGAAAGACCAGTACATGCTGTTCAAAAAGAATCCCAATTACTACGACCCGTCCAAGGCTGTTACCGAGGAGATCAAGGTGACCGTCGTGGCGGATGATTCCACCCGCCTGATGGAGTTCCAGAACGGCGACATCGACCTGATGATGAGCACGCCGCGCAACAATCTGCCCCAGCTCAGCGCGGACAGCAACTATAAGGTAGAAGCCTTTGACACCGTAACGGTGAATTACATCGGCTTTAATATGGAGGCTGAGGCGGTCTCCAGCAAGGAAGTGCGCCAGGCGCTGGCGTATGCCACCAATGTGGATGATCTGATCGTAGGCGCGAACCAAGGGTACGCCCAGCGCGTCACCACCTTTACCGACAATCTGGACGTGCTGCGCAACACCGGGCTGGAGGGCTACACCCACGATGTGGAAAAGGCGAAATCCCTGCTGGCGGATGCGGGCTATGCCGACGGCCTGACGCTCACGCTGAGCATCACCTCCGGCAATACCACGGAGGCACAGATCGCCGCCATTCTAAAGGAGCAGTGGGCGCAGGCGGGCGTGACGCTGGAGGTCACCCAATACGACGCGGCCACGCTTACCGCCATGAAGAAAAACGGCGAGTATCAGGTGGGCCTGACCAATCTGGGTCGCACGGGCCCGGACAGCGCCTTGGCATTGTCTTTCATTGTGTACAACCCAATCACCAACGGTATGTATACCGGCTGGCAGAATGATGAGTGCGAGAGCCTTTATCTGGCCTCCTGCTCCGAGCTGGACGTTGAAAAACGTGCGGAGATGTGGGCGCGCATGCAGGAGATCGAGCTGGACGAAGCGCCTCTCATCCCCACCTATGTGAACCAGGACGTCTATGCCATGCACAGCAATGTGTCCGGCGTGCAGTATAACCTGTTCCTGGGCATCCTGCCTTATACCATGCAGAAAACGGTCTGAGCGCGAAAAATCGTGCACGGCGCAGGATAAAGGATAAAAAGCAGCCCCGCCCCCGGCGGCCGAACGGCCTTTGGGGACGGGGCTTTTGCCGTCCGGATGCAGGGACGGGGAGGACGCTGATGGGCGGCGCGTTTTTCAAAGCCCTGTGACGGGGACGGGCGCGCGCAGGACCATGGACTCCGGTGTGACGGCGCAGTCGTAGGCCAGTACGCGTACTCCTGCGTCCCGTGCGGCGCGCAGGGCGTCTGCGAAAGCAGGGTGCGTGCGCCGGTTGGGCGCGAAGGCGGCTGCGGGAGAAAATTGAACGACGAACAGCACGCAGCACGCAAAGCCCTGCGCCGCGGCGCGTGAAAGGCCCTCCAGATGCTTTATGCCGCGCAGCGTGGGCGCGTCGGGGAACAGCGCCGTGCCGTCCTCCTCCAGCGTGACGCCCTTCACCTCTGCAAGGCACCGGCGCCCGCCGTGTTCCAAATAAAAGTCAAAACGGGAATCGCCCCAGGTGTATTCGGGGCGCAGTACGCTGGGAATCCAGCCTAACCCGCCGGAGGCCAGAAATTCCCGTGCCGCCGCATTGGGCGCCTGGCTGTCGATGTTCAGCAGAAGCGCGCCCTTCTGCACGGCGATAAGGTCGAATTTTGTCTTGCGCTTTGCGTCCGCGCCGAACCGCTGCAGCCATACCGGAGCGCCGGGCAGCAGCAGCTCGGCACAGCGTCCGGTATTTTTCACATGGCAGGTTTGCACGCCGTCCGTGGTTTCCACCTGTGCAAGGAAGCGGTTGGGCCGGGAAACGAAGCGTCCCGGGACCACATTGGAGTACTGCATCGCAGATTGTCCTTTCCGGCCGTCCGTCAAAGATGACCGTATGTATATTTTTATGAAACATTCCGGATGGTATATTACACCCTGACGCCGCGCAGCGGCCCCAACAAAACCGCACGTGCTGCGGTTTTGTATGGTTCAATGTTCTCAAAGCCCTGTGCGCCAGCACAGGGGCGTGTGCCGTGCACACGCGCAGCCGCACAAGCGGCGGCTTTGGGGTTATTATACCCTGACGCCGCGCAGCGGCCCCAACAAAACCGCATGTGCTGCGGTTTTGCATGGTTCAATGTTCTCAAAGCCCTGTGCGCCAGCACAGGGGCGTGTGCCGTGCACACGCGCAGCCGCACAAGCGGCGGCTTTGGGGTTATTATACCCTGACGCCGCGAAAACAAAAGCCCCGTCCCCGGGCGGGGAACGGGGCGATTCGGTTCAGCGTACAGTTGTCACGCGCAGGGAGATGTCTTCTTTTTCTTTGGGCTCAGGCTCGTCTTTGATAGAGCCAAAGGGCATCTGCGCCACCAGTCGGTAGCTTTCAGGTAAGCCGAACAGCGCGCGGACGTCTTTGTCGATGATGGGATTATAATGCTGCAGCGACGCCCCCACGCCCAACTCCCGAAGGCCGCTCCAAACACTGAGCTGAAGCATGCCGCTGGACTGGAGTGCCCAGCCGGGGAAGTTGGCGGCATACAGCGGAAACTGTGCCTGAAGCGCCTGCACTACGGCTTCGTCGTAAAAATAGAGCACCGTGCCCGCGCCTGCCCGAAAGCTGTCGATCTTTTCACGGGCGACCTTGCCGCCGAAGGCGTCATAAACTGTATTCCACAGCATGTCCTGCTTTTCACCCAACGCCACGACGACCCGCGAGCTCTTCATGTTGAATGCGTCGGGAACAAGCTCTGCAAGCTTTTCCACCAGCGCGGTCACCTGGGCCTCGCTCACGGGCAGCTCTTTCCCAATGCTGTAGTAGCTCCTGCGTTTTTCCAGAGATTCGATGATCTTCATTTCAATGGCCTCTTTTGTAAAATTATTTGTATTTGCTCTGTTTGCCGCAGAACAATGTGTTAGCTTTGTCTAACTTTATTATATACTAATATAGTGTGAATTGCAAGCGGTTTGCATAAAATCCGGAAATTTTACCGGCGGATGAGGCCAAAAATGCCGCCCGCATCGGCTGCGGGCGGCTGCGAAAATCAAGGGGCGGGGGAACGGTGTGTCATTTGGCGCTGTTGTATGCGCTGGGCATCCAGGGGTACAGTTCCCCGGCGCGGTCCGTATATGCTTTCAGGTCCCGCATCTGCGCGGCGACGTGCGGCATATCCATGCGCTTCACGATCTCGCCAATCAGCTCCGCTCCTTCGCCGGCCAGAGCTTTGCGCGTGGCCTCGTCGGGAATGGCGGTGGTGGGCATGTGGTCCATGGGGTCTGCGAAGCAGTACCCCGCGGAGCCGCTCTGATAGGCCAGTGCGAACAGATCGTTGAAAGGCGCGCAAGTCTGTGTATGCGGCGCGCTGTATTCAGTGGTGAGGGGCACGTCCTCCAGACGCCCCAGAAGCTGATAGGCACCCACAGTAATGGCGTGGAAAGCGTCCATGGACTTGAACAGGTCTTTGGCGGACTTGAACATCTGCATGCTCAGGTCGATGTACAGGATGGGTACGCCCGTCTCATCGAAGAAATCGCGCACCATGGGGCTGCACGTCATGTGTGCGGGCCCGTGAAAGCTGATGTAGACCTGCCGCTTGAAGCCCTGGCGAAGAAGGCTGTGGGCAATGGCGCTCAGGTAGTCGATGCCCTGGCGAACGCTCACCTGAACGGTACCGCGGCCGGAGGCCGTGGCACCGGCGTAGAAATAAGGCAGGCCCGTCAGCACCAGGCCGTCGCAGGCCTCGGCCATTTTCAGGGCGAAAGCCTCGCTGATGACGGTCTCGCTGTCCAGCGGCAATCCGCCGTGCATCTCCACCGTGCCCACCGGCACGATGATGATATCGTTGCTTTTTAAGTATTCATCTACCTCGCTGTTGAGCAGCTTGGGCAGAAAACGGGTGCGAAGTTCCATGGCAAGGTTACACTCCTTTTGCGTTGATAAAGCGCGGCGGCCGGCATTACTGTGCAGATTTTGCGGCTTTGCTGGCGGCCATTTTGGCGCGGATCTCGGGCGTGATGTTCCACACAAAGCGGAATGCGATCCAGGAGCCGACAAGGAAAATACCGGGGACAAGCACGCACAGCGCCTTGATGCCGGTAAGCGTGCCTGCGGACTGGGCGGCCAGGTTGGCGTCGTAGCCGATCCAGCCCAGTGCCAGCACGGCGGCAGAGTTGCCGACGGTTTGGCCGATGCGGCGGGACAGGTTGAAGGTGCCGTAGATGGAGCCTTCGGTGCGCTTGCCCGTCAGAAGCTCATTGTAGTCGATGGCTTCGCCCACGAGGCCCCACTGCATCAGGATGGACACGCTTGCAATACCGCTGGCCATCGTGCTCCAGACGAGGTAGACGATGGCAGGAACAGAGAACAGCATCATGACGACGAACAGGCCCATATACAGGCCGCAGCCGATGAGCAGACAGGTGCGGATGACCTTTTCCAGGCCGAATTTTTCAGCGAGCTTGGGCATGATGAGCAGGGCGACGATGCTCAGCGGCATGGAGACAACGCTGGCAAGGCTCATAATGCCGATGTTGCCCAATACATCGGAGTACATATAGGTGCCCAGTGTGGAACCTACATACTGCATGCAGCAGATACATACGCCGTGGATGCAAAGCGCAAGAAACGCGCGGTTCTTTTTGAAAACGGAAAGGATATCGGTAAATTTGACATTGGCGGCTTCTTCTTTGGGCGTATCCGCGACATTGCGCTCCTCTGTCCAGTAATAGTGCAGGAAGCAGAACACGAAGCCGATGGACGCGCAGATGGCGGCGCCGATGCCGAAAGCCTTGGAAGTGTCGCCGAATTTGGCCAGCAGCTGCGGCAGGATCATCATTGGGATCACGTTGCCGATCATGGAACCAAAACCGCGGGCAGAGGACAGGGCGGCACGCTCGCCGTCGGTGTTGGCCATGGCGGAAAGCAGCGAACCCATGGGGATGTTGAACATGGTGTAGCAGCCCTCGTAAAGGATCTTGCAGAAGAACAGCACCACAAGCATCGTGTAGCCGTCGAACAGCGTGGGGACTGTCCAGAACACGATAGAGGTGATGGCCAGCAGCGGAGCGGCACGCAGCAGCCAGGGGCGGAACTTGCCGTTCTTATTGTGATGTTTTGCGTACATTTTGTCCATAAGCGCGCCCATCATCGGGTCGTTCACGGCGTCCCAGATGTTCCAGACAAGAAGCAGCGTCGCCAGGACGGCGGTATTGACCTGCAGCACGTTGGTGTAATAGCGGGTGACCATGGCGCCCATCAGCGCAAAGGTCATGCAGCCGCCAAGGTCGCCCATGGCGTAGCCGACTTTGTGCTTGAACGTCAGGCCGCTTTTTTGAGTGGTGGTAGCCATTTTGTGATTCCTCCTGTCATGTTGCGGCATTCCTCCCGGCCGGCAAGGCGCACCGCTGTATCATGGATACAGCATACAACAATTTTGTTGCAATTAAAATTGCAAATGACACATAGATTATTGCATTTATCTTAAAGAAAAGTTAAAATATACACAAAATCAACAATAAAACGAGGTGGGATTTGTGAAGTTGTCTGAGCTGGGGAGAATGCTGGAGGAAGCCGCGGGCGTAGAGGGGCGGGAGCTTTCCCCCGGAGAGCGGCAGGCACAGCTGGAAAAATACCGGTTCCGGTTCGTGAACATCTATCAGGAGCTGGAAATGAGCTCCCGTTTTGTAGACACGCACCGGGACGTAAGCCAGGGCGGCGACGGCGTGCAGCTCCACAGCCATACATTTTACGAGATGATATACTGTACCGGCGGCAGTACGCAGTATCTGCTGGGAACGCAGCGGTACCGCCTGCGCCACGGTGACATCGTGCTCATTCCGCCCGGTGTGAGCCACCGCCCCTTGCTGGCCGAAAAAATGGCCGATCCATACAGGCGCTGCGTTGTATGGTTCAGCCAGGAATATGTGGAAAGCGTCCGCCCGATGTGGCCGGAGCTGCTGAAAAACCAGCGGTTCGGGGTGCTGCGCACGGCCAACACCCGTTGGGAGGGAATGGCAAAGCTGTTTGAGGCTGGCTGTGGCGAGGCGGCCCGCGGCGCACCGGGCTGGCAGGCTGTCGTATGTGCCACAACGCTGGAGTTGCTGGTGAACATCGCCCGGGCGCTGGAAGACGTCGACCGTCCCACGCCTCCGGCGGAGGTGCCGGACCTGTTCGACCGTCTGAATCTTTTCATCGAGGAGCATTTGGCGCAGGACGTTACATTGGAGAGAGCGGCGCGGGAATTTTTCGTCAGCAAAAGCACCATCGACCAATTGTTCCGCAAAAGGCTGGGCATCAGCTTTTACCGGTATCTCACGCAGAGCCGTCTCATCGCGGCGAAGGAGCGCATTCTGGAAGGAGAGGCCCTGGGAAGGATCTGCACGGATGTGGGCTTCGCGGACTATTCCACGTTTTACCGGGCGTTCCGGCGGGAATACGGCGTCGCCCCGTCTGATTTCCGCGACTTTAACCGCCTGTGACGCCGCGCGGACAGCCGGCACCGCACTTTTGTGCGCAATGGAAAAAAGGCGTCCCGGCTGGCCGAGGCGCCAGAGGCCGGCGACAAAGCCGCCAGCCTCGGAGGTGAGGGAAACCAAACGCTTTGTGCTGCGCAGGTGTTTATTGGTTTCCCTCACTTCTCTCTTTTGTGCGGTAGAGGCGTTTGCCCGCCCGGCGCATGTCCGGGCGGGCAAACGGATTTTTAGCATTTTTCCTGTGCTGCCATGCCCGCGCGGACACGGAGGCTGTATGGCGTCAGTCCAGCGGCGTGCCGCAGTTGCCCACGCATAGGACTGTTTCCGTCATGGAAATGGTGCGGTTGATGTAGGTGACATCCAGCAGGTCGCCGTAGGCTTCCTCCCCATTGTTGTTTTCGGCCAGAGCTTCTTCATAAGCCTCCTGGATGAGGTTCCAGGTGGTCTGGTCCACTTCGCCGGTGAGCGGAAGGTCCAGCAGCGTCTGCAGGATGAAAACGTTCGATTCCGTTGTCTCGTCATAGATGCCCGTCACGTCCTGGGGCACCAGGTCGCAGTAATAGGCACTCAGAGCGTTGATCCAGATCTGCAACTGCTCCACGGCGACGCCGCGGCTGCCGGGCACCAGCGTTTGGAAAGGCTGCGGGACGGAGCCCTGAGCCGCGCAGTTGGGGAAAACGTCCTGATAAGCGGCCACGTATTGGTAATAAAGCAGCGTCCAGGTATCCTCGTCGATGACGCCCGTAACAGTCAATCCGCGCGTGCGTTGGAATTCCTCGATGGCGAGGGAGTCCTCTAAAGTGAAAGTGTCGGTGATGTCCGTGGGCTCCAGCAGAAGATCGAATGCGGCGATCAGATTGTAGTAATACAGCGCCGTGCGCACAAAGATATTGGTCTGGCCCACCTCGACAGGCTCGCCCGGATAGGGCACGTCGATAAAGCGGCATTCCAGGTGCTCGGAAAGAAGTGTGTTTTTGTACTCGCTGTAAATACGGTTCCAGGTCGGCTCATCCACCCAGCCGGTAATGGTGAGTTTGAACTGCCGCTGGAACGCCCGCACGGATACCTCCGTCCGGCTGTCAAAATTGCCGTCCCGCGTCAGCGGCGTGACGGAGGCGTATTTCCGCGAAATGACGTTCAGGTAAGTCTGCACGCCCAGCACGGCCTGGCCCTGGCTGCCCCTGCGCAGCACGAAGCCCGGATAAGCAGGCACTTGTTCATCCGAGAGCACCAGTGCGTTTTTCTGGCTGTAAATGGAGTACAGCTCTGTCCAGGTGGCAAGGCCTACCACGCCGTCCTGTGTAAGCCCGAATTTTGCCTGGAACGCGCGTACGGCCGCGGTGGTGGCGGGCCCGAAGATGCCGTCCGCGTTGATCTTGGGGATGGAGGAATAGGAGTAGTGCAGGTACAGCAGGTAAAACTGCATCTGCTGAACGCGCAGGCCGCGGTTGCCCTCCCGCAGCACGACGCCGGGATACGCGCCGAAATAACTGCCGGGGTTGTTGTCGTCATAGGCGGTTTCAAACTGCTTTTCCAGCGCGGCCCAGGTGGCCGGACCAACAATGCCGTCCGCCGTCAGGCCGAAGGTGTTCTGGAACGCGATGACGGCGCTGCGCGTCTGTGCGCCGAAAATACCGTCGGGTACGATATTGGGGATTGTGGGATAGAACGTTTGCGCAAGGTAGCTCAGGTAATACTGCACGGCCGCCACCTGTGCGCCCACGGCGCCCTGCTGGATAGAACCTGTGCCGCTGCCGGGCGCGTCGCCGCTTCCGCCGGGATACGGTTCGGATTCGCTGCCCAGCTCCGCCAGCTTTTTCACCGCTACATAGATATAGCTGATTTTATACCAGGTGGACTTTCCGACGACGCCGTCCTGCGTCAGATTGAATATCTTCTGGAACGTGCGCACGGCCGACTGTGTCGTTGCGCCGAATACGCCGTCCACCGACTGCTGGCCGATGGCCGGATAGTTTTTTGCGATGCGGTTGAGCTGCCGCTGGATGATGCTCACGTTGTTGCCCGTACTGCCCAGACGCAGCGGCGTGCCGGGATACGAGCTGGGAATGGCGCGGATGTCGTTGGTGGTCACCAGTTCAAAATTGTTGCCGTAGTACCGGCGCAGGATCTGGATGGGGGAAAGGCCGCTTTCCGCCAGGCTTACGGTGCCCCACTGGCTCATCCCCTTGCAGGTGACGGTGGTGCCGTTGCAGTATTCGGCATAATAGGGGGCAAAATCACCCACGCGGCGCAGGTAAGTGTTGAAGATGTCATCTACAATGCGGCTGATGTTTGTAAAGATGTTGCGGCCGGAAACGTAATACTGGTCGTACTGGGTGGAGTTGGTAATGTTGAAGTTGTAGCCTTTACTGGGATACCATTCGGTGTAAACGCGGTTCAGCGCCAGAGAGATCTGGGCGTAGATGTTGGCACGGATGGCATTTTCGGGCCAGGTGGGGTAGATCTCGCTGCTGCAGACGTTTTTGATGTAATAGGGGAAACTGACCGTCTCATTGGCGGCGCTGTTCTGCGGCTTGCCCAGATGCACGGTGATGTACTGGGGGATGAATACGCTTTGCAGCACCAGAGGCTGCGTGGCACAGGTGGAGAGCGGCGCGGGGCCGCTGGCGGAGCCGCCGCGGATGGCGGGCGCGGGGATGGTGGTGTGCAGGATGTCCTGCTGGGCCTTGCGGGAGGTGGAACCGGTGTCCGCCGTGACGGCTGTGGGCGAAACCGCCTGGGAGGAAAAAATAGGAAGCATGCTGATGGGCGCGTACGCCTCCACGCCGGAATATACCTGTACGCCCTCCAGAAGAATGTCGGAGTAGCCGTCGGCATATGCCTCCACGTCATAGGCGGCCCAGGCTTGCTGGGTGCTGGCCGGGTCCAGCGAGATGGACCGGTCCGGTGCGTCCAGCGTGACGGGCTGTGTCAGACCGTCCTCGTCCGTTACCAGCTCGATCTCCAGCACGCGGACGCCGTTCACTGTCTGCGAAATGACCACACGGCCCTGCACGGGCAGAGCTTCGCGGGCGCTTTCAAGCTTTACGAAAAGAGTACCTTGTTCCATAATGCGTTCTCCTTCATTGCGCGGCAGGCGGGCCCGGCCGAATCGCCGGAGGGAAGGGGGAGACAAAATGCCGGGACAGCCCGGCAGAACCCCAGGCCCGGCGCCGCATTTCAAAGCGGGGCAAGTGCCGCCCGCTCTCATATCATTGTATGGAGAAGCGCGGTGCAAGGTGCATGCGCGCGGGGAAAGAAAAAGGCGCGGGCTCGGGAGCCGGCGCCTTTGAAAAACCTTTGTGTACGCCGCTCACCGCAGCCGCGCCGAGACGACGTATTTTTCCGTATCCGAGACCGCGATGTCCACCGCAAGGCACGGCGGCATCAGCGCGGCCAGCGCGCTCATCCACCGAGTGTTGCTCGATACCGAGCGCGAGGAGGTCGCCGAGGAAAAGCGCCGCGACTATAAGACCATTTTACAGGAATTCGTGCAGCGCACGCCGAACCAGACGCTTTCCTACCGCCTGTTTGGTGAGAGCGGTCCCGACCATGACAAGACATTCTATTTTGAAGTGCTGCTCAACGGCGGCGCTGTGGGCAAGGGCGCGGGCCGCAGCAAGAAGGAAGCCGAGCAGATGGCCGCAAAAGACGCGCTCGAAAAACTGACAGACCAGCGCTGAAAAGATGATCACCGACTGCTTTGACGATAAGACGGAACCCGTCATCAGCCTGCGGGACTTTTACGGCGAGCAGAAGCACCTTGTCGAAACGTGCCTGATCCTGTTTTCGCAGAAGATCTATCAGCATCTGCTGGACACCTTTCCCAGTGAAAAGATCGGCCTGATCGGTGCGTGCAACGGGAATATCCCCATTTACCGCATGAATTACAAGGGAAAGGACATCGCGTTTTACCTCTCGGGCATCGGCTCGGCGATTGCCGCATCGGAGTGCTATGAGGCGAGCTGGATCGTCGGTGCGTCGAAGTTCGTGATGTTCGGTTCCTGCGGGAGCTTGAATCGGGAGGCGACGAGGGGCAAATTCATCGTCCCGACGGAGAGTTACCGCGGCGAGGGCTGCTCGTACTATTTCGCTGCGCCGTCCGACTACATCACGGTCGAGAACGCGCGGAAGCTCTCGGCAATCTTTACCGAGCTGGACGTCCCGCACGTGACGGGGCGGGTTTGGACGACGGACGCCATGATCCGCGAGACCGCGGGCCTCGTCGCGCAGCGAAGAAGCGAGGGCTGTCTCGCCGTGGAGATGGAGCTCGCCGGTGTGCAGGCGGTGTGCAGTTTTTACGGCTTATCGCTCTATAACTTCCTCGAGGCGGGGGACGTGCTGGAGGAGAGCGGCTACGATGTCGCCAATCTTCGCGGCGCGAACCACGACCTCGGTAAGCTCTATATCGCGCTGGAAACGGCGCTGCGCATCTGAATAGAATCGAAAACGCCATGACGAAAGTCACGGCGTTTCTTTTTTACTGTTTTTCTTCTTTTCAAAGAGGATCGACAGCCCCGCGTAGAGCAGGAACAGCCCGAACGGCTTGCGGAAGACGCTGCTGTCGACCATTGTCGTCAAAAACGCGGCGGCGAGCGCACAGAGCGTGCCGGTCGGGATGGCCGCGCGCAGGACGGCTTTGTCGAGATATCCGTTTTTGCGATGCGCGAAGAGCGAGATGCCCGCGGTTGGCAGAAAATAGAGCAGATTGATGGCCTGCGCTGTGCGCTGCTCCACGCCGAAAAAGAGCGTCATGCATAAAAGAAGCAGTGTCCCGCCGCCGACGCCCCAGGACGAGAGGATTCCCGTCAAAAGCCCGCAGAGTGCAGGGAAGAGCC
>OGYF01003073.1_pt1 | contig 11742 bp, 10 predicted proteins | sample 1576451 | NCBI WGS metagenome assembly OGYF01 (sample SAMEA3541505, study PRJEB24748) | human gut metagenome | biome: human gut; feature: human-associated habitat; material: faeces | place: China | collected 2012 | reverse complement strand
CCCGCCGGCGCCAACCCCTTATCAAAAACCTCCCTCCGTTCGTCCGCGGCGGCGCGCGCCTCGCAGCTCACGGCTGCCGATGCGCCGGCGGCGACCGCTTTGGGAATATCCCCATATTCGGCGGCAGTCTCAAAGAGCGCAAGCGTTCTTTTATGCGGCGGCTCCGTAAACAGCGAAACGACGACCAGCACGGCCACGGCGACTACCAGTCCCGCGATGAAGGGATGCAGCCCCAGCAGGTTCCAGCTGCCCAGCGTCGCTCCGACATAGATAAAGAGGGAACATACCATACTGGCGATAACCCCGGCGGCGGTCGCGTGCTTCCAGAATACCGAGAAAAGATTGGGCACTCCGAAGGCAAGCGCCATCCCGCCGAATACAAAAATCACGATCGTAAATACAAGCGCGGGCGGATTCATGGCAACAATAAAAGAGAGCACGGCGACGATAAGAACAAGCACCCGTGAGATGAAAAGCCGCTTTTTTTCCGGTATTTCGCGCTTTGAAAAACGGTTAAGCAGATCATGCGCGATCGTTGAGACGAGAAGCAGTAGGAAAGAGTCGGCGGTCGACATCAGCGAGGCGACGGCGGCGGAGCTCAAAAGACCGGCCCAGAAGGGCGGAAGCACCGAGAACCAGAGCTTCACGCCAGCCTGCTCCACATCGGCGAGTCCCTCGCCGAGGATCACCCTCGCGAGACTGCCCGTCATATAATAGACAAAGCTGAAAAGTACGACGAATACCCCGGTTATGAGCATCGCCTGGCGCGCCGTACTCGGGTTGCGCATGGAGAAATGCTTGATCGTTATATGCGGCATCCCGAAGCTGCCCATAATGATGAGAATTATCGGCGTGGCCGCCGCCAGCAGACCATAATAGGCCATGTCTGGCCCCCAAGGCGTGACGAGCGCGGGATTTACCGCGCCCAGCTTGTCGTTCAGCGCGGCAAAGCCCCCAACCTTGAAAAGAGCCACCCAGAAAAGCACCTGCGTCCCGCCGAACATCAGCAGCCCCTGAATAAAGTCCGTATAAACCACCGCCAGATAACCGCCCATTATCGTATAAAGAAGGACGACGGCGCAGCCGATCAGCATGCCGGTGAAATACTCCGTACCGAATACCACGCTCAGCAGCTTGCCGGAGGCAGTCCACTGCGCCACCAGGTGCATACTGACCGTAAGCAGGATCACAAGCGCGGCGATAACGCGCAGCGCCGGCGAATTAAAACGTTTCTCGTAATACTCCGGCAGGGTTATCGCGCCGAGCAATTCGGAATATTTCCGCAGGCGGCGTCCGAGAATGCCGAAGCTCAGGGCGTTGCCCGGAGCATCCCCCGTAGCCCACCAAAGCACGGAATACCCGCCCGCATACCCAAGGCCGGGGGCCGCCGTGTACGTATATCCGCTCATATAAGAGGTTATCAGAGCAAAAGACGAGACCCACGGACCGATCCTTCTTCCGCCGATGAGAAAATCCTCATAGGTATTCCCAATCCTCATCGTAACGACGCCAATGAGACATATCACCAGCAGATAAATAAAAAACGAAATAAGCGCCCAGTTCATAAAACTACCCCCTAAACTCTGTAATCATCTAGCCGACTCTCTTCTCGGCCTCTTTTTCCTTTTTCCCCATGTAAAAATAAAGCGCGACGACCAACACCAGCACCAGCGCCTGTCCGGCAAAGAGCATCCAGGTTCCCGACTGCCAGAAAATTTCATTTCCGCTCATACATTTTCCACCTCCTTCGCCCGTAAAAAATTAAAAATTATTCCAACATATACTTTTCATATATCTTTTGAGCGGCACAGACCTTGTCCATATAGACATATTCGTCCATTTTGTCGTCAAATACCCGTTCCCCGGGACCGAGGATCACAAATGGAACGCCGAGCTCCTTGACGACGACCGAAGAGTCGGAGAAATAGCCGAGTCCGGACCTGGCGTTTTCGATCCGCTCACGCCGGCAGATAGATTCGATCCGTCTGACAAGAGGCGAATCCGCGCTCACACCGACCGGCGGACGCGCGTTCAAAATGCTGTAATTTATCGAAAGGCCTGGGACCTCTTTCGTCATCGCGGCAATCAGACGGTCGATATTCTGAATAAAGACCGCAAGGTCGACGCTCGGTATCAGCCTTATATCGATATTCCCGCACGCTGATTCCGGCAGAATACATATCTCCTTTTCGCTTGTAAAAACCCCCGTCAGATACACGGTGGAGCCGCCCAGCAGAGAGTGCGGCCGCGCCTCCTTCAGCAGCCCTTTGATACGGCGGACAAACTCCAGCAGCCAATAAAGCGCGTCAACCCCCTTTTCCGCCTCCAGCACATGCACGCGCCGGCCGAGGACCTCGGCCTTCATCCACACGGCGCCCTTCTGCGCGGTAGCGATGCCAAGCCCGGTAGGATCGGCAAAGATAACCTCTGAAATACCTTCAAGGAACCCGCCCTCAAGAAGCGACTTAGCCCCCATCCCGTCGTCATCGCCGCCCGCCGTGAAACAGAGCCGCGTCTCCCCGGAGGGCAGGCGTCCCGCTTCCAGCAGAGAGAGCGCCGCGGCGCAAATCGCGGCCACGCCGCCCTTAGAGCTGGAGGCGCCGCAGCCGTAAACCTTCTCCCCGTCAAAATCGGCGGCAAACGGGGCATGTAGCCACCGCCGCGGCTCAAGCGGATTCACCGTATCCAGATGAGCCATCAAAGCCCTCTTTACGCCACTTTCGCCGCCTCTCAGCGAAAGAACCATTGAAGCCCTGTTATTCCCGTGACGGACGATATTGACCGGCACCCCGTAGGGCTCAAAAATCGAAGCGATATACTTAACGACATCCAATTCGTCGCCCTCCGGCAAACAAGAGCGGATGCGTATCAGATTTTGCAGTATCATCAAAGTCCTTGCGGAATATTCCATCTATCCACGTCGCCTCCAAGCGGCAATTCTTACAAGGCTGCCGATTATTTATGAGATATTAAATATTATTTTAATTTTTGTATATGGAAGCAACTTATAAATATAATTGGGAGTTACTTACAGAGACAGACAAACCGCCGCCTCCTGTTCGGAGACGGCGGCGGATTAATCGTATATTTAGCGGCGGAAGGTCAGGCCAGATCTATAAGATTGCCGTCCGCGCCGAATTCCATCTCGGCGGGGCCGGTTACTATTTCAAGGGCCGGATTCTTTTCTACCTCCGGCAGGTAATTCTCGGAGACCCAGATATGGTCGAGTTCGAGGGTGTTATGAATCCTCACGATGCGTACGTCTTTTATCTCCGTCTTGCCGCAGGCCGAGGCGGCGGCGTAGATCGTATCAAGATCGTTGTTCATCACCATCGGGATCTTCGCCATGCAGAGAGGGGAGGAGAGGCTGTTTGTATAGGTCGCGCCAAGGTCGAGCTCCTGCGCGAATTTACGGCAGACGAAGTCCGCTATTCCAAGTCCCGCGGCGTTGCCGTGGCTCATCTCCGTCATACGCAGAATGGCGATTTTTTTCGTATGCGGATATCCCTCCATATGTTTTTCCGGCGCGAACAGAAAACGTCCGGTAATATTCGGGTCCATGCCCGCGCCGCTTATCTCCTTGCCGTACTGGTCGACGACGAGCGTGTCGATATCCTCAAAGGCGATCTTAGGCATCGCCGCAGCCGCCTCTTTAAGCAGCTCCGGCTCGCGTGCGAGCACATCCTCCGGCATGACGGCCTCAAGGCGTTTAGTCTGATGATAGGCGTTGTCTATCAGCGCCATCGCGAAGAGGACCCGCGTCTTTTCGAGAAAAATCTTCGCCGAACTCTGGAGCCTTTCGCTCATGCCGAAAATCCCCCCGGTTTTATGGAAAGATACGGCGCCGCGGTGCTTGCCGAGTCCCACGACCATCATCTTGCAGAGGCCGCTTTCAACGGGGCCGCGGAAATCGGTGTGCGGCTTCACTCGGCCGCAGACGACGATATAATCGGCGCCGTAGGCGTTCACGTCGCAGTTCACCTCCACGCCCTCGGGAGACCGCCCGAGTACGACGGTATCCATCGCGGCGGCGATGGGCATCTCAAGGCTCTCATCCGTCATGCCGAGCGAGGCCAGCACCTCTATCTGCCCATCCGCGGTACCGCCGCCGTGGCTGCCCATCGCCGGAACGACGAAGGGCTCGGCGCCCCTGGCACGGAGTTCACGGCCGATCGCACGGCAGCACTCCATAAAATTAGGAATACCCCGGCTGCCAGCCGTGACGGCGACGCGCTTTCCCTTTAAATCTGGCAGCGGCAGCTTAGATATCTCTTCATGCACGGCGCCGTCAATATCCATGACATGCTCATCCGAAAACTTCTGTTTGATCCTTAACATTTTGGGAAAGCCTGTAAAATTGGTCTTTATCAATTTATAGTTGATCTCTTTATCAAAAAACACGGCTATCAAAGTCCTTTCCTGACGCCGCGCCGATAAGATCAGCGCAGACGTGCTTTTCCCACAAATCCCTGTTCAAAGAGGTCCGACGTCGGTACGATCTGTCCAAGCCGGACCATGGCAACTATAGTGCGCCGCAGATGCTCCTCCGCAAAGAGCTCGGCCCCGGCGGAATCTTTCGCCTCGATCAGCTCGTAGAGCCGGACATGGTCCTGATAGGCGACCAACCGGCCGCCATGTGCCCCGGGAGAGGTATTGATCCTCATCATCGACATGCCCTGCTCAATGATAGAGTAGACCCCCTCGTAGATGCGAGACAGATAAGCGTTGTCCGCCGATTCCACAATCACCGTATGAAACGAGGTATTCCAGTAAGCGCCCTCTTTGGCAGCCTCTTCTCCGGCCTGCCCGGCAAGCTCTTCCATATGTTTCAGACATTCCTGAATCTTTATAAGATCCTTCTCACCGCGTCTGGCGGCCGCAAGTCCCGTAGCCAGCGGTTCAATGATCTGGCGGACCTCCATCACCCTTGAGAGAATATCGGCCGGCCAGCCCCGTACCCGGTGGAGCATCATTCTGGCTTCGTTTTCTTCGTTTGAGGAGAGGAAGATTCCCTGCCTGTCACGAATATCGATCACACCCATCGCGTCCAAGGCAATGAGCCCCTCGCGCATTACCGGACGCGTCTCGCCGACAGCTTCGGCCAGCTGTCTCTCCGGGAGGAGTTTATCGCCGACAACAATCTCACCGCTGTGGATCTTTTCCAGCAGTTTTTCTATAACAAGCCTTCTTTTTTCGTTCATGATAAATCCTCCCACTGTTATTTCGCATTGTTCTCCATAATCGTCAGTTTTTGCCATATATACCTTGAATATACACTAACATAAGATTCTTGCTTTTGTGAAAAATCTTACTATATTATAACTATTACTCGCAAAAAACTGAACATGAGAACTTTTTTATTTTATATGCTAGATTTTAATTACCTCCTTTTATACGTTTTCGGCGGCAAGTTTTGCTTCGTTTGCGCTGTAAATTCAACATTATTTTTAATAAATATTTTTTTCATTATTAATGCTACTAATTTGTGAAAATCTTTAATATTTTGATTATATCCGGATTTTATTATCATCTCCTTTGTGATTTTATTCATATTGGTCTACCAAGGCGTACCTTGCATTTCTGTAACAATGGCATTATAATGCCTCTAAGCAAAAAAATCTAGTATGCCATGGTAGACCAACAAGGATTTTTCAGGGAGGTTTTATTTTTGGAACATTCGTTCAGCGTCATTATCATCGGAGGCGGGGTAGTAGGCAATGCAATCGCCCGGGAACTCTCCCGTTTTCGGTTGACAGTGGCGCTATTAGAAAAAGAACCTGACGTCGGGATGGAGACAAGCTGCCGCAACAGCGGCGTTCTGCACTCGGGTATAAACTACAAACCGGGAACGCTGCGCGCTAAGCTCGCCGTTCGCGGAAACTCAATGATGGACAGGCTCTGCGGCGACCTGAAGGTAAAGATAAAAAGAATCGGCAAGCTCACGACCGCCCTTGACGAAGACGAGCTGCCGGGGATCAAGCGGCTTATGGACCAGGGTACGGCTAACGGCGTACCGGGGCTTAAGGTTCTTGAGAACGCGGAGATGCGAAAGATCCAGCCCGGCGTAGAAGGCATCGCGGCGGTATGGAGCCCTACAAGCGCGATAATATCACCCTACGGCCTCACGATAGCGCTTGCGGAAAACGCACACGCGAACGGCGTTGAATTTTTCCTTGGACGCGAGGTTACCTCCATCTCAAAGGAAAACGACGGGAAATTCACCGTTAAAACAGCCTGCGGGGAGACTTTTACCGCGGATATCGTGATCAACGCAGCCGGACTATCCAGCGGCAGGATCAGCGCGCTGGCCGGCGTTACGGCGGGCAATAACGGCGAAAGCCTCAGGATCTGGCCCTGCCGCGGCGAGTACTACGTGCTGGACAAACGTCTTGACGGTACGCTCAAGACCCTCATATATCCCGTCCCCGGCGCGAAGGACGCGGGACTCGGCATTCACCTCACGCCGACGGTTGACGGCAACATCCTGATCGGGCCGAGCGCCGACTATATCCCAGAAGAGACCCCCGAGGATTACTGCGTCACCGCTCCCGTTCTCGAAGATCTCAGGAGAGAGGGGCAGAAACTCTTACCAGATATTAAGATGAGCGACTTTATCCGTAATTTCGCCGGCAACCGTCCCAAGCGCACCTCGCCCGCCGAGGGGGGAAACGGAGACTTTATCATCGAAGAGGCTAACGGCCTCGGCGGCTTTATAAACATCGTCGGCATCGAAAGCCCGGGGCTCACCAGCGCGCCGGCGATCGCCGAAATGGTGCGTGATATCGTCGCCAGCCGCATCGTCCTTAAGGAAAAGGAGATTTTTATCGCGGAGCGTCCAGGATTCGCCGGGCATTTCTGCGATCTTCCCAACGAGGAGCAGGAGCGTCTCGTGAAGGAAAATCCCGAGTACGGCGAGATCATCTGCCGCTGCGAGAAGATAACGAAGAAAGAGGTCCGCGACGCGATTGAGAATTCGCTCGGAGCAAGGACCCTTGTAAGTATCAAGTACCGCGCGAGGAACGGTATGGGGCGCTGTCAGGGCGGCTTCTGCACGCCGAGGATCGTCCGTATGCTGCGCGACGAGTATGGCTTTACCCCCGAAGATTACCTTTTCAGAGAGGCCGGCTCCAATCTCTTTACCGGCAATGTACGGGAAGGAGAGGACAGATAATGGTGCGTGAAAGACATGACCTGGTGATTATCGGCGGCGGCCCCGCAGGGCTTGCGGCGGCGGCGGCAGCCAAAGAGGCCGGATGCGGCGATCTGCTGCTGATAGAAAGGGACCGGGTACTCGGCGGGATACTGAATCAGTGCATCCACGACGGCTTCGGGCTCCACGCCTTCAAAGAGGCCCTCTCGGGACCGGAATATGCCGACCGTTTTATAAAGAGGGTTCGCGAGCTCGACATCCCCGTGATGGAGAAGACTATCGTCCTTGACCTGTCAAAGGACAAGGTGCTGCGTGTGAGCCGCGAGGGCGAGATCAAGGAGATCGAGGCCAAGGCAGTCGTGCTGGCGATGGGATGCCGCGAACGCACGCGCGGCGCACTTTCAATCCCCGGACACCGGCCCGCCGGCGTCTACACGGCGGGTACGGTACAAAATCTCGTCAATCTGGAAAACATCATGCCTGGAAAGCATGTCGTCATCCTCGGCTCGGGAGACATCGGACTCATCATGGCGCGCCGTATGACGCTTGAGGGGGCGAAGGTGGAGGCTGTCTTTGAGGTGCTTCCCTATTCCAGCGGACTTCAGAGGAATATCCGCCAGTGTCTCGACGATTACGGCATTCCCCTCTATCTCGCGACGACGGTAATAGATATCTACGGCCCGAACGGGCGTCTTGAGGGAGTGACGGTGGCGGAGGTCGACGAACGGCGCCGTCCCGTTAAAGGGACGGAGCGTTTCGTCCCCTGCGATACTCTGCTTCTCTCCGTCGGCCTCATCCCGGAAAACGAGCTGACCCGCGAGGCCGAGGTGCTGATCGACAGCGTAACTCAGGGCGCGGACGTTGACGACAGCTGCATGACAAAGATACCGGGTATCTTCGCCTGCGGCAACGTGCTCCATGTCCACGACCTCGTCGACTTCGTCTCAATGGAGGCCGCGCGTGCTGGGCGGAACGCGGCGCTTTACGCCGCAGGCAGGCTTGCCGGACAAAATAAAGAGGTCGCGGTAAAGGCCGGCGAGGGCGTCCGTTACGTCGTCCCGCAGCGTATCAGCCGCGGTGAAGACGTCTCGCTCGCCTTCCGCGTCACAACCCCCTCAAGCGGAAGGGTGATCGAGGTCCGCGACGGAGAGCGCGTGCTGAAGACAAAAGAGGAGACGCGCCTGCACCCGGCGGAGATGGTGTGGGTCGAGATGGGAAAGATGGATCTTGAGGATATCAGCTCTCTGGAGGTGCGCGTGAGATGATCGAAAAGGAATTTATCTGTGTCGTCTGCCCTAACGGCTGTTCGATAAAGGTCCGCTACGAAGAGGGCAACCCGCCTAAGCTGACCGCCGCAGAGGGCGCGCGCTGCCCGCGCGGCAGGAGCTGGGCGCAGCAGGAGATAGAGAACCCGATGCGCACCTTCTCGTCAAGCGTCCTCGTCGAGGACGGGGATTTCCTTGAGGCCAGCGTCCGCCTCACAAAGCCCGTGCCGCTCGCCAAAGTATTCGCGGTGATGGAGGAGATAAAGAAGATAAGGCTCCGGGCCCCGCTCTCTATCGGCGATGTGATCCTCACCGACCCCGCGGGAACGAAGACAGAGGTAATCGTGACAAGAAACGTGCCGTTAAAGGCAAAATAGATAATTTGTTCCATAAATCAAGGGAGGATGCTATTATGAGGGATTATGTAGTGAAGTATGAGGATCTTTGCAGGGTCACAAAGGAAATGTTCATGGGGCTCGGATATTCCGATCTCCAGGCTTCGACCGTCACCAACTGTCTGGTGGAGGCGGACCTGCGCCACAAACATTCGCACGGCGTCGCCGCGATGATGACCTATGTCAGCCATCTTAAGGCGGGGAACCTCCACCTGGACGCTCCGGAACCGACGACGGTCTTTGAAACTCCGCTCTCTCTTGTCCTTGACGGACATTCGGGCGTGGGCTACTGCATAGCCGACTTTGCCGTCAAAAAGACGATTGAAAAGGCCAAAAAGAGCGGCGTCTGCATCACGACGGTCCGCCAGGCGAACCACTACGGCTTCGCGGCTCACTGGACGGAGATGATGGCCCAGGAGGGACTCATCGGCATCTCCGCGACGAATACCGTCCGCTGCGTCTGCCCGACAAGAAGCGCGGAGCGCAATCTCGGCACAAACCCGATGACGTTCGCCTTCCCAACCGCCGGGGATGAACCGATGTTCAACCTCGATATGGCGACCTGCGTCATGGCGCACGGCAAACTCGTCCGCAGCCAGGTATTTGCGGAAAGCGGCGTGCTTCCCCGCGAGGTGATCATCGACGGCAAGGGTGAAGTGGTAACGGACTTTAAGGAGGCCCTTGAAATCCTCCATCACGGAGACGACAGAAGCGACGCGCCAAAGCCGAACACCGGCGGTCTCGTTCCCCTGGGAGGGGTCACGGAGATCTTGAGCGGACATAAGGGTTACGGCCTCGCGATGCTCGTCGAGCTTCTCACCGGCGGACTTGCGGGCGGCACACCCAGCAAATTCATCCCGCTCGCGCACGAGGGCATCTGCTTCTTCTTCATGGCAATTGACCCGGCGCTCTTCGGCGACCCGAAAGAGGTCCGCGAACATATCAAATACATCATCAATGAATACAGAAAGACGGCGGCGCTTGATCCGAATCTGCCTGTGATTATGCCCGGCGACAAGTCCCGCGCGGCCCGCGCCAAGGCGATGAGGGACGGCATCGAACTGAGCCCCGAAATTATTGATATTTTGAGAGAAGTAGCCGGAATAACGAAAAAAGAGGCGGAGCTTGAATCTATCTTAAAACATGATTAACATCTAAAGGTTTTTAAGGATTAATAAATTAAAAACACTTGCTTTTAATGAAAGGAGGACCGCGGCAAAGTTTTTTATTTGTGTGGGGCACAACAAAAGACTGTAAATAAAACTTGGAGGTTGGTAATATGAAAAAGAGTATCAGCGCAATTCTCATTTCCGTTATTCTCGTAACATTCGCATTCGGCACGGCCTTCGCAAAGGAAGAGTACCGTATAAAGTTCGGTTACAGCGCCTCGGACAAAGAGGCTAACATCATCACCTTCTACAATACCTTCGAAAAGTATGTGGAAGAGGCTTCCGGCGGACGTATCGCCGTCGACGTCTACGCAAACGCCCAGCTTGGCGGCGAACGCCAGATGCTTGAAGGAATGACCCTCGGCACGATCGAAATGGCGATGCTCTCGCCCGGTATCGCCGCGAATATCGCGCCTAAGTTCCAGGTCATCGACCTGCCCTATCTCTTCAACGACAGGGCCGCCGCCTATAAGGCGCTGGACGGCAAACTTGGACAGACCCTCAACGATCAGATACTGCCGAAGGGCGTCCGTCTCCTCTGCTTCCCTGAGAACGGTTTCCGCCAGATCACAAACAATAAGGCTCCCATAAAGAGCCCCGCCGATCTTAAGGGAGTCAAGGTCCGCGTCCAGCCGATTCCCGCCCACCTGGAGCTCTTCAAGGCCTTCGGCGCCAATCCGACCCCCGTCGACTTCGGCGAACTCTACACCGCCCTGCTTCAGAAGACCGTCGACGCGCAGGAAAACTCCATAACCCTCATCTACAGCTCAAAGCTCTACGAGGTGCAGAAATACCTCACCATGAGCAATCACGTCTACGCCCCATCGGCGGTGAAGCCGGAAATCCGCTCCAGCATCTCCGTCTGGCTGCGCTTGATGACTTTGATCTCCTCGTTTTCCTTGTCGATGGCCGCATGCTTCTGGGCCAGGGACTCCTCTCTCTTCTCCAGAGCCTCGGTCTTGCGGTCGAGGTTCTCTTCCTTCTGCTGCAGGCGGTTCTCCTGCCGCTGCAGATCGGCTCTGCGCGATTTCTCTTCCTTCTCGTACTCGCTGCGGTTCTTCAAAATCTCTTCTTTGGCTTCCAGCAGTGCCTCTTTCTTCTTGGTCTCGGCGCTCTTGATGGCCTCGTTGATGATGCGCTTTCCCTCTTCTTCCGCGCTTGAGATTTCCTTTTCAGAAACGGTTTTCCGGTAGCGAATACCGAGGGGGAAGCAGATCACGCCGCCGATCACCAGCCCGATCAGGGCAAAGACGATCTCCACGGTATCTTTTCCTCCTATACACGGTATCCTGTGCGTTTGGGTTTATATGCAGGCCCGCAGGCCGCATTGCAGAAAACAATCGGAAGGCCCCCTGTCGCCCGCCGACAATTATCCGTTTATAGTTTAATCGTTCTGCCCTCTTCTGTCAAGGCAAATCTGTAATAGTTAGCCAAATCCGCCCGCGCGGTTTTGGAGTTTTTTACGAGGTCTGCCAAGGAGCTGCCCCTTTCCCCGCGGCGCCCGGCCGCCGGCCGGGACGGCTCGTTCCTCATGTGTCGATATAGGCAGCGGCCGCGTACCCCACCTGGTCCCCATAATGGACCACATACCACCCATTCCATACCCCAAAGGGCCCAGGCCCTTTGGGGACCCCTGATTTGATCAATGCCGGGCAGGCAAAGCCCGCCCGGCGCAAGATCCTGCTCCGCAGGATGCTTGCACGCCGCTCCCGCGGCGCCCGGCCGCCGGCCGGGACGGCTCGTTCCTCATGTGTCGATATAGG
>OGYF01003070.1_pt1 | contig 11750 bp, 10 predicted proteins | sample 1576451 | NCBI WGS metagenome assembly OGYF01 (sample SAMEA3541505, study PRJEB24748) | human gut metagenome | biome: human gut; feature: human-associated habitat; material: faeces | place: China | collected 2012 | reverse complement strand
GCCTGCCAGCATAGGGGATTCAGGCCAAAACTTAAGGGGAACAAAGCGGGCGCGCCCTCCGGCCCCTTTGCTTTGTGTATTCCCCTCCTGTGGGAACCCTATGCGCTTTCCATGTGGCAACCCTATGCCGACGGGGAAATTGAGGAGAGGGGAGCCATTATTTTGCACGAATTGGTTATAATGTTATACCCTTAGTGTTCCCAGTGGCAGCCCGTTCGATGTCCCAGGTGCAAAATGGATGAAATCCCGACAAGAAAACGGAATCAAAAAGGAGTCGAGACATTTCAGAATTGTGGAGGTCTGTGCACGATCTGTGGGTTGAATCGGGTTAAGAAGACAAAGTATAATCATTACATTGAAAACGATAGCACAGACAACATCTATATGGCCTTTGCCCAAGAAAAACATGCCAAAGCAAGGGACGCAACAGAAGCAAGAGAAAGGCTGATTCGGGAAAGAAACATAGCGCGCACTTGCGCAACAGCTGCTGAAGGAGCGGCGTTCTCCTGGCCGGGGCGGGCGCAAAGGCGAAAAACCCAAGGATTTTTGGGGGTTTCGCAAAATGCGCGAACCGTGCGCCCCACAATCTGCAACAGGAAGAAAAGGGCCGGCTTACATGCAAAGGGAGGGCAGCGAAAGCAGGGCGGCGCATTTATGAGAGGGAAAAATAAAAAAATCATGGTGAAGAACGCGGATAACAGGCGCGCGTTCCCGTGTTCAGTTATGTATATTTATTCATTATAAAAGCGAGGGATATATGCATATATACCCTGGAAATAGTTTATAAAAACTTTGAATAATGCAAACTTGTATTTTTTTATTTAATTTTTCCGGAAAATTGATATTTTAGGGCATAATTTCGGTGTGATTGCGGCATCCGGGCTTATATCTGCATATTTTTAATCAGCACATTATGAAATATGATTGTGATATCATAGTAAATTTTTTATATTGTTAAATATATACTAATAATGATAAATATTGATTTTATTATTAGTATTATTAAATAATATATATAAATATGCAAATATTAAAAATATGTGCATAGAAAAGAAGGGGACGTAAAATGTGAATATATATTAGCTTTCGTTAGGGGAAAATATAAGGGAGAAATTAAAAATAATAAACAGTGAGGGAGAATAATGAATACTTCAACGTATTGCGATCCACTTCAGAAAATTGTACTTGAAACCATAGCGCGCAAACGGGGGTTCCGCATTGACGAAAGCCTTCTCGCCAACGAGAAAATGTCTATGGTAACGGTGGAGGATATCGAAAAAGCCCTCGAACAGGCCCCTACCGATGTAGACCTGCTGTTCGCAAAGGGCATGGCCTATTTTAACGGCGATTTTCAAGTTGCAATCGACGCGTTTTCCCTGGGCTTGCTGCAAGAGCCCTTCTCCACCAAGCTCCACTATATGCGGGGCCGCAAATATGTGTCCCTGGATAAATGGCCCGAAGCGGCGTCCGAGTTTTTGATGTGTATCCGTATCAACCCAGAGGATTACGGCCCCTTTGAAAACCTGGGCATCTCCTGGTTTTATCATCCCCAGCATTATTTAGGCCTCACCTACTTCTACATGAACAACCTGGAAAAGGCCGTGGAATGCTTCCGGGATTCCATGAACGTATACCTGAAAAACGGCATCGAGTTTGTCCCGGTAGAGGTGGATTGGATGTGGATGGCTTACATGAAGATGGGCCAGAAGGACAAGGCCCATGAGATCCTGCAATACACCGATGCATCCACGCCTATTGCAGAGAGCGACGTCACCTATAAACATCGGGTGCTGCTTTACAAGGGGATCCTTACGGAGCAGCAATATCTGGATCTGATCGATGATGCGGACCATCTACATAGCATGTCGGCATATTACGCCCTGGCAAACTATTATTACTTCGAAAAAAACGATGTAAAGAAGGCGGTAGAGTTGCTGGATAAGGTGCTGGCCATTCCTACCCAGCATCATGCCTTTGCCTATAAGTTCGCCCTGCTGGATCGGGATAAATGGGCGGCCCAGCTGTAACCGATGGGGGAGAAAACAATGGACAATACCACCTATTGCGATCCGCTGCAAAGGATCATCCTGGAGACCATCGCCCAAAAGCGAGGGTTCCGGATCGACGAAAGCCTGCTGGAGCAGGAACGGATGTCCATGGTGACGGTGGAGGACATTGAAAAGGCCCTGGAAACGGAGCCCGAAAATGTGGATCTGCTGTTCGCCCGGGGTTCGGCGTACTTTAACGGGGACTTCCAGGAAGCGATCAATTCGTATTCCCTAGCCCTGCTCCAGGAGCCCTTCTCCTGTAAGCTCCATTATATGCGGGGCCGCAAATACGTTTCCCTGGATCAATGGCCGGAAGCCGCCGCGGATTTTCTCATGTGCATCCGGATCAATCCTGAGGAAAACGAGCCCTTTGAAAACCTGGGCTTATCCTGGTTTTACGGGCCGCAGCATTATCTGGGGCTGGCGTACTTCTACATGGGAAATTTGGAAATGGCGGCCAAGTATTTCCTCGATGAAATACGCCTGTATCAGAAAAACGATATCGCCTTTATCCCCGTAGAGGTGGACTGGCTTTGGATGGCCTATATGAAGATGGGTAAGAAGCAAGAAGCCCATGCGATCCTCCAATACGTCGATGCGGATACCCCCATTCATGATTGCGACATCGTGTACAAATACCGGGTGCTGCTTTACAAGGGCGTCTATTCTGAGGAGAAATTTGTGAGCCTGATCGATGATAGCGACCATCTCCACAGCATGTCCGCCTACTATGCCCTTGCCAACTACCGCTACCATGAAAAGGGCGATGTGAAAGGGGCGGTGGAATTGCTGGACAAGGTATTAGCGATTCCCACCCACCACCATGCGTTTGCGTACAAATTTGCTCTGCTCGACAGAGACAAATGGGCCCAAGAGCTCAAAAACTAAGCAAGAAGAAAGGAAAAAAACATGGACAACACAACGTACTGCGATCCGTTGCAAAAAATCATCCTGGAGACCATCGCCAAAAAGCGCGGCTTCCGGATCGATGAAAGCCTGCTGGAGAACGAACGGGTCTCCATGGTAACCGTGGAGGATATTGAAAAGGCGTTGGAAAGCGAGCCCACCAACGTGGACCTGCTGTTTGCCCGGGGTTCAGCGTACTTTAACGGGGACTTCCAGGAAGCTATCAATTCGTATTCCTTGGGCTTGCTCCAGGAGCCTTTTTCCACCAAGCTGCGCTATATGCGCGGTCGGAAGTATGTGTCTTTGGATAAGTGGCCGGAAGCCGCCGCGGATTTCCTCATGTGCATCCGGATCAATCCCGAGGACTATGAACCCTTTGAAAACCTGGGGGTGTCCTGGTTCTATCTGCCCCAGCACTATCTGGGCCTAGCCTATTTCTACATGGGAGATCTGGAAAAGGCGGTACAGTATTTCCGCCAGGCCATGGATCTTTATATCAAGAACAAGATCGATTTCATCCCGGTAGAGGTGGATTGGATCTGGATGGCCTATATGAAGCTGGGCAAGAAGGACGAGGCCCATGAGATCCTGAAATATACCGATGAGAATACCCCTATCATCGAGTGCGACATCACCTATAAGCACCGGGTGCTCCTTTACAAGGGGGTATATTCCGAGGAGAAGTTTGTAAGCCTGATCGATGATAACGATCATCTCCACAGCATGTCCGCCTATTATGCCCTTGCCAATTACTATTACTTTGAAAAGGGCGATGTAAAACGGGCAGTAGAGCTGCTGGACAAGGTCTTAGCCATTCCCACCCAGCATCATGCCTTCGCCTACAAGTTTGCCCTGCTGGATCGGGATAAGTGGGCTGCGGAATGCAACAAATGAGGTTGCATGCAAGTATAAAAAATGTGACGAAAAGGAGGTAAACAATGAAAAAAATTGCTTTGCTCATGGCCCTTTTGTTCCTGGTGGCTGCCTTTGTTGGCTGCAGCCCCGCTGCGAATGAAGAGGGTACTGCCGACAGCGGCCAGGAGGGCGCTGCCGCATCGGGGGAGGCCGGTTATAAGGACACCATTACCGTGGCCATTAACACCGACCATTATCCCGACGACCCCCACAACAACACCGGTAACCACCGGATCTTGACCATGCTGTACAACCGGCTTGTAAAGCGCAATCCTGACAACGAGATCGTGCCCGACGCGGCAGAGAGCTGGGAATGCAGCGAGGACGGCCTAACCTGGACCTTCTACCTCAAGCAGGGCATCAAATTCCACAACGGCAAGGAAATGACCGCCAACGATGTGAAGGCATCCTTTGACCGGCTCACCAACGAGGAGGACCCCCTGGCCTATACCTCCAGCTTCGCCTTTATCGAAAGCACCAACGTCATTGACGATTACACGGTGGAGATCAAGCTGAAGTATCCCGTTGCTCCCATGCTGGCCAACCTGACGGCCACCCAGGCCTCCATCATGGACGCGGACATCATTGCCGAATATGGACGGGACATCGGCACCGCGCCGGAAAACACCATTGGTACCGGCCCGTATATGATGGTGAACCGCATTACGGACCAGGAGGTCAACCTGGTTGCCAATGAAAACTATTTTGAAGGCGCCCCCCTCACCAAGAACCTGAAGTTCCTGGTTGTAAAGGAGGAAAGCTCCCGGTCCATCGCCCTGGAGACCGGCGAGGTGGATATCATCACCAGCATGTCCCCCAGCGAGACCGTGCGCTTGGACGCCCTGGATGGGTTCCACGCGGAGATCACCCCCAGCGTTGGACAGCATAACTTCTGCTTCAACTATACCCATCCCATCATCAAGGACCCCAAGATCCGCCAGGCCATCAATTACTGCATTGACCATCAGGCCATCATTGACGCCCTGTGGAGCGAGGTGGGATACACCGCCTGCACATCCGCCCTGTCCCCCAATGTTTGGGGCTATGTGGACCTGGGCGTGATTGAGCAGGATTACGACAAGGCCAAGGAGCTGCTAGCAGAAGCCGGGTATCCCGATGGATTTACCTTCCAGGCCATTGCCAGCTCCATCTATGCAAAGAACGGGGAAGTGCTGGAAATGATCGCCGAGCAGCTCAAGCCCGTTGGGATTATCGTGGACATCCAGGTGATCGATAGCACCACCTTTAGTTCCATGCAGACCCTCACCCCTGAGCAGGCGGAATTCGGCATGATCTGCTGCGGCCTTGGGCCCAGCTCCGCCGACGCCCACGAAGCCTATGCCCGCTCCTTCATCACCCCAGATAACGGCATGAACGGCTCCAACATCGGCTTCTATTCCAACGCGGAAGTGGATGCCCTGATCGAGCAAGGCGCCCAGGAGATGGACGAAGAGAAGCGGTTGGACATTTATAAGCGGATTCAGGAGATCATCTATCTGGAAGACCCCGGCGGAATCTGGGTGTATGACACCAAGAATATCAACGTCATGACGGATAATGTGGAAGGCTATGAGCTGGACATCCGCGGCATGATCAACTTCCAGAAGATGCGGATCAAGGAGTAACCGCTATCCCGTCGCACACCCAAGGCAAAACATGACTGAGGAAGGGTTGGAATCGTTTTGTTAAAATATATTTGCAAAAAGTTGGTGTTTTTAGTCGTACTGTTGCTGCTGATTTCCATCGTTGTATTTGTTGCGATCCGGCTGGTGCCCGGCGATCCGGTGGTGGCAATGCTGGGTTCGGAAGTAGCCGGCATGTCCGAAGAATACCTGGAATATGAACGGGAACGCTTGGGGCTTAATGACCCCATGTACGTCCAGTACTTCAACTATATGAAGGACCTGTTCCGGGGGGATTTGGGCGTGTCCATCCGCACGGATCAACCGGTGATTGAGATCATCCTGGATCGATATCCCGTCACCATCAAGATCGCGCTGCTCTCCATTGGGCTGGCGACCCTATTTGGGGTGATCCTGGGGATCATATCAGCGGTAAAGCATAATAGCGTGCTGGATTATATCATCAGTACAACCTCCATGCTTTCCATTTCCACCCCTTCCTTTTTCTTGGCCCTTGTTTTGCTGCTGGTGTTTGCGCTGAAGCTAAAGGTATTACCCAGCATGGGGCTATCCTCCTCCCTGCATTATGTGCTGCCCGTGGTAACCATAAGCGTTATGGAACTGGGCTATGTGGCGCGGACAACCAGAAGCTCCATGCTGGATGTAATCACCCAGGACTACATCAGGACGGCGCGGGCAAAAGGCGTGCCGGAGCGCATCGTATTCTATGTGCAGGCCCTGAAAAACGCCCTGATCCCCATCGTAACCACCACCGGCTTAAAGTTCGGTTCCCTGCTGGCGGGCTCCTCCATTGTGGAGACGGTCTTCAGCATCCAGGGCTTGGGTTCGTTGGTTGTGGAAAGCATTAGTTATCGAGATTACCCTTGCGTGCAAGGGGCTGTGTTGATGATAGCGGCCACGTTTGTGGTGGTGAATACCGTGGTGGATATCCTGTATGCGCAGATCGACCCGCGCATCCGGTATAGCTGACGCTGCAGTGGAGGATGTTATGAAGAAGGAAAAACAAGCACATGGCGTATCCTTTTTGAAACGCTTCATGAAGCGGAAAACTGCGGTTGTGGGCGCGATCATCTTGATCATTATTTTTGCCGCCGTCATATTCGGCCCCATCCTCAGCGATGTGGACCCCTTTGCACAGAATACGGATATCATGAACCAGCCCCCTACAGCGGAACACTTGCTGGGCACGGATTACCTAGGTCGGGACGTGCTGACCCGCATGATGTACGGCGGACGGATATCCCTGGGGATCAGCTTTGGCGGCGTAATTACCGGCAGCCTGATCGGAATCTTCCTGGGAGTATGCGCCGGGTATTTTGGGAAATGGGTGGATAATATCATCTCGGGCTTGATCACCGTATTGCTGTCCTTCCCCGGCTTGCTCCTTGCCATGCTGGTGGTCGCCATCCTGGGCAAGGGCACCCTCAATACCATGTTTGCGGTCATGGTCTTTAACATACCCACCATGGCCCGGGTGGTACGGGGCCTGGTGATCCAGAACAAGAACCAGGAGTATATTCAGTCCTGCAGAACCATCGGCGCATCCAATTTGCGCATCATTATCCTGCACCTGATTCCCAATTGCAGCTCGCAGATCATCGTCAATATTACGCTGAGCTTCGGTACGGCGATCCTCTCTGCATCCGGCCTGTCCTTTTTAGGCTTGGGCGTCCAGCCCCCCAATCCCGAATGGGGCGCCATGCTGAGCCAAGCCAGGACCTCGGTTATGACTTACCCCTTGGGGGTGATCATTCCAGGGCTGGCGATCATGCTGGTGGTTCTCGGCTTTAGCCTGTTGGGGGATGGGCTCCGGGATGCGTTGGATCCAAAACTTAAGAACAGGTAGGAGCAGAGCATGAGCACACCGATTCTAGAAGTAAAAGGGCTGAAAACGGTCTTTCACACGGAAGCAGGCACCGTGCACGCGGTTGACGGGCTGGACTTTACCCTGCATGAAAACGAAACCTTGGCCATCGTAGGCGAGTCGGGCTGCGGCAAAAGCGTTGCGTCCCTGTCCATCTTGCGCTTGATCGCATCCCCCCCAGGGGAGATCGTTTCCGGCCAGATCCTCTATAAAGGCCAAGACCTGCTCAAACTGACGAAAAAGGAGATGGTGGCCCTCCGGGGCAACGAAATCTCCATGATTTTCCAGGAGCCCATGACCTCCTTGAACCCAGTATTCACCATTGGATACCAGCTGATGGACCCCTTCATTTTCCATAAGAAATGCAAGAAGGAGGAGGCGGCAAAGCTGGCCCTGGAAATGCTTAAAAAGGTGGGTATCCCGTCCCCGGAAAACGTCATGCATTACTATCCCCATCAGCTTTCAGGCGGTATGCGACAACGGGTCATGATTGCCATGGCTTTGGCTTGCGAACCCAGCATTTTGATCGCGGATGAGCCCACCACTGCCCTGGACGTGACCATCCAGGCCCAGATCCTTGAGCTGATCGCAAACCTCAAGGACAAAGAAAATACCTCCGTTATCCTGATCACCCACGATTTGGGAATCGTAGCCCAGATCGCGCAAAATATCATGGTGATGTATGCCGGCCAGTGCATTGAGTATGCGCCGACCAAGACGTTGTTTGAGAACCCATTGCACCCCTATACCAGAGGGCTGCTAAAGAGCATACCAAATGTGAGCCAAAAGGTGGATATGTTGTATTCCATCAAGGGCACGGTCCCGGATTCCATTTCCTATCCCCCTGGATGCCGGTTTTACGATCGGTGCGAAGAAAACGCGCCGATGTGCCGGGAATGCGCCCAAGCATTGCTGGAGGTGGAAGCAGGACATTGGGTACGTTGCTGCAAAGTGCAAAAGGAGAACAAAGCATGAAAGGCTCCCATTTGATCGAAGTAGAAAATCTAAAGGTTTTTTATAAATTCACAAGCAAAGGGCTCAAAAAGGAGCACCGTTTAGTACAGGCGGTAAACGATGTGAGCTTCTTTGTGGAAAAGAACGAGACCTTCGGCATCGTAGGAGAATCCGGCTGCGGGAAAACAACCACGGGCAAAGCCATCTTACAGCTTGTGCAGCCCACGGCTGGCGAGATCCGCTTCAACGGGAAAAACATCCTGGACGTCCATGACAAAAAGGAGAAATTTGCATTAAAGCGCAGCATTCAGATGATCTTCCAGGACCCCTTTTCCTCGTTGGACCCGCGGTATACCATTGGTCGGTTTATCGAAGAACCCTTGATCGTGCATAAAATCGGCACCCGGAAGGAGCAGCGGGAAAAAACCCTGGAATTGATGCACGAGGTGGGGCTGCGGGAGGACCAGTACGACCGCTATCCCCATGAGCTGTCCGGCGGCCAGCGGCAGCGGGCGGGAATCGCCCGGGCGTTGACCTTAAACCCATCTGTTTTGGTATGCGACGAACCGGTTTCCGCCCTAGACGTTTCCATTCAGGCCCAGGTTTTGAATATGATGAAGGTGCTTCAGCGAAAGTATGGGCTCACATACATTTTCATTTCCCATAACCTAAGCGTGGTAAAGCACATATCCGATCGCATCGGGGTCATGTATTTGGGCAACCTGGTGGAATTGGCGGATGCGGACGAGCTGTTTGAGAACCCGCAACATCCATATACCAAGGCTTTGATCGACGCCATCCCCATCGCTGACCCCAATAAGCCTCCCATGAAGGCCAGCCTGAGCGGGGACGTGCCCAATGCCATTGATCCGCCTTCCGGCTGCTGTTTCCATACCCGCTGCCCTTTGGCCCGGCCCGAATGCGCGATCAACAAACCATCCCTGCAAAAAACAAAAGAAGGCCATGAAGTGGCTTGTTTCATCCATGCAAAATAACGACTGAGGAGACGGTATATGAAAACCCTGATGCTGGACGACTTTAAAAAATACGCATCGCTCTCTGGGCTGGCGACAAATGACGACCATACTATGGTTGCCTATTTGAAGCATACGATCAACTTGGAAGACAATTGCTACGCGTCACGCCTCTGGCTTACAGATATTGCCTCAGGAAAAAATGAGGAAGTGGATTTCCATGAAAATGTCAGCTGGCTTTGCTGGCTGGAGGTGACCCGCCTGGCCTTTGCCGCGGTAAAAGATCAGGCAACCCATCTGTATTGTTACAATACCGTGGAAAAGACGGTGGCTTCCTTGGGACAGGTGGGGATGGCCGTACACCTGGAAGGCAAGGTCAACGACACAACGCTGGCGGTAACCGGCACCCGGAACCTGCAAAAGGAGACCCAAGAAGCCTATATGCAGCAGGCCGGCCTTGCACAATACAGCCATGAAGGGGAAAACTGCATCGTATTTGACGAATACCCCTTTGCCTTTAACGGGCTGGGGATCACCAATAAGCTGCGGAACACCTTGTATTTGCTGGACCTAAAAACCTGCGCCCTTAAGCAGCTTACCTTTGGCATGGTCAAAGTGGACCAGGTGGCCATCCATCCCAATGGTACGGAAATCGCCTTCAGTGGGATCGACTATACGGACTTTGCGGATTACCGGTACGGGCTGTACCGCTATAATCTGGCCGAGGATAAAACCCGGTGCGTGTTTGAACCCGGCAAGTACCACATTGCACAGATGGTCTATCTAAACGACCATAAACTGATGTTTGTTGCAGGCAAACATGAAAAAGAAGCGGCCATGCAATGCCCGGAGTTTATGCTGGTGGATCTTGCAACGGACGGGGTGACCCTGCTCTGCAACCAAGATTTAAGCGTCGGCAATTCCATCGGCTCGGATTGCCGCTATGGCTCGGGCCAGTCCCTGTGCGTAGAAGGGGAAAAGATCTACTTTATTTCCGTCATCGAGGACGCCTCCTGCATCTTAAGCTGCGACAAGCAGGGCACCCTTCAAACCGTTGTGGCAAACGGCGGCTCCATAGACATGTTCGACATTAAGGGGGATTGTATCGCCTATGTGGGCATGCATGATATGCATTTGCAGGAGGTATACCTATATGATATCCGTAAGGACCGCCGGCCTAGATGCCTGACAGGCCATAACGATGACGTGATCAAAGCCTGCCCGCCCCTTATGCCGGAAAAACTCCAGTTCCAAAACGCCAATGGGGATGAGATCCACGGGTTTGTGATAAAGCCTGCCAATTACAATGAAAATGAAAAATACCCAGCCATCCTGGATATCCATGGCGGCCCTCGGGTGGCATATGGGGCGGTTTATTTCCACGAAATGCAGCTGTGGGCCCGGATGGGATACTTCGTATTCTTCTGCAATCCCACCGGAAGCGATGGCCGGGGCAACAAATTCTGGCTTGGCGGCCGGTTCGGCACCATCGACTACGATGATTTGATGCAGTTTACGGATGTAGTGCTGGAGAAATATCCCCAGATCGATAAAAAACGCGTGGGCGTAACCGGCGGCAGCTATGGCGGTTATATGACCAACTGGATCATTACGCATACCAGACGGTTCGCTGCAGCTATCTCTATGCGTTCCATTGTTGATATCGCCGGTTCTTACGGGGCTACGGATTACGGCATCTGGGGAACCCCAGGCGTATACGGCGGCACTCCTTGGGCAAATGAACAGCGTCTGCGGGAGCAGTCTCCCTATACTTATGCCATGAACATCACAACGCCTACACTCTTCCTTCATTCCCTGGAGGATTTCAGATGCAGCGTATCGGGGGCTTTCCAGCTCTACTCTGCTATGCAGCTAAAAGGCGTGCCTACCCGGATGTGCCTGTTTAAGGGAGAGTGCCATGAGCTGTCCCGTTCCGGAAGACCCAGGAGCCGGATGAAACGGCTGGAAGAAATCACAAATTGGCTGGATGCCTATTTAAAACCATAAATAATAAACATAAAGGAGAAAATGATTATGAGTCACGAAAAAGTACAGGAGCGTCAGATCCAGATTATGAAAGAGGGAGGAGCTACCAGAGGCCCCATTGTCATGGACAAAGACATGTTAAAAGAAGTGGATGAGTTTTTAAAGGACCACCCCAAGAGCTTTAAAGCCTGGGTAGCCAGAGGAATCCTCTATTTTAACGACGATTTTGAGAAAGCAATTGAGAGCTTTTCTCAGGCGCTTGCCATTAATCCTTTCAGCGGAGATCAGTATTACAACAGAGGAAGAAAATTCCTTTCTGAAGATCGCTATCCCCAGGCCCTTGCAGATCTGGTTATGTCTACCCGTCTGGATGACACGGATGCGTGGAAATGGCATTTCCGCGGTGTGGCTCACTATTTCTTAGATCAGTTTGAGGAAGCCATTGAGTGCTTTGAGAGAG
>OGYF01003067.1_pt1 | contig 11756 bp, 10 predicted proteins | sample 1576451 | NCBI WGS metagenome assembly OGYF01 (sample SAMEA3541505, study PRJEB24748) | human gut metagenome | biome: human gut; feature: human-associated habitat; material: faeces | place: China | collected 2012 | reverse complement strand
GCAAGGGTCAGCCCCTTGCGCTGCAGGGTGTGCACCACCGTTTCTTCCAGCCCGGCCACATCCTCATCATACACTGCATCGCCCAGCAGATCATAGAACTTTTTGGCATATTCCCGGCACATTTTTTCGCCTTCCGCATCGGAAGCAGCCCGGGCGGTGATACGGATCTCGCACTCACCGGTCTTACAGTAGATGGCAGCAGTCGGGTTGGCGTTTTCCAGCAGATCACGCACCTGATATTCCAGGCTGCTCTCGCCGCCCAGCACCCGCAGGGTGACAGAGTGCAGGGTGCAGTTCTGGCGCTTCATCAGCAGGGGGCGGACGCTCTCGTTCCACATGGCTTTCATCTCGCTGGGCACGCCCGGCATCAGGACAGCACAGCGGCCCTCCTGCTCAAACCAAGCACCGGGGGCAGTGCCGTGGTGGTTGATGATCTTATGCCCCTTTACGGGCACCATGGCCTGCTTGCGGTTGTTGGGGGTGGTCACCCGGCCGGAGCGGGCAAAATAACCGGTGATCTTCTCCCACTCGCTCTCGTCAAAGACCAGCGTATCGCCATAGCAGGCGGCAACGGTCTCCTTGGTCAGGTCGTCTGCCGTGGGGCCCAGACCGCCGGTGAACACCAGCAGGTCACAGCGGTTCTTTGCCTCGTTGACAAAGTCCGCCAGCCGCCCCTGATTGTCGCCGATGGTGCTCTCCCGCTGGACCGTAATGCCCAGCTCAGCAAGCTCCCGGCTCAGGTACTGGGCATTGGTGTTGAGGATGTTGCCGAGCAGCAGCTCGGTGCCCACACTGATGATCTCCGCTGTCATGCCGCTCACCCCTCAAACTCGATCTCGTCCGTAATGCGGATGCGGATCCGCTCGGTGTTCTCGGCAGCTTCGGCCTCCAGCTCTGCCAGACCGGGCATGGCGGCTTCTGCCTCCAGGATCTCCGCCAGCTCGGGGCGGATCTTCGGGTGCGGCGGGGTGAAGATGGTGCAGCAGTCCTCATAGGGCAGGATGCTGGTCTCGTAGGTGCCAATGTGGCGGGAGGTCTCGATGATCTCGGTCTTGTCCATGCCGATCAGCGGGCGCAGGATGGGCAGATCCTGGGCGGCATCGGTGCACTGCAGGGCCTTGACGGTCTGGCTTGCCACCTGAGCCAGACTCTCGCCGGTGATGAGGGCCTCACAGCCCTGTCTGGTGGCAATCCGATTGGCAATGCGCATCATACTGCGGCGCATCAGCACCGTGAACAGCACATCGGGGGCATTGTCCCGGATATACTCCTGCGGCTTGGTGTAGGGCACCACAAACAGGTTGGAGCTGCCGGTATAGGGGGTGATCTTTTGGGCCAGAGTTTTAACTTTCAGTTTTGCGCGTTCAGAAGTATACGGAGGGGACGCAAAATGGATGTGATCCAGGGCCAGACCGCGCTTTGCCATCCGGTAAGCAGCCACCGGGCTGTCGATGCCGCCGGAGAGCATATTCAGGGCACGGCCGGAGGTTCCCACGGGCAGGCCGCCCTCTCCGGGTATTTTCGGGCCATGAATATACGCACCGTAATCGCGAATCTCTACAATGACCTTAAACTGGGGGTTCTTCACATCCACCCGCAGGTAGTTGTGCAGCCCCAGCAGGTAAGCGCCCAGCTCCCGCATCAGCTCAGGGCTGGTCATAGGGTAGGTCTTATCGGAACGGCGGGCCTCCACCTTGAAGGTCTTGATGCCGTGCAGGCTGTCGCCCAGATACTCCTCCGCAGTCCGGCAGATGGTGTCAAAGTCCTTTTCGCAGACCACGGCACGGCTCAGCGCCGCCAGACCGAACACGGTGCGCACCCGGTCAAAGGCCAGATCCATGTCCACGTCCTCTTCTTCGGGCTCCATATAAAAGGTAGACTGGGTGCAGTACACCTTGAACTTGCCCACGGTCTTGAGCCGGTAGCGCAGGATCTTCATCATGGCCGACTCAAACTGGTTGCGGTTCAGGCCCTTCAGGGACATCTCGCCCTGATAGCCCATAATAATTTCACGCATAGAGTTCTCCTTAATTATAGCTGGCTCACCCTCTCCGTCAGCGCTGACGCGCTGCCACCTCCCCCAAAGTGGGAGGCCTTGGCATTCCACGCAAAGTTTCCGGTTTTGTCAAGAGCTCCCCCTTTGGGGGAGCTGGACGCGGAGCGGCCTGAGAGGGTGAGGATGCTTTCCTTTTTTACTTTTTGATTCTCTGTAAGTGCTTCATGCCGTCTTCAAAGGCGTTGAGGAACGCGTCCACATCCTCGGGGGTGTTGTCCGCACAGAAGGCCACGCGGATGGCCGTATCAATGGCCAGCGGGTCCCTGCCCATGGCGGCAAGGGTATGGCTGGGCTGGCCCCGGCCGCAGGCACTGGCCGAGGAGACATAGACCTGCTGCTGTGCCAGATGGGCCAGCATGGTCTCGCTCTTGATGCAGTTCTCGCTGAAGTTCAGCACCTCGGGCACCGCATTGTCCGGGCTGTTGATGACCACCTCCGGAAAGGCTTTCAGCCCTTCCCGCAGGCGCAGGTTCAGGGCGCGCACAGCAGCATCCCGGCTCTTCATGGTCTTGTTCAGGCGGGTGGCCGCGGCAGCAAGGCCCAGCGCATAGGGCAGGTTCTCGGTGCCGGGGCGCTTCTCCCGCTCCTGCTCACCGCCCAGATAGGGAGCCTGGAACGCCTGATACAGGCTGTCGCTCAGGTAGAGCGCACCAATGCCCTTGGGTGCATGGATCTTGTGTCCGCTGACAGCCAGTGTGTCGATGTTCGCCAGCTTGATGGGCACCCGCATCCAGGCCTGCACGGCATCCACATGGACGATGGTGCGGCTGTTGCGGCGCTTGACCTCGGCGGCCAGACGCTCCACATCGTTCCGGGTGCCGACCTCGTTGTTGACCATCATGCAGGCCACAAGGATGGTGTTTTTGTCCACATGGTCCAGCATCCGGTCAATGTCCAGCGTGCCATCCGGGCTGGGGTCCACCACGGTCACATCATAGCCCATGGCGGCCAGACGCTCCAGCGGCTTCTGCACGCTGGGGTGCTCAAAACCGGACACCACGATGCCCTTGCCGAACCTGCGGGTCAGGGCCGCGCCCAGCAGAGCCATGTTGTTGCTCTCGCTGCCGCAGGAGGTAAAATAGAGCTCCCGGCTCTTGCAGCCCAGGGTGCGGGCCACGGCGGCGCGGGCGGCATTCAGTGCTTCCTCGCTCCGGGCACCGGGGGCATACAGGCTGGACGGGGTGGCCCAGTGTTCCCGCATGGCCTTGTTGATGACATCCGCCACTTCCGGGGCCACGATGGTGGTGGCGGCGTTGTCCAGATAATGCAATTCAGGGTTTTGCAGCATAAATTTTGATTCCTGCTTTCTCAGTTAAGCCAGCGGCACCCGCCGCCGACAGGATTTCATACTAAACCATGATGATTATACCACAAAGCATCTGCCGCCGTAAAGTAGCACGGCCCACTTGCACGGCCCCGCCGGGTGCTGTATAATGAGGATAACGAACACAAAGAAAGCCGGGTGTTTTTATGGCCGATTATCAGGAATACCGCCGCCGCATCCTGCGCAAGCGCTGGCGCAGGACTTTTGCCGCTGCCGGGCTGCTGGTGCTGCTCATCCTGCTCAGCGCCGTAGGCCTGCTGTGGAAGCACCTCCACCGGGAGCAGAGCCCTGCCGCCGTGCAGGGCCCGACCATCTTCCAGCAGGAGCTGCAGAGCAGCGAGTGGAACACCATCAGCTACACGCCCGCGCGGCGGCTGACCGTGCAGACCACCTCTGCCGGGTCCACCGCCATGGATTTCCGGCTGGCCGCGCTGGACCGCACCACCGCCGTGGACCGCAGTTATTTTGCCAACGTCTGTTTTCTGGGCGACAGCCTGACGCAGGGGATGCAGATCTATTCCAGCGGCCTGCCAGAGGCCTCTTTCTGCGCCTACCGGGGCGCAGGCCCCAGCGTCGTGGTCAATGGCACAACCTGCAAGCGCTCCGATGGCGGCACAGAGGTTCCCATGGAGGTGCTGACAGCCCGGCAGCCCCCGGTGCTGTATATCCTGCTGGGCACCAACGTGCTCAACCGGGACGGGGATTATTCCAGCTTTCTCACCTACTACCGGCTCATGCTGGATATGATCTCCCAGGCCTTGCCCAACACGCAGATCTACGTGCAGTCCATTACGCCTGTCCGGCCCGAGGTGCGCAGCAGCCATCCCGGCCTGTACAAAGAGCGGCTGTGCGAGATCAACAATGAGCTGGCTGCCATTGCGCTGGAAAAGAACTGCGCTTTCCTCAACCTGTGGGAAGCCCTTGCCGATGACAATGGTGACCTGAAAGCCGAGTACGCGCAGCCTGACGGCATCCACATCAAGCCGGAAGGCTACCCCGCCTGGGTGGAATATCTCGCCACCCACACCGTGGGCCAACAGACGGCTTAAGCTGAATACTCACATAGAAAAACCGCCCTTCCGGCACCAAACCGGAAAGGCGGTTTTGTCATACAAACAGGAACGGGGAATGCGGCATCAGAACAGCCCCGTGATCTTACCCTCGGCATCCACGTCGATATTGACAGCGGCGGGCTTCTTGGGCAGGCCGGGCATGGTCATAATGTTGCCGCAGATCACCACCACGAAACCGGCACCGGCGGCAAGGCGGACTTCCCGCACCTCCATGGTAAAGCCGGTGGGTGCACCGGTCAGCTTGGCGTTATCGCTGAAGCTGTACTGGGTCTTGGCGATGCAGACCGGCAGGTCGCCGTAGCCCAGCTCGGTCAGTTCGGCCAGTGTCTTGGAAGCGGCGGCGCTGAAATTCACCCCGTCGGCACGGTAGATCTTTTTGGCGATGGCTTCCACTTTCTGCTTCAGGGGCATATCCAGCGGGTAGACGTACTGGATGGGGCGGGCCTCCATGACCTCCAGCACCTTTTCTGCCAGAGCCTTGCCGCCCTCGCCGCCCTTGGCGAACACCTCGCTCAGGACGCAGGGCACGCCCTGCTTGGCGCAGACCTGCTCAACGTATGCCTGCTCCTCCGGGGTGTCGGTGGGGAAGGCATTGATGGCCACCACCACAGGCAGGCCAAAGCCGTTCTTCAGGTTGTCGATGTGGCGCACAAGGTTGGAGGCACCAGCCTTGACAGCCTCGAGATTCGGCTGGTTCAGGTCAGCCTTGGCAACGCCGCCGTGGCTCTTGAGGGCACGGACAGTGGCCACCAGCACGCAGGCGCTGGGGGCGATGCCGGCATAGCGGCACTTGATATCCAGGAACTTCTCGGCACCCAGATCTGCACCGAAGCCCGCCTCCGTGATGACGTAATCGGCCAGCGAGAGGCTGAGCTTGGTGGCCATGACGCTGTTGCAGCCGTGGGCAATGTTGGCAAAGGGGCCGCCGTGGATGATGGCGGGGTTGTTTTCCAGCGTCTGAACGAGGTTCGGGTCAAGGGCATCCTTGAGCAGCGCGGTCATGGCACCGGCGGCACCGATGTCGCCTGCCGTGACGGGCTTGCCCTCGTAGGTGTAGGCGCAGACGATTTTCGACAGCCGCTCCTTCAGGTCGGAGATGCTGGTGGCCAGGCAGAAGATCGCCATGACCTCGCTGGCAACGGTGATATCAAAGCCGTCCTCACGGGGGGTACCGTTGACCTTGCCGCCCAGACCATCCACGATGAAGCGGAGCTGGCGGTCGTTCATATCCATGCAGCGCTTCCAGGTGATGCGGCGGGGATCGATGTTCAGGGGATTGCCCTGCTGGATGCTGTTATCGATCATGGCAGCCAGCAGGTTGTTTGCGGTGCCGATGGCATGCAGGTCACCGGTAAAGTGGAGGTTGATATCCTCCATGGGCACCACCTGGGCATAGCCGCCGCCGGCCGCGCCGCCCTTGACACCGAACACGGGGCCAAGGCTGGGCTCACGCAGGCAGAGCATGGTCTTTTTGCCCAGAGCGTTCATGGCATCGGCCAGGCCCACGCTGGTGGTAGTTTTGCCCTCGCCTGCCGGGGTGGGGCTGATGGCCGTGACCAGGACCATCTTGCCCTGCTTGGATGCCTTGTGGATGAGGCGGTGGTTGATCTTGGCCTTGTAGCGGCCATAGGGGATCACGTCCTCATCGGCAAGGCCCAGCGAGGCAGCGATCTCGGTGATGGGCTTCATTTTGGCTTCCTGTGCGATCTCGATATCAGACTTCATGCTCAAATCCTCCCTGAAATGCAAAAAGGACAGCTTTGCGCACCAATAGCGCAAGGCTGCCCAGACGGTCGGCGTAACAAAACCCGGTTTTGTCTGCACTGTGGTGCTCCACAACGTTCCGTCAGCAGGCAAACCCGTTCTTCTGGGTCAAAGATATCACATCTGCCCGTGGTTTGTCAAGCAGAAACTGTCCGCAAAGAAAAATCTGCCTGTACGGCCCCTGCGGCTTGCATCCATCCTGCCAGATGTGTTATACTAAAGTGTATCAAACGATAGGGAGGCTTTCACGATGCCATTTACACCGAAACTGACTTATAAAGGCAAGCCCCTCGTCCGTAAGGACAACGAGCTGTATTACGGCCGTATGACCGACCCCTATGTGCTGCGGATGCAGATCCTGAGCACCAAATCCGTGGGCGGCATGGATGTGGCCGATAAGGTACACATTCAGGTCTTTTCCACCAACGACAGCCTGGCCCCTGAGGCCCGCGTGTTCCGCCAGACCACCAAGAATGGCCTGTACAACGCACTGGACATTGGCAGCATCTGGCTGCAGAAGGCAAACGAGACCCGCTGAACGGCATAAAAAAGGACCGTCTCCCGCTGAGGAGACGGTCCTTTTTGTTGTGCTTTACTCTTCGGTCACTTCAAAGTCCAGGGGCTTGCCGCAGCCGGGGCACTTGGGTGCGCCATCCAGCAGGTCGTCCTCCTCAAACACAGTGGTCTGACCACAGGCGGGGCAGGTCACCTCGTACTTCACAGGGCCTTCCTCCTGCTCCTCGTCGTCATCCTCCAGCGCAACCTCAAAGGTCACGCCGCAGTGGGCGCAGTTTGCTTCGCCCGCGTCCAGGTCGTCCTCGCTGACGTAAACGGTCTCGCCGCAGTTGGGGCAGGCCACCTCATAGAACGGCTCACTGGCGATATCATCGTCATTGTCGTCCTCTTCGGTGTCCTCTTCCTCTTCTTCGGGCTCCTCGTCATCCTCATCGTCCTCATAGAGGTCGGCTTCCAGATCCTCCAGCTCCTCGCTCAGGTCGTTGATCTGGTCGTAGGCGCGGGTCACATCTTCATCGATGCCGTCCACAGCCTCTGCCAGTTCGCCCAGCAGTTCGCTCATGGCCTTGATGACCTTGCCCTCTTTGGTGGTCTCGTCGATGCCCAGGCCCTCGATCAGGCCCCGCAGGTATGCAGCCTTTTCCTTCATAAGAATGACCTCCTATTTAAAATAACCTCTCAGGCCGCTCCGCGGCCAGCTCCCCTAATAGGGGAGCCCTTGGCATAGCGGAAAACTTTCCGCCGCACGGTTCAGCCTGTGAAGCAAAAACCGGGCACACGGTTGCCCGCTGCCCGGTCTGTCGGTAAATTAGACGCGCTCCATATACTCGCCGGTGCGGGTATCGATGCGGATGTGGTCGCCCTCGTTGATGAACAGAGGAACGCGGATCTCAGCACCGGTCTCGACAGTAGCGGGCTTCAGGGTGTTGGTGGCGGTGTTGCCCTTGACACCCGGCTCGGTCTGGGTGACTTCCAGCTCGATGAAGTTGGGGATCTCGACGCTGAAGACCTTGCCCTTATAGCTCAGCAGCTTGCACGGCTCGTTCTCCTTGCAGAACTTGAAGTTATCGGGCACATCGGAAGCGTTGACGGGGATATCGTCGTAGGTCTCGTTGTCCATGAAGTGGTACAGATCGCCATCCTCATAGCTGTAAGTCACGTCCTTGCGCTCGATGAAAGCCTGAGGGAACTTTGCGGTCGGGTTGTAGCTGGTCTCAACCACAGAGCCGGTGATCACGTTCTTGGTCTTGGTGCGGACAAAGGCAGCGCCCTTGCCGGGCTTCACGTGCTGGAACTCAACGACCTGAAGAACCTGGCCGTCCTGCTCAAAGGTCACGCCGTTGCGAAACTCGCCTGCAGAAATCATAGGAATTCCTCCATTAGTAAAATCTCATTGATGCTTAACGCATATCTCTATTTATTTTACTCAATCCCGCATGGTTTGGCAAGGGGTTTGAGCAAAAAAGACGATAAAATCAGAAAAAAACACGGACCAAACCTCTCCGTCATCCCTTCGGGATGCCACCTCCCCTAGTAGGGGAGGCCTTGGCAGCCGGGTGAAGCTTTCTCTTTATGCCAAAGGCTCCCCTACAAGGGGAGCTGGCGGGCGCAAGCCCGACTGAGAGGTTGTACAAAGACAAGCCTCAAAAAATCGTTTCATTGTTTTCGCATCCTCTGCCTGCGTACCGGCGCTTTCACAGATGATGACAGGTGCAAGCCCGCGCTCGGCCAGCAGCTCCATCAGGGGCTGGGGTTCGGGGCCGAACTGAGTCTCGGCAAAGGTCCAGTGCCGCTTTTCACCGCCCTTGGAATACTCGATGCGGGAAAAGTGGACATGGAACTGCCGGGCGCGGTCGTCACCCAGCGCCTCCCCGATGCGGTCAAGGATAGCGGCATAATCCGCCTTGGACCGGATGCCGCCCAGCGTCCGGGCGTTGAGGTGGCCGAAGTCGATGCAGGGGGTGATGCGTCTATCCACTCCGCAGAGGGCCAGCACCTCCTCCAACGTGCCCAGCTGGCCGATCTTTCCCATCGTCTCAGGGCAGAGGATGATCTCGGCAAAGCCCGCTTCATCCAGCGCGTCCTGCGCCCGTTTCAGGGTGTCCAGCGCTTTTTCCAGAGCAGCTTCCCGGCTCTGCCTGCCGCAGCTGCCGGAGTGGAAGATGACCCGCCTGCCGCCCAGCGCCCTGCAGAGCGCCGCGCTCTGGAGCAGATAGTTCACGCTGTTCAGCCGCTTTTCCTCGTCCAGGCTGGAGGCGCTGATATAGTAAGGCGCGTGGACGCTGAACAAAATCCCCCGGGCGGCGGCATCGTCAGCCATCTGCCGGGCCTTGTCCAGCCCCAGCCGGACTCCATGGCCGCACTGGTATTCAAAGGCATCCAGCCCCATTTTTTCGGTATAGGCCGGAATGTCCAGACTGTTCTTATACCCCATGGCCGTGAAGCTGTCGCTGGTGCCTGCGGTGCCGAACCGGATCTTCCACTCACTCACAGGGTCTTACCTCCCCGGTCGTAGTATTCCTGCCAGTGTTTTTTCTCCCACTTGCGCTTGAGCACCACCTGTGCCCCGAGATCCGGCCCGCGGGGGATGACCATCAGGCCCGGAATCCCATAGAGCGCCGCCGCCATCCGGTCGGCATAGAGCTGGTCGCCCACCATGGCCATCTCCCGGCGCTTCACGCCCATGCGGCGCTGCGCCACCCCCAATGCAAAGGGCAGAGGCTTGGCGCTGCGGTAAAGGTAAGCAAGGCCCAGCTTTTCCGCAAAGGGGCGCACCCGCTTTTCGGCACCGTTGGAAACGATGGTCAGCTTTACGCCCGCCCTGCGCATGGCTTCCAGCCACCCGGCCACTTCTTCCGGCAGCTCCTGACTGCGGTCGGCGGTCAGGGTGTTGTCGATGTCCAAAATCAGTCCCTTTACACCCCAGCTGTTCAGCAGCTGCGGCGTGATCTGCCAGACCCTGCGGGCAACCGCATTCGGATAGAGCTTGTTCATCCTGTCTTCCTCCCCTGTTTTTGATGGATAAGAAAAAGCGAGCCAAATGGCTCGCTTTTGATCTCATCGGTTTGGACGGGTACATTTTGTACCAATCCTGTTCGCATCGCAATCAGAAACTTATCTGAATTTGCGTTTGCGAGCAGCTTCGGATTTCTTTTTGCGTTTTACAGAAGGCTTTTCATAATGCTCTCTTTTACGAACTTCGTTGAGAACGCCAGCGCGTGCGCACTGTCTTTTAAATCTTCTCAGAGCACTATCCAAAGACTCATTATCTTTTACACGAATTTCTGCCATACTTTATCCCTCCTTACGCCAACGGGCAGGAGTTTTCAAGTTACCTCTACCGTGAGCGTTTTAGGCTCTGCCTATCCGCTAACGGATATGAGAAACCTGTAACAAAAGATATTATACTACACATCATCAGCGTATGTCAAGCCTTTTTCATCGCTCCCGCAAAAAAATCGCACAGGATTTTCCTGCTATTTAGCGACGATGTTGACCAGCTTGCCGGGTACGACAATCTCCTTGACGATGGTCTTGCCTTCCAGAATCGAATGGATGATGCTGTCCTGTTTTGCCAGCTCCAGCAGCTGCTGCTTGTCTGCATCCGCCGGAACGTTGATGCGCGCTTTGATTTTGCCGCTGATCTGAACGGCAATCTCGACGGTGGCATCCACGCATTTTGCAGGGTCATACTCCGGCCAGCTCTGCTGGTTGAGCATTCCTGCAAAGCCCTGCGCTTCCCAAATCTCCTCGGTGATGTGCGGAGCAAATGGGTTGAGCAGCAGCAGGAAGGTGCGCAGCTCCTGACGGGTGATCTGCTTGTTGTCGGCAATATCGTTGATCAGCGCCATCAAAGCGGCGATGGCGGTGTTGAATTTCATCTCCTCGATGTCCTCGCTGACCTTCTTGATGGTCTTGTGGAAGGCGCTTTCCAGCTGGGAGGAATATTCCTCGTCGGCACAGAGGATGTCCTGCAGCGCCCAGACCCTATCCAGGAAGCGTTTGCAGCCTTTGATGGAGGAGGTGGACCACGGTGCGCTCTTTTCAAAGTCGCCGATGAACATTTCGTACAGACGCATGGTGTCCGCACCGTAGTCACGAACGATGTCGTCCGGGTTGACCACGTTGCCGCGGGACTTGCTCATCTTTTCGCCGTTTTCACCCAAAATCATGCCGTGGCTGGTGCGCTTTGCATACGGTTCCGGTGTGCTGACCACGCCGATGTCGTACAGGAACTTGTGCCAGAAGCGGGAATAGAGCAGATGCAAGGTGGTGTGCTCCATACCGCCGTTATACCAGTCGACCGGCAGCCAGTAGTCCAGCGCCTCTTTGGAAGCCAGACACTCATCGTTGTGCGGGTCGCAGTAGCGCAGGAAGTACCAGGAGGAACCAGCCCACTGCGGCATGGTGTTTGTCTCACGTTTTGCCGGAGCGCCGCAGCACGGGCAGATAGCAGGGGCTGCATCCCAGTAATGTCCACGGTCCAGGTTCTCCTCTACATGGGGAATGATCATGTTCCGTTTGGAAACCAGGATACGGCATCCCGGCACCAGCTCCAGTTCCCGGATAAAGGTGAGATTATGAAGCGTGGCTCTGGATACCGAGCAGCCGTCAATCTCCACGGTGTCAAAGACTGCCACCGGTGCCAGTTCCCCGAAGCGGGAAGGCGTCCATTCAATACTCTGGAGGACGGTTTCATAGGTTTCGTCCTCGAATTTGAAAGCAAGTCCGTCTTTGTAATGGTGACCGGTTCTCCCACAGCTTGCGGAATACGCCAGATCATCAAAAATCAGAACCATTCCATCAATGGGAAGATCCAGTTCTTCTGCTTTCTCCTTCAGGTCCTGGATACGAAGATCCAGATATTCCGGTGAAATCTGATCCGGATTTAGAGGAATGTACGGGCAGGAACCAAAGCCCAGCTTTGATAACTGGTACAGACGTTCCTCCCGGCTGTTGCTGTTTTCATCCTCATCCAGTCCCTCCAGTACATTGAAGGGGAGAAAGGTGACACAGCGTCCTT
>OGYF01003064.1_pt1 | contig 11777 bp, 11 predicted proteins | sample 1576451 | NCBI WGS metagenome assembly OGYF01 (sample SAMEA3541505, study PRJEB24748) | human gut metagenome | biome: human gut; feature: human-associated habitat; material: faeces | place: China | collected 2012 | reverse complement strand
TCGCCCCAAGCGAATCTATGATTTTCCAGCAACAACGACGCCACCGACACGAGCGGCCGGGTAAACCCCACAAGTATACAAAGGCCTCTTCTGCGCGGCAGTCGCGGTAGGCCCCAAAGGGCCTTCCATTTGTCCGGCATTCCGTAAAAACAGCCCTCAACGCTGCCGGACCCGTCTTCAAGAACGGACCGATAACCGGGCACGCTACGAACGAATGGCCGTCTCCGCAAGCCCCAAACGGGCACGGCATCCAGCGTGGCGGTTGTTCCGCCGGCTTGCTTGGGGTCCAAAGTATAAGGGGCAAGACGCTGGCGGAACTATGGCAAACGCCCGTCGAACTTTCAAGCGGGCCTGCTCCGCCCTCTCTCCACATAAGCCCATCCGAGGGGGGAACGTCCCTTCCCTACCGGACGTCAAAACCATCCGTTTCCGGCAGGCTAGTTCTTAGAAATCGTTCTTAATAAAGAAGATCCAGTATCCGCCACAAAAGACTGCTCTCTTTTTATGGAACAAGAATACGCTCTCTGAGCAAAAACTTTTTTTGATTTTTCCTCACTTTACACGCTTTCTTGAGGCAACCTTGTGTTTTCAAAAGTGTTTTCCTCCCTTTCTTCTGAATACAATTTTTTTGACCTTTTTTTCGTGTTGCCGATCCGTAACCTCAATCCTGCCTTTTCACAAAATATGCGCCGTTTCGGGGCTCGATTACCCAAAAAAGAACGAGTGTTCTTTCAAGTTATTAGCCTCACTTTTGGTATGGGAAACAAGAAGGGGTGATATCCCGTATTCCTCTAACACGGCACTTTTCCCGTTCTTCACGTTTTTCCTTTGATGCCGGGAAAATCATGCTGTTCCTTTTAGGACAATACCCAATCTGAGAACGGGGTAATACCCGTTCCAGGCGGAGCGCCTTTACAGAACGTGATTTCGCGGTATGCTCCTGCCCAAAAGTAGCTTCACACCCAGTGGGGGACTGTATGGAAGATCAGAAACGGTATGATTGGGAACCTTCTGTCAGAAAGCTCGGGGAAACGGAGATGTTGCCCGAAACGGCATGGCAGGAGGAATGGCAGATTTCTCCGGACTGCGAATCGTTCGCGGCGGTTTCTGCCCTCGAAGACGGCACTTTTACCGTACGCTTGAACGGTGCGTTGTGGGAAACGCGCACCGACAAGATGTATAACTGCCAGTTCGCCCCCGACGGGCGGCTGACGGCTCTGTCTCAGAGCGACGGCGAGTGGGCCATTGTGGTCGACGACGCGGAAAGCGAAGAACACGCCGACTATTTGTGGGGAACCCGGTTCAACAAGGCCGGGACCATCGCCGTGCCCATGCAGACCGGCATGGAATACGGGATGCTGGTCGACGGCGCGCCGTGGGAACAGCTCTACACCGCCGCCACCGATTTCGTCCTTTCGGAAACCGGCAAAACCGCCGCCGTGGTCCAGACCGCCGGGCTTGGCCAGGCCGATCTGGAAGGCTTCAGCAAGGGCATCTATACCATCGCCGTCGACGGCCAAGCATGGGAAGAGTGCTACCTGAACGCGTGGTCGCCCTGCTTCGACAGGGAAGGCCACCGGGTCGCCAGCACCGTGCGCGTCACGCCGTACGAATATACCATTTCCATCAACGGCCAGCGCTGGAGCGAAACCTACCCCTGTGCGTGGGAACCCATCTTCGAGCCCAAATCCGGCGACGTCATCGCGCCCATCCGCAAGGAAGGCAAATGGGGCCTCGCCCGCAACGGCTCCCTCTTCTGGAAGCCCATGTTCGCGCAGTGCTGGGCGCCTCAGGCCGCCGCCACCGACGGCGAATACATCTGGGCCGTCGCCGCGCCTTCCTACGGCGCCTTCACCGTGGCCTCTGCGCTCATGAGTTCCCAGGCGCTGGAACAGGCGCTGCTGGACCCCAAGCAGAGTGTGAAGCTGACGCAGACCACCAAAAATATCATGTCGGTCAACGTGCCGGTGTATGATTTCCAGACGCAGACCCGGTCTGACGCGGACATCTACCCTTACGGGTTCGCGGCCACCTCCGGCGAGCTGGACACGGCCGTGGACGCCCTGGGAAAGGTGTTCCGGAAGATGCTGAAGCTGGCGGAAGTGGAGAAATCCGCCCAGTTGATGGCGGAGGAGATCGAAAAGACCCGCCGCCGGGTGAACGCTCTGGAGTACGTGGTGATCCCCAACACCCAGGACGCCATCCGGTATATCACCATGAAGCTGGACGAGAACGACCGCGCCACCACTACCCGGTTGATGAAGGTGAAGGATATGCTTCTGAAAGAAGCGATTGAGGACCGGAGGGCTGAGGACGCTAGAGCCGCAAGGACTTTCGGGGCTTCGGGGGAGGCACCCCAGGAGGTATAGAGGGCGGTTTTACCGTAGTTTTACCGCTTCTACGATGGGACGAAAAAGAGAAAGATGGCACTGTTTGGCACAAGCCAGACAGTGCCATCTTTTTTTCATGCCTTTCCAACTGCTTCAAAAAGAGAAGGGGGAGTAAATGAAACAGCGCACCAAAAAGGGTGTTCCAAATGTTCCAAATAATTTTTCGGGACGCTTCACAGTGTCAAAAAGCCGCCCGCACGGAAAGGTGTAGGTTTTGGAGCGGCGCTTTATGGGACGGTTTTGGTGTTCTGCTTCATTTGCAAAACTTCTTGAAATGGAGCGGTTACAGTATGAAAGTGGGATATGTGCGGATCAGCACCAGAGAGCAGAACACGGCCCGTCAGGATGTTCTCATGGAGCAGTTAGGGGTGGAGCGTGTTTACACGGACAAGTTGAGCGGCAAGAATACCGAGCGCCCGGAGTTGCAGAAGATGATGGATTTTGTGCGGGAGGGTGATGTGGTAGTCGTGGAGAGCTTCTCACGCTTTGCCCGAAACCTCCGTGATCTGCTGGACTTGACGGAGACATTAGAAAAGAAAGGCGTTCAGTTTATCAGCCAGAAGGAGCGCATTGACACCAGCGGCCCGGCAGGGCGGTTGATGCTGCAAATCTTTGGGGCGTTGGCGGAGTTCGAGCGAGAGACCATCTTAGAGCGTCAGGCCGAGGGAATTGCCATCGCCAAGGAGGAAGGCCGCATGAATGGGAGGCCCAAGAAGGCGGTGGACACCTTTGAAGGTGTTTACCGAGACTGGAAGGCCGGGAAAATCAGCGCCGCCGCGGGCGCACGCAAGCTGGGGATTTCCCGGTCTACCTGGTATCGGAAGGCCGAAGATTGGGAGGGGGATCAGGTCATCGACTTTGGCTAAGCCCCTCCCTTCTCACTAATTCATGGAAGCATATTCCAGCTATTTCGTCAGCAGACACCGGGGGATGGACAGCGTTATAGTTTAGTTGTGGTTGAGAGATAGTTGCTTGACCGACAACAAAAATTAAGGAGTGTGCATTATGGAAAAGAAGTTCATCATCAACCGGGTTGACCTGGGTCAGCGTGTGACTGGTTACGAGGTCTTTAACCCCGCTGTCAACGGCGGCGAGGTCATCGGTATGACGGCCAAGCAGCTGGGCGAGGCGGTCAAGGCCGGGGAGGCGCTGGGGATGGTGCTGGACGGTAACGGCGGTCTGGTGCTGGACACGGCCAGAGGGTTCAAGGCCATCATGGTCAAGACGGGCATTGGGACGCTGACCTCCACTGACCCTTCGGCGGTTGCCAACCTGATGTACACGGTGTACAAGCGGGAGGGCGACAATTTCAAGGTGATTTCCTCCCGGTTTGGCCGTCAGGTGTTCTGTGCCGACAAAATCAAAGCCCTGTTGGACTTGGGAGCCGTCAATGGTGTGGTGCTGGACGGTGACGCCATCAAGTGTGCGTGGGAGATGGAGGACCCTGCCCCAGCTGCTGGGAAGGGAGCAGTCAAGAAGTGAGGATACGGAGAGCGGGCCGCCCGGTGATGGGTGGCCCGCTCCGTTCCAAAGGGGGTGACAGGGTTGTGTGGTTTAGCTGAAATTATCCTGGGGGGCTGCGCCCTGATCGGGATAACCGCCCTTGGTCTGGTGGGCCTCCTTGGGGTTCTGGTGGTGTTCTGGAGGTGTTTGTCCGGGCCTGGGTGTCAGGGGGGTGCAGGGGATCCAGAGGGGCCAGAGCGTGGTCCAGAGGGTGGAGAGGGGGAGTTGTAGAGCCTTGAGGACACCGGGGGGCGACAGGGGATAAAAATGGGGGGGTACTCCCCCCTCCCCGGCTTTTTTGTTCAAATTTTGGTAGAGATAGAGGAAAAGCAACGGAAGGCCAGTTTTCCCCGGCTGTCAAAAAATCAGGGCATACAGTGTGGATTTTTGAGGGTGTGCCCCAGGGGGAAAACCGGGGTACAGTGGGTCAATTCCAGCGTGATTTTCCAAGTAGGGGAAAAATATAGGAGTGGTCAAGCGTGGCAACAAAAGGAGGCGTTTCAAATGTGTCTTTCATCTTTTGATGATTATGAGTGCGGGGGATATGCGGATGACAGCCTTGATGTGTGGGACGGCAGCGAGCCAGATGATTTCGATAACACCGATGATTGGGACGATGAGCAAATGTATCGCTGTATGGAGCATGAGCGGTTTGAGAATAAGCCCGGGTTTGGGAAATATGCTCCCGCCTATAAGCATGAACTGGACAATGTGGAGATGCAGCAGTTAAGGGAGAATGGTTCATCTTACCGTCAAATCGCAAAGCGGCTCGGCTGTTCGCCAAGCACAGTGAGAAACCGGATCAGAAAGTTAAATCATTTGCGTTGAGAGATGGGGGATGGCGCTTTTAATTTGCACACCCGCCTGCTCCCTGTTTTCCATTCCGCATGGGCCGCCCTCTGCTGATCTCCGATCAGAAAGTTCCCTTACTCAAAATTTGACCTTCCTTGCATATATGTACGGTGGATATGGTTAAGATGTAGCCCAAAAATTCTTTATTCTTATACTTGTCATAACTGTACTCATGGTGATATGGATGGACTGGTTTACCTTGGTTGACTGGATATGCTTTCCGTTGCGATGCGCGGATTTCCCCATGGTGCAACATGGAAGTTTTGCCCATGAAACATGAGGAATGCTTTTTGATACCTCAATACGACGGGAAATAAGCATGAAAAATCCCCATGCAGTGAGGATTTGCACCGTAGACTATTGCAAATTCTCTACCCATGGGGTACAATAAAGGCACGAGACAAAATAGTGCGACAGGGATAGAGGGCGGCAACCCTCTATCCCCTGTACAGGTGATTGCGCCACCATGCACAACTGCGTTAGCAGTACCACATACTCAGTATAATGCAACTTGGTTGATTTATCAAGGTGCGTTATACAAGTTGTGTAAAGCACATAGCAAAACTTCTGTGCGTGCATGGGTATCTTTGTACCTGTGTGCGCTCTTTTTGTCTCGGCGGTGGACACCCATGGGGCGGCAGGCTCGTCCTGCTCCCCTTGGGTGGAAGCTGTTGAGAAGATAAGTTACTACAATAGAAGGGAGTAACGAGACGATGAATAAGAAAATAAGTCTTTCTGTTCTGTTGACCCTTGCAATGGTGTTTACCCTGTCAGCTTGTGGTGGGCAGGCCACCATGGAGGGCGGAACAACTGACCCCGACCAGATCGTGGAGGGGGACACAGGGGATAATGGCGATGTGACCCTTGACCAGTTATCCGATACAAATAAAACCCCTGTTGCAGATGAACAGGAGCCGTACATAGTTTCCCTTGATGATCTCCCCGCTGACCTCTTAGGTGCCTTTGAATATGGATATTCCACGGTGCATAGTGAAAAGCCGGACTTAGACGAGGCGGAGCGGCTGGAGATGGAGTTAGACCTGATTCGTCAATGGTGTGACAGCTTTGTGATAGCGATACCCGACAACCTCAATGAGGTTTATTCAGAGTGGCACGCCCAGTATGAGGCCGCTCTCAATGCCATAGATGAAGGCGGTTCAACAGGCAGTAACACCGGTACCAACAGTGGAACACAGTCCGGCACCGTTGATGACATCACCCCTCCCAGTAACAACAATGGTAATACTAATAGCAGCGGTGGTAATACTGGGAATACCTCTAAACCCAACACCGGTTCTTCCAACAATAGCAGCGGAACCTCTTCCGGAAGCAGTTCTAGTGGTTCAAACAATTCTAATGAATCTACACCCCCGAGTGATGCAGATTTAGAGGCAGCCTTCGGAGTTCCACCTGCTGAGATGGACCCAAGCTCTGGTGAAGGCGTTGCTGACGGCTCCGGCATCGAACTTAATGAAGATGCTCTTATTCCCCACGGAACCCAGGGGACTATTTCGTGGTAATTACACTATAGCACACCTCATAGTACTTATTAACCCCTTTTACTACAACTCACCTAAACCAGGAGGGTAACACCTCCTGGTTTATAAGGAGGTCTACAGATGAACATTCCTACAATACATAGTGGGCAGGAAACACCCCCTTCCCCTAACACCTCCTTTTAACACAGTTCCATGTGCTGAGTAGTTCATATCAACAAACCTGTCCCACATAGAAAGCATATTTTTTAGGAGGTGAGCAGATGCTGAACGGTTTGTTTGTGCGGCAAGTGGGACAGCAGTACTTGATTTAAACACCCCAAGGCATCCAAGTTGGCTATGTATTCTTAGGTCAAGATGGTCAATATGCGAAAGATGTGGTGGTGCTGAACGCCGTCACAAAGGCTCTCGCAAAGCGTTGGGGACTTTCGGACAAAAAGAATTGAAGCGCAATCCCAAGGGGGGCGGCTGATGAAGTCGCCCCCCTTCTTTTTTTGCTGCTCTCTTTTTTACACTCTCCATAGGCTGGTTGTGTTCGGTGTGCCAGCTGTCCGGGCGGGTGGTTTGGTTTATGTGGCCGTCAAATGTGGGGCAGTTTTGGGGCTGGTTGATAAACTGGGGGATGCTCTCACTGTTCGGGCTGGTGGTTTCTGGCAGGTGTTTGCCGGGTTTTCCGTGCTTGTTGATGGGGTCAGATGGACACCTGTGGACAACAAACAGCAAAAATATCAGGGGCCATAAGTCAAAATCTTTTTTCTTGTCCAAAAATTTTAGTTAAAAGAAATTTTTGAGTTTATAAAGAAAACAAGGGGAATTTTTGGGTGTTAGAAAATTTATATGGGCCGGGGGCACAGATCGGGGTCATGCCTTTTCGATGCTAGTTGAGAGAGTGATTTTTGTTTAATGGAATAAGCCCCGGTGCGTCAGTTGACACAGATAGATGCTCCGCAGGGTGGTGCGCTGGTCAACTCCATCTGTGCGGGCTGTTTATGGGGAGTTCCGCACTTTCGGTTGATTGGCTGCATGGTATCAGATATAATGACAGTATCAGTCAATCAAGTAAAGCGTCAGGAGGGGGAGAAGATGACAAGCCAGACAGTGGGTGCTGTTTCAGAGCAGGATATGGTATTGAACCGGCAGATCAATTTCCTGATTATGCGTAAGATGTGGCAGGATATCCGGGGCCGGGCAAAGAGAGGGGAAGCGGGCAAAGAAACGATTTATCATGCGTTCGGTATGAGCCGGGAGCGATATACCAGAGCAATCAACGGAGAGCCGGTTCGGTTTAGCCAGAAAGAGCTGCGGGACTTGATGCTGAAAACCGGGGTCAATTCTGACATCTTTCAGGGGGTGACTTGCTTTCAGTTTGAGGCGATTACTCGGAAGGACTGGGAGAAGCTGTTTGTGCTGCGGGGGGAAGACATCCAAAGGGCCCGAACCTTTGAAAGAAATTTGTACCAGCAGATCACAAAGAAAGACTTGGACATGGTTACGAACCCTAATCTGTATCGGTTGGCAGTTTATTTGCGGACAAGTGCGCCCGTGACTGATTTCCAGCTTGAGGAGACCATACGGGAGCAAATGAACTGGATGGATAAAAATGGGATAGCCTCTTTAGAGCGGTGTGACCCGGAATTATTGGGGGACTACTTAGACGCACTGGAAAAACATATTGATATGGTCAGAACCCTGACCCATTACCGGGAGCTGAAGGGGAAAAAGTAAATCCAAAAATTGACAAGAAAAACTCTGCCCGAAAATTTTCACTCAGGCAGAGTTTTTCTTTTTTTGCGTGCAGGACAACCCTCCTATTTAAGCATTACATCAATAAAAGCAAAACATTACATTATATTGATTTAGAATGCTGTTTAGCGGATGAAACGGTACACATAGTAATGTCTAAAAAGCCGTGTTATGATAAGCATGTAAAGAGGACAGGGCACCAAGCCCAAGAGGAAAGGCGTGCACATTGAAAATGGAATAATTGTGCCTAAAAACAGGGGTATTGGAATTTACAGGGGGCAGTATATCTCTTTACAATGATCTTTCCTTATGCTGCCGAACATTTAAGGGGGTGATAGATACAAAAATAGGAGTAATGGGCAAATTGGCAGGAAACAAGCGGGGAATTCGTTCCCCTTTACATAGGAGGGCTTTATGGACAGGGTTGCGTTTCGGAAGGTAGAGGAATTGCCGCTGGTGCTGACGCCGATGGACATAGCGGCGGTGCTGGGGATCTCACGCAATACGGCTTACGAGCTGATCCACAGCGAGGACTTTCCCATCCTTCGGGTAGGCAAGCAATATCGAGTAAGCAGGAAGCGGTTTCTGACTTGGTTAGAAGGCCAGGCAGCATAAGAAATGGAGGAATTTGAAATGAAAGAACAGATGATGACCATGGAGAGCATGGAGGCATTGATCCCGGAAGAAGAAAAGCTGGATTTGCAAACAGTCGATTTTGATAATGCAACAGTAAGGCTTTGCGACCAGAACTTGCAGTCACTCATCCCGGATGATGAGCTTGCTGTGCGGACTGGCCGCGGTGAGCAAAACGAAAATGCGGGGTTTTCCGAGGAGTTTTTCAAGGCGACGGACGGTATGGCATACATTGAAAATGTACTGGACAATCGGCTGATTGCGTCTATCTATGTGGACGCAAAGGGACAACGGTCTTTTGAAGTTTGCCAGAGTTATTCCGATGGTACGGTTTCGGGTAAGATGAGAATTCGGCAGGCAGACTTGTACAGGCTGGCTATGGCACATTTTGATGTGGAGCAAATTCCATCTTCACCGGAGAAGCAGCGCACAAGAAAATTTTTATCACAGTTCGGAGACGATTACCTGGGGAAGATGGAGAAGGACGAGATCATTCAGCCGATAGAAATTCTGCGTGCGGTCTTTGCCGTGCGGGAGAAGCTGCCCATTCACCGGGAGGAACCGGAGATGCCAGCGCAACATCTGTACAGACGCATTATGGAAATTTTTGAGAACCAGATGAATGGGTATCACGACCTGCATCTCTATAAGCGCAAAGCCTACTATGTCCTGTTCCGTGACACAATGGAGGCGCTGGCAAAGTACATGAACATGCCCATGATGAAACTGGTGCGTCAGTTGGCAGAGTACAATTTGTTGTATGTTCAGGCTTCGGGCAACGGCTACCAGTCGAAGGTGCGCATAGACGATACGACAGAGGAATGGGCTTACTGTCTGTACGACCTGAAATATTTGAGCCAGGCGAAAAAGGACAGGGAGAAAAGCAAGGAAAAGGCTTGACGGTGTGGGGGGATGGCGTTACAATCCATCCCCCAAGGGAAAGCCGAGGGAGAAGAAATCACACACAAAAGGGGCGGGGTGCTGGTGTTCAGCACCCCGCCAGCGTTAAGGAGGAATAGAAGATGGCAAAGAGAGCAAATGGTGAGGGCAATATTCGCAAGCGGACAGACGGGCGTTGGCTGGTGACTTTCCCTACGGGTCTATATAAGGAGAACGGGAAGCGGGAATATGTTTACAAGTACTGCAACAGTCAGGCGGAGGCGGCGGAAGCCCTGAGACAGTTGCAAAGTGAGAAGGCCATGGGGGTCTGTCACTCCAAGTCGGCGGTCAAGACGGGGGACTGGATCAACACTTGGATTGAGAAGCACAAGGCGCCCAAGCTGGCCCCGGCTACGCTGACCAGTTATCGGAATAACTTCCGTGTCCATATCAAGCCCTATGTGGGAGAAATCCCTCTGCGGGAGCTGACCACTTACCACATTCAAAAGATGTTGGACGACATTGGGGGGAGCCTTTCTACCTTCGTTAAGAACTACAATGTGATACACGGGGCATTGGAAAAGGCGGTGGAGTTGGGAATGCTTCCCCGGAACCCCTGCAAGGGCGTGGCGTTCCCAAAAGATGATAAGGGGGATATGCGAGTATTGACCCAGGAGGAACAGCAGAGGTTTATTGCGGCGCTGGATGGTGAATATTATAAGGTGATGTTGCTGACCTACCTTTACACGGGTATGCGTATGGGGGAGTGTATTCCGCTTCAATGGAAAGACATTGACCTGAGCAAGCGAACAATCCGGGTCAATAAGAAAGCGATTGTGCGCCACGACTACGCTACCCATAGCGCCAAGCAGGAAGTACAGGACTTTTGTAAAACGAAGTCCAGCAAGCGGACGGTGGCGATCACGGCGGGCTTGACGGCAATCCTGTCCGAGTACAAGGAATCTATGAGACAGCGGGCGGAAAACATGGGCCAGGCGTGGAGTGAGGAAAGACTGGTGTTTCTAAATACCCGAGATAAGATGGTTTATTCTCGGAACCTGCAAGAATCCCTGTATAAGATTTATCGCAAGGCAGGGATTGAGGGGGCGACCATGCACACCCTTCGCCATACCTACGCAACAAGATGCTTCGAGGCCGGGGTGGATATTAAAGCCATCTCGGAGCAGTTGGGTCATGCGAATGTCAAGACTACTTACAACATCTATGTCCACTTATTAGATGATACCAGGGCAAAGGAGATTGATAAGCTATCCGGGATTGATAAGTTTATTGCATCGGAAGCGACAACGGGGAACGCTGTTATCATTCCATTCCCGGAGAGGGAAAAGGCGGTCTGATGGGGAGAAGCCCGGTAGCTGTGGAAGCGGCTGCCGGGCCTTACCGCATTTTTACCGCTTCTACGATGGGAGTAGGTGGTGAGCCTTGGGGATGGATGGGAGGCCGGGAGAGAGAAAGCCTTGATAAATGGGACTGTTTGTGATAGATTAGCATTAGCTAAACCGCTGACGCCATATAGGTGAAGGATATGCTGCTGCAGCAGTCCATCGAGGAGCAGAGAAAACGGGACGCGGAGGCCCTGGAGCAGTTCCGCAAGACTTGACGAAATGCGCAAAGCGGTGTAGGATATCAATGCTACACCGCTTTGCTGCGCTCTGCGCATTAGAAAGGAAGAAATCATACTATGCACTGCGTGACGAACATCCACGAGGACCTGTATTGGCTGGGAGCCTCTGACCGGCGGCTGGCCAAGTTTGAAAATGTATTCCCCATCCCCCGGGGCGTCAGCTACAACGCCTATCTGGTGCTGGATGAGAAGACCGTGCTGCTGGACACGGTGGATAAGGCCGTGGGAGAGCGGTTCTTTGAGAATCTGGAGTTTGCCCTGGCGGGACGGCCCCTGGACTACGTGATCGTGAACCATATGGAGCCGGACCACTGCGCCACTTTGGGCGAGCTGCTGCGCCGCTGGCCGGACGTTCAGGTGGTGGCCAACGCCAAGACCGTTCCCATGATCGGCCAGTTCTTTGACTGCGACATCTCCAGCCGCACCGTTGTGGTAAAGGAGGGGGATACGCTCACCACCGGCCGCCACACCTTCACGTTCCTGATGGCGCCCATGGTCCACTGGCCGGAGGTCATGGTGACCTATGACGCTGCCGACAAAGTCCTGTTTTCCGCTGATGCCTTCGGTACTTTCGGCGCCCTGAACGGCAACATCTTTGCCGATCAGGTGAACTTTGAGCGGGACTGGATGGATGAT
>OGYF01003061.1_pt1 | contig 11787 bp, 10 predicted proteins | sample 1576451 | NCBI WGS metagenome assembly OGYF01 (sample SAMEA3541505, study PRJEB24748) | human gut metagenome | biome: human gut; feature: human-associated habitat; material: faeces | place: China | collected 2012 | reverse complement strand
CAGATATATAAATTATTTTAAGAAATTAAAAAATTTGTTTGATGATGTTTGTTTGTTTTTTGGAATAAGTGTGCGTATAATGTTAGTGCAATGCACAGGGGACGTTATGCAGAATTTACTTGACGAAACAAGCAGCACGTTGCTATAATTACAAAAAGCTGAAATTGTATATGACATTCAGAGTATGAAAGTTAAGTCTCATGCTCTGAATGGCGTATATAAAGAGACAAACGTTAATACGTTTTTTGCATGGCTTTCTTAAAAAGCCATGTTTTTTCTTTAGAAACGCTAAAATACATTATTACTATTACTATATTTTTAAGGAGGCTTTTTTCAATGGAAAGAGTTTATAATTTTTCTGCAGGACCGTCAATGTTACCGCTTGAAGTACTTGAGAAAGTACAGAGAGAGCTTGTCTGTTGCGGCGACTCAGGCATGTCGGTAATGGAGATGAGTCATCGATCTAAGCCTTTCGAGAAAATAATTCAGGGCGCTGAGGCTACTCTCCGTGAACTTATGAACATTCCTGACAATTATAAGGTACTTTTTTTACAGGGCGGCGGCTCAACACAGTTTGCAATGATTCCCTTAAACCTTATGAACAAAAACAATAAATGCGATATCGTAATTACAGGCCAGTGGGCTAAGAAAGCAAAACAGGAAGCTGAGCGTTACGGAAAAGTAAATGTTGTAGCATCATCAGAGGATAAGACATTCAGCTATATCCCTGAACTTGACAAGAGCAAATTCGATCCCGAAGCGGATTATTTCTACATTACATACAACAACACAATTTACGGCACAAGATACACAGAACTTCCTGACACAGGAAATGTTCCCCTTGTAACAGATATTTCTTCTATCATTCTTTCAGAAGAAATCGATGTAAGCAAGTTCGGTCTTCTTTTTGCCGGAGCTCAGAAAAACGTAGGACCCGCAGGTGTTACAGTAGTTATCGTTCGTGATGACCTTATCGGCAATGCCATGGACATCACACCTACAATGCTCAACTACAAGACACATGCAGACAATGATTCACTTTACAATACTCCTCCCACATTCGCTATTTATGTGGCCGGACTTGTATTTGAGTGGGTTAAAGAAAGAGGCGGCGTAAAGGCTATCCAGGAAATCAACGAAAAGAAGGCTTCTATCCTTTACAACTTCCTTGACGAAAGTGATTTCTTCAAGGGAACAGTAGTGCCTAAGGACCGTTCACTTATGAATGCTCCCTTCGTTCTTCCTACAGAGGAACTTAACGCTAAATTTATCAAAGAAGCTACAGCAGCTGGTTTTGTTAACCTTAAGGGCCACAGAACAGTTGGCGGTATGAGAGCAAGTATGTATAACGCTAGGCCTATCGAAGGCGTTCAGAAGCTCGTTGACTTTATGAAGAAGTTTGAAATGGAAAATAAATAATTCGGAGGTTGTTTTGTATGTATAATGTATTAACACTTAATTCGATTTCGGAAGTTGGTTTAAATAAACTTAATCCTAAAAAATATGTGATTGGCAATGAAATTGCTGATCCCGACGGTATTATTTTAAGAAGCTATGATATGCACCAGATGGAGCTTCCCGAAACTCTTGCAGCAGTTGCAAGAGCAGGTGCAGGTACAAATAATATTCCCATTGATAAATGCTCAGAAAAGGGTATCGTAGTATTCAATACACCCGGAGCAAATGCCAATGCGGTTAAAGAGCTTGTTCTTACAGGTATCTTCCTTTCATCAAGAAAGATTGTTGCCGGTATCGAATGGGCAAAGGAACTCAAGGGAAAAGAAAATGTTGATAAACTTGTAGAAAAAGGCAAGGGACAGTTCACAGGTCCCGAAATCATGGGCAAAAAGCTCGGCGTTATCGGTCTTGGAGCCATTGGTGTACTTGTTGCCAACGCTGCAATCAGCCTTGGTATGGAAGTATACGGATATGATCCTTTCCTTTCAGTTGACGCTGCATGGAGCCTTTCAAGCAAGGTAAAAAGAGCAGGCACAAGAGAAGAACTTGTTGCTGAATGCGACTATATAACAATCCATGTTCCCCTTAATGACAACACAAGAGGAATGTACAATAAAGAACTTTTTGAAATCACAAAGCCCGGCGCAAGACTTCTTAACTTTGCAAGAGGCGGAATCGTTGATACAGCAGCTTTAAAAGAAGCTATCGACAAGGGAATCATCACAGAGTACATAACAGACTTCCCCGATGCCGAAGTTATCGAGCTTGACAACGTAATCTGCATCCCTCATCTTGGAGCTTCAACACCTGAAAGTGAAGAAAACTGCGCAGAGATGGCAGCTCTTGAGCTTAAACAGTATCTTGAATACGGAAACATCAAGAACTCAGTAAACTTCCCCGCTTGCAGCATTCCTTACACAGGAAAAGCAAGACTTGCTATACTTCACAGAAACATAAAAGGTATGGTAGGTGCCGTTGCAAACGCAATTTCCGATGAAGGACTTAACATCGATAACATGGTAAACAACAATAAGGGTGAGTATGCATACACACTTATCGACCTTGATACATTCGATGGAAAACAGGATGACATCGCAGCTAAGCTTGCAAAGGTTGAAGGCATACTTAAAGTAAGAATCGTAAAAGTTGCTTAAGAGAGGGCTGAAAATATGGCTGTAATAAGACAGTTTAAGGCCATAAGGCCTACTCCTGAAATGGCTGAGAAGGTTGCGGCTCTTCCCTATGACGTTGTAAACAGTGAAGAAGCGGCTGAAATGGTCATTGGAAATCCCTATTCATTTCTTCATGTGGATAAGGCTGAAATAGACCTTCCTGCGGGAACAGATATATATTCTCCTGAAGTTTATGAAAAAGCAAAGTCCAATCTTGAAAAAATGATAACTGACGGAGTGCTTGTCCAGGATGAAAAGCCTATGCTTTATGTATATGAGCTTACAATGGACGGCAGAAGCCAGACAGGACTTGTTGCCTGCACATCAATAGATGAATATATGCAGGGAATAATAAAGAAGCATGAGCTTACAAGGGAAGATAAGGAACAGGACAGAATACGCCACGTTGATATATGCAACGCCAATACAGGCCCCATTTTCCTGGCCTATAGAACAGTTGATGAAATATCTGAAATTGTTGATAATGTAAAGAAAAATGCTCCTGTATATGATTTTACGGCTGAGGACGGAATCATTCACAGAGCATGGATAATAGATAACGAAGAGACAATAAACAGACTTGTAAAGCTGTTTAAAGATGTTCCTAATCTCTATATTGCCGACGGACATCATAGAAACGCTTCAGCCGCAAAGGTTGGCTTAAAGCGCAGAAATGAGAATCCCAACTATACAGGCGATGAGGAATTCAACTATTATCTTGCTGTTATATTCCCTTCTGACCAGCTCAAAATTCTTGACTATAACAGAGTAGTTAAGGACCTCAATGGTCTTTCTGAAGAGGAATTTATCAAAAAGCTTTCAGAAAAATTTGACATAGTCGAGACTGAAGGCAGAGCAAAACCTGATAAAGCATACGATTTCGGAATGTATATGGACGGAAAATGGTATATGCTTACAGCTAAGGACGAGATAAGATCAAAGGACGCTGTAAAAGGTCTTGACGTATCAATCCTTCAGGATAATGTGCTTATTCCTATTCTTGGCATAGGCGATATAAGAACAGATAAGAGAATTGATTTCGTCGGAGGAATAAGAGGCCTTGGCGAGCTTGAAAAACGCGTTGACAGCGGAGAGATGAAGGTTGCATTTGCAATGTATCCCACATCCATCGAGCAGCTTATGACAATTGCCGATGAAAATAAAATAATGCCGCCTAAATCAACTTGGTTTGAGCCAAAATTAAGAAGCGGACTCTTTATTCATTCTTTAGATTAAAAATCGAGAATAAGACAAATAATAGTGATGTGCCTTATGGCACATCACTTTTTATTTTGGAGGTGCTGGCAATGAACAGATTTGTTGACGGTATGCTTATCGGAGGAATGGCTGTAGCAGCGGGAGCATATTTTGCGGTTAAAAATAAGGATAAGGGCCGTAAACTTATGCAGAATGGAAAAGACGTTCTTAATAAGGCTGAAGACTATATCGATATGGCCGAAAAGAAAATGTTCTAAGAATTCAATTTGGAACGGACGCATTATGCGTCCGTTTTAAATTGGCATTATAGGGGCAATAAACCGTGATTTGTCTTTACTTTTGGGCTTGCAGCGGTTAATATAAATAAGGACAGATGATAAATTTATTTGGAGGTAACAAAATGGAAGTAAGAACAAGATTTGCACCCAGCCCCACAGGTTATATGCATATCGGAAATTTAAGAACAGCACTTTACGAATATCTTATCGCTAAATCAAAGGGCGGAAAGTTTATTCTTAGAATTGAAGATACCGACCAGGAAAGAAAAGTGGAAGGTTCCGTTGATGTAATATATAAGACACTTGCAATGACAGGCCTTAAGCATGACGAAGGTCCCGATGTAGGCGGAGAATATGGCCCCTATGTTCAGAGCGAAAGAATGGGTATGTATATGAAATATGCCCTTGAGCTTGTTGAAAAGGGAAAGGCTTATTACTGCTTCTGTACAAAGGAAAGACTTGATTCCCTTAAGGAAAACAATGAGCAGGGAGACGCCTTTGCAAGATATGACAGACACTGTCTTGGTCTTTCAAAGGAAGAAATAGAGAAAAACCTCGCTGAAGGAAAACCCTTCGTTATCCGTCAGCTTATGCCCAGAGAGGGGACAACTACATTTAACGATGTGGTTTACGGCTCAATAACAGTTGACAATAATGAGCTTGATGACCAGATACTTATTAAATCAGATGGTTTCCCCACATACAATTTCGCAAACGTAATCGATGACCATACAATGAACATCACTCACGTTGTAAGAGGTAGCGAGTATCTTTCATCAACACCTAAATACAATCTTCTTTATGATGCATTTGGATGGGATGCGCCTGAATATATCCACCTTCCTCCAGTAATGAGAGACGCTCAGCATAAGCTTTCAAAACGCCACGGAGACAAGTCCTTTGAGGACCTTGTAAATGAAGGATATCTTGTGGACGCCATCGTAAACTATATAGCCCTTCTTGGCTGGAGCCCTTCCGACAATCAGGAAATATTCACAATGGACGAGCTTATTGAGAAGTTTGATGTTGCCGGCATAAGCAAATCACCTTCAATATTCGATATAAAGAAGCTCACATGGATGAACGGCGAATATATGAAAGCCATGGATTTTGATAAATACTGGGAGCTTGCTGAGCCCAGATTAAAAGAAGCAATTAAGACAGAAGGAATTGACCTTAAGTTTGTTGGAGAACTTCTTAAAACAAGACTTGAGACACTCAATGACATACCTTCTCTCATTGACTTCATAGATGAGCTTCCTGAGTATTCAACAGAGCTCTATATCCATAAGAAGATGAAGACAACGGAAGAAATTTCCCTTGAGAGCCTTAAGGCTGTTCTTCCTGTGCTTGAGGCACATACAGAATGGACAAACGACAGCCTTTATGAAAGACTTATGGCCCTCGCTAAGGAGAAAGAACTTAAAAACGGACAGATACTCTGGCCCGTAAGAACAGCTCTTTCAGGAAAACCTTCATCACCCGGAGGAGCAACAGAGCTTGCAGTAATACTTGGAAAAGAAGAAACATTAAAGAGAATAGAAAAAGGCATAGAGCTTCTTCAGAATAAACTTCAGTAAAAAACAACGGATACGAAAGGCGGGATAATATGAAAGCTCAGAATAAAGACCGTTCAAGACTCATAGCGGCTGCAATGCAGAAGATACCCTGTGATTTGACCATAAAAAATATAAGGCTTGTTAACGTACTTACGGGTGAAATATATCCCGCTGAAGTCGATATAATTGACGGTACCGTTGTCAGGGTAAGGGAAGAAGGAGAAACAACTGCTCTTGAGAGCAAATCCGTTTATGACGGAGAAGGAAATTTCCTTATTCCCGGATACATTGATACCCATATCCATATAGAATCATCAATGATGATACCCGAAAACTTTGGCAGGGCAGTAGTAACCTGGGGTACAACTACCGTATGTACTGACCCCCATGAAATCGGCAATGTTATGGGTATTGACGGTATAAAGTTTATGCTTGAAAACGGCAGAAAGACAGCCGTAAGGCATTATGTGCTGGCGCCTTCATGTGTTCCCGCTGTTCCGGAACTTGAAAGCTCGGGTGCGGAATTTACAGCCGAGGAAATTGGACAAATACTTGATATGGATGACGTTATCGGCATAGCCGAGATAATGGACTTTGTCGGAATCTATAATGACAACGACAGAATGCATAAAATAGTAGACGAAGGAATCAAGAGAGATGTTTTCCTTCAGGGCCATTCTCCCAGAGTAAGCGGAAAGGAACTGGCTGCCTACATAATCGGAGGACCCAAATCCGACCACGAAGGCACGGATGCCAAAGAAATACGAGAAAAACTCAGAAACGGAATGCATGTAAATCTGCGTTCCAGTTCAATAATAGATGCACTGCAGGGACAGGTAGACGGTATCAGCGGACAGCTCTGGCATGACAACGTGTCTATATGCTCCGACGATATCCACGCCAAAGACCTGCTCACATCGGGAAATATAAATTCAGTCATAAGAAAGCTTGTCAAGAAGGGAGTAAACCCCGTTGAAGCCATAAAGATGGGCACCCTTAACGCGGCAAAGGAATATAAATTTGATGACCTTGGCGCCATAGCTCCCGGATATGCGGCTGATATGCAGATAGTTGAAAGCCTTGACGGCGAGAAGCCCAAAGCTGTATTCATCGGAGGGCAGCTGGTGGCCGAAAACGGAAAATATGTTGCCGACGATGACTATACACCCGTTGAAAAGCCTGCAAATACTGTAAATATGCCACAGATAAACGGCCCCGAGGACTTTATACTTAAGGCACCGGAAAACTGCGGAGAAAAGACAAACATAAGAATACTTACAAGGGAAGGCGGAAACGCTGCCATAAAACAGGGTAAGGTTGTTGAACTTCCCGTAAAGGACGGCGCGATATCCCTTGAGGGAGAAGAAGGAATGCAGTTTGTATGCGTAGCCAACAGATATGGCTCAGGCAGCAAAAATGTGGCCGTTATGGACTGCTTTGACCTTAAATACGGCGCAATGGCAACTACGGTTTCCCATGACAGCCATAACTTCACCGTTTTTTATAAAGACATTGAAAGCGCATGGGCCTGTGCCGAATATATGAAGAAAAACGGCGGCGGAATGTGTGCGGCTAAGGACGGAAAGGTAATAGGAGCCCTTAACCTGCCCGTTGCGGGACTTATGAGCCTTAAGGACTGCGAGAGCCTGAGTGCGGAAATAGAGGATATGGAGAATGTGCTCAAAGGTATGTGCGGCGAAGATTTTTCACTGCTTATGCTGGTAGTATTTTCACTTCCCGTTCTGCCGGGACTTACGCTTACGGATAAGGGAATGATAGACGGTCTTACTCAGACTTTTGTAGATATGTTTTAAAACTTGACGGCGTTTATAGACCTAAAAGCCAGGTGTTTAAACGCCGTTTATTACTTTTATCTTAAATACTTTTCGCGATGTTGACATAAAAGGCAATGAATTGTAAAATAAGAGGATAAAATGAATTATAGTGGATCATTATGTAGTTAAGCAGATGTTGACACAGTTATATTACCGGAGGGATAATAAAAACATGGACGATAACATGAATAACAGAGAAAATGAGAACGAGAACGTTGAGAGTTCTTTTGGTTCAAGTGAGTACTATAAGAAACTTTATAATGATTTCCCCGAAGATGTTGCCGAAATGCTTATCGGTACACATCCCCTTATGAAAAAGGAAGTCAGTGAAGAACTTACACACAGCATCAAAATCAAATCTGCGAGAGAAAAGAACCGCAGAGCCGTAAGCGAGAGCCTTGAAAATGAGGAAGAAACAGCTGAAAACAGCGCGGCAGTAAATGATGCTGAACCCGTATCAGCTTCAAAGGACCCCGTTGAAAGAAACGAAGAGCCTGAAGAAGATGCAGGAATTGATGATTATGTAGGAGATATAACAAACTTTACAAAAGGGCTTGTTACACCTTCTTCAAAGAGACAGAGAGCAGAGAGCGCTCCTGCTAAGGAAGAAAAAGACGATACACCTAAAAGCGAGGACGACATCACAGCCGAGAAAGTAGCTAGAATGCTTGGCGGCGTAGATGTTGAACCTGTTGACGAAGACGAATATGACGACTTTGAAGAGCCTGAATATGAAGAAAAGCCCAAAAAGAAAGTAAAGAAAGAAGAAAAACAGCCTAGAAAGAAAAAACAGCGCAGAAATATCGAGGAGAAAGACCTTGAGCTTTCAAATATCGATAAGCAGGCAAGCCTTAATGAGCTTTTCAGAGAAGACGACGACTACTATGAAGAAAAACATTCAGGAAACAGCGTTGTCAGAATAGTTATAGTAGTTGCAGCTATAGTTGTTCTTGCATTCTTTATCTATAAGGTAGCTTCTCTTTCAGGACAGGTATCAAAACTTAACGAGCAGGTAGAATCATACAAGACAATGGAAACAGAGTATGAACAGCTCAAGCTTGACAACCTCAGCCTTACAGAGCAGGTAGAAAACCTTCAGGCACAGCTTGGCGGCGGTACAACAGAAGGTACTGACACTACAGAAACTACAACAAACAATACAGGAAGCTCTTCAACAGGCTCCTCAACAAATACAGGAAGCTCTTCTACTACAGCATCATCAAACAGCGGTGCAAGAACATATACTGTTCAGGCAGGAGATACTTACTGGGGAATTGCAACAAAGATGTATGGCAACGGTTCATACTATGAAAAGATTCTCAGCGCTAACGGACTTACTGAAAAAGACACAATCAGAGAGGGTATGACACTTACTATACCCGCAGCGTGATTCGGAGGGGTATAATGTACCTTGATTTGGAAGGCAAAACTCTGGCTGAGCTTCGTGAAGAAGCAAAAAAACTCGGCATAAAGAGAGTCAGCGGAGTTAAAAAAGACGAATTAGTTAAAAACATAAAAATCGCGATTCACGAGATAAATGTTTCGGAAGCGGCAGAAAAGGCTCAGGAAAAAATTCCTGAGCCTCCTGTTCCCGAAGGCGATGAAAGCGAAGGCATACTCGAAATAATGGCTGACGGATACGGATTTTTACGTACCGAAAATTTCGAGCAGGGAGACAATGATATTTACATATCCCAGTCACAGATAAGACGTTTCAATCTGAGGACGGGAGATAATGTAAAGGGAATAACAAGACAGGCCAGGGAAGGCGAAAGGTACGGAGCGCTCCTTTATGTTAAAAGCGTAAATGGAGACAATCCGCAGAAGGCCGTCGGAAGACCTGTATTTGAAAACCTTACTCCCATTTATCCGTCTGAAAAGCTTAGGCTTGAAACATCGCCGGACGAAATAAGCGGAAGGATAATCGACCTGGTGGCACCCATAGGAAAGGGCCAGAGAGGAATGATTGTGGCTCCTCCCAAGGTCGGAAAAACTATCCTTCTTACAAAGATGGCAAATGCCATAACAAAAAATCACAGTGAGGTAAGCCTTATAATGCTCCTCATTGATGAAAGACCCGAAGAAGTTACGGACATACAGCGTTCCATAGAGGGAGAAAATGTGGATATTGTTTATTCCACCTTTGATGAAAAACCCGAACACCATAAACTCGTTGCGGAAATGGTTCTTGAAAGAGCCAAGAGAATGGTGGAGCAGGGAAAGGATTTGGTAATACTCCTTGACAGCATAACAAGGCTTTCAAGGGCATACAACCTGATAATCCCTCCCAGCGGAAGGACACTTTCCGGAGGTCTTGACCCTTCGGCCCTCTATTTCCCCAAGAAGTTTTTCGGTGCGGCAAGAAATATCGAAAACGGCGGAAGCCTGACGGTCCTTGCCACAGCGCTTATAGATACGGGAAGCAAGATGGACGAAGTAATATTCGAGGAATTTAAGGGCACAGGCAATATGGAGCTGGTGCTGGACAGAAAGCTTTCCGAAAGAAGAATATTCCCTGCCATTGACGTTAATAAGAGCGGTACAAGAAGGGAAGAACTTCTTCTTACAAAGGAAGAGCTTGAGGCTATGTACTCCATGAGGAAGATGTCCGGAAATTCAAATGCAGCCGAGACAACACCCTTTGTCATCGACCTTATGAAAAAAACAAAGGACAACAATGCTTTTGTGGAAAGAATTTTGCAGATGGAGAAAAATATTGCTAAATAGTATCTTGCAAGAAGCAAAAGTATATGATATAATCTGTTTGTTGTCTGTAAATAGACCTAAAAGTGCGTACTATTGATCAACAAATATATAAAATGAGGTGAAAAAAATGAAGAAAGGTATCCATCCCGATTACAAACAGGTAACGGTTAGATGTCACTGTGGAAATGAGTTCGTAACAGGCTCAACAAAAGATGAAATCACAGTCGAAGTTTGCTCAAAGTGCCATCCGTTCTATACAGGAAGCCAGAAGCTTTTGCTTGAAAGCGGCGGTCGTGTTGAGAAGTTCAACAAGAAATATGGCAGAAAGTAATTTTAAAATTAAGGGGAGGCGTATTGATGCCGCCCCTTTTTGCGTATTAAGGAAGTGTTTTGATGAGTAAAACTTATTACGGCGGACAGGCTGTTATTGAAGGCGTTATGATGAAGGGAAAAAACATCTACGCCACGGCTGTGCGTACGCCCGAAGGAGATATTGCTGTCGATAAAAAGGATAATATTACCATTCTGGGTAAATATAAACTTTTCACTTACCCGATATTCAGAGGAATGTCGGCTTTTTTGGATTCGCTCATAATCGGAACAAAAATCCTTATGCAGAGCGCCCTTATCGCCGGTGAGGAAATAGATGAGGAACCTTCGGAATTTGAAAAAAAGCTCAGAAATAAATACGGGGACAAGCTTAATGACTATTTGATGTATTTCAGTGTGTTTGTTTCGGTAATAATAGCTCTGCTCCTGTTTTTTATGCTGCCCGTATGGCTTGGAAGCTTTTTCAACCGGTATTTAACGGGAACATATATGCTTGGCATAATCGAAGGACTTCTGAGGATAGCTATTTTTCTTATATATATGTATCTTATATCCAGAATGAAGGATATCCAGCGTGTTTTCCAGTACCACGGTGCAGAGCATAAGACTATTAACTGCTATGAGGCGGGAGACGCTCTTACACCCGAAAACGTAAGAAAACATACAAGAATGCATAGAAGATGCGGAACAAGCTTTATGCTTATAGTTATGGTCGTAAGTATGATAGTTTTTGTATTTGTGCGTACCGATGACATAGTTTTAAGAATGATAAGCAGAATAGTTCTCGTGCCTTTTATTTCCGGAATCAGCTATGAGATAATAAAGTGGGCGGGAAGAAGCGACTCCGTTATCGTAAGGATAATAAGCGCTCCCGGTATGTGCCTCCAGAGACTTACAACGGCCGAGCCCGATGACGATGAGATAGAGTGTGCCATAGCAGCCCTTGTTACGGTACTTAAGGAGGAAGAGCCTGAAGCTGTTCCCTCATATTCCGGCAATTGGAGATATATAGCTTCGGAGGCCTGAAATGAAAATCAGAGAATGTGTTAAATACGGGGCCGATGTTTTAAAAAACGCCGGCCTTGAAGAATATAGATTTGAATCCGAATATCTTCTTGCGGAATGCCTTGGCATAGAGAGGATAACGGTTATAACCGACGGTGAGCGTGAGCTTGATAAAGCTCAGGAAGAAAAGTTTTTGAATATGGTCTCAAGACGCTCAAAAAGAGAA